>Ga0316232_1001399_pt1 | contig 29514 bp, 34 predicted proteins | sample TBHtaG_FD_206006 | JGI IMG/M metagenome (GOLD analysis project Ga0316232, IMG submission 206006) | Freshwater microbial communities from Trout Bog Lake, Wisconsin, USA - TBH18025_13 | ecosystem: Environmental > Aquatic > Freshwater > Lake > Hypolimnion/Profundal zone | place: USA: Wisconsin... | reverse complement strand
TATCGAATCTCAATTACTTGCAACGCCTCTACTGATCCTGTCCCAGCCAGTAATTCGCCCGCGCCACGATCCGGGCTCCGTAGTCTTCGGCGGTTCGCACCCGAATCGTATGCAGCCCGGGAGTGGGATTCGATGGGCTGAAAGTCAACAGGTAACGGTTACGCGCATGTTTGGCGGCTTCCACTACCCTCTCTTCAAACCGCTTGTCTCCGGTAAATGTGGTGTACTCGCCACCGCTCATCCCGGCAACCTCTTTGGCCACATTCTTTTTGAAGGCTTTTACCGCCATGATCAGCGTAGAAACCATGTTCATCGTGCGCTCTTCGCCAGAGTCCTTAATGTCGTGAAGCAGCTCGGCCCGCGCTGGAGAAAAAGAGACGCTCAGCACAAGCACATCTGACCCGCCAATCTTTTGGATGAGCTGCGCCGGCTTGGTGTGTTTGCTGCCATTGTCCCGCTCTTCGCTGATCAGCAGAAGCACGCGCCGGTACTCCTTCGGCTGGGACTCAAGCAGATCGACCGCATAGCTCACAGTATCCAGAATGGCCGCGCCACCATCGCCCGGCTCCAGATGCTTCAACGCCTCGTCCACCTGCTCGCCCGCATGCGTGTAGTCGCAAATCAGATGGGGCCTGGAGTCGAATCCAACCAGCGCCGCCCGGCTGCGATCGTCAGACAGAAACAGATCAAGCAGCGGCCCCAGCTTCGCCAGCTTGTCAAACTCCAGTACGCTTACTCCGCCCTCTTCCACCGCAACCACCAGGGCAACCGGCGCGGTATCCATCTCCTCCTGCACGCGAACCTTCTGCGGCACGCCGTTGTCTTCCAACACAAAGTCGTTCGGCTTCAGCCCATAAACAACGCCACCGCCACGCTTCTCCACCAATGTCGGCACCAGCACTTCGGTCGTAGTCACCCGCAGGGTAGGCGTATCGCTCTGGGATGTGGGCAAGGGCTTGGCCGCTTCAATCGGTGGCAACTGCTGTGCGCCTGCAATGGCGGCCACTGCCGCAACGGTCACCCAAAGGGCACTCTTGCCCAGGAAGAGGTACTTGATTCTCATACGAGTATTGTCCAACACTCAGCTGGTTGTTGATGCATGGATAAGGCCCAACCTCAGTCAAGCCCAAATGCCGCAGATCAACCCAGCCATCAAAGGCTGCGGAAAAACTCTTATCAAGGCACTGTTTTGAAAGGCCACAACAAAAGCTGATATTGAAAACGCATAAGTTGTTGATTTTGAAATAGACTAATCCGCGCGTCTAACTAAGAACTTCTCAAACAGGACATGAACGCAAATTTGCACAGACTTTGGCTCAGGATGTCTGCCCGCATTGGCCGAAAACTCCCAATTGGCGACAATCCGACCGCACCATCGGCCCTGGCGGGGCCTTGAGAATTTAGCCTGCGTCCGGGGTCCCCGGCGAGCGATTTGTGCTCGTTCGGGTGGTGGAAAAATCGTGTCATAGTAACAAGCAATCTTGTTCGCCCGGTTCGTCGAGTTTTTTGTATTCTCACCGCAGCAGCAACAGCAAGCCTGCCAGGCACAACACCAGACCTGAACCAGTCTTCAGCGTGAAGCTTTCACGATAGAAAAGCGTCCCAACAACCAACAGCACTATCGCGATTACGCTATTGCAGACAAAGGACGTAATGTTCAGTTTGAGCCCTGAGCGGTAGCCCATCAGGTAGCCTGATTCGATCATCACCATAGCCAGAGCCAAAGTGATCGAGGTCCAGTTCACGCGATGTAATTGCGCATCGGCAATTCCCCCGCCGGTGGCTAACAGTCCAAGGCAGGCCAGCGACGCGAGCCCGAATGAGATGCTAAGCACCAGAAAAGGATTGACTGTCGGTGGTGTAGCCTTCTGGCTCACGTGATATAGGACGCCACCACCAATGATCATGATCAGTGGAACAATTTCCACGCTATTTATTTGCATTGTTGGCTTTCGTTTCGGGTGATGGTATCTTCACGCTGCATAAGGTAGTCCTTCTGGCAATCAGTGCCAACATAAAAATCCTGACTTCCGCAGATTCTGAAGCCCCATCTCTGGTAGAACGAGATGGCGCGTTGGTTACCGGAGAACACGCTAAGCCAAAGTGCCCCTTCGCATTCATCCGAAGCGGATGAGATCACTTCCCTCATGAGAATGTTTGCGACACCTAGCCCATGGTATGGGGTGTCGATGTAGAACTTCCTCAACTCGCACTGAGCGGACAATCGTCCCTGCGGATGCGATGCGCCACGCGCGATTAGAGCGTAACCCACCAGTTCGTCCGATATCGTCACGATCAAAATCACAATGCGATCATCTTCGAGCAGGACGCGAAATCTATCCGGCGTAAGTTGCTGGTTGATGTATTCGGCCAGATCCTCCGGCTTGGTGTTCGCCGGGCAGCCAAGCGGAAAAACCGAAGCTGACAATCGCGAAAGTGCTTCAGCGTCGCCCGTGCTTGCTCGGATTATGCGCACGTTGGGTTCTGGCATTTAGCCCTCAGTGATGTTGAGCAATGGATTCAATAGTCTTACCATCAGGCCTTCGTTCCTGTCGAAAGAGGGAAGAGCAATTTCTGTTGCTCCGGGCACACTAAATCCCTCAGCTTACGCCATATTCACGGTAGTGCTGGCAGTCAGTCAATATTCGCTAGGTTGCTCGCGGTAGGATGACCGCTATGCGAAACTTTCAGCGCCTGATAACACGCAGTCTCGGTCTTTGCGATCAGGTCGAGCACAAAATCAGCACAGAGTCTTGTTCGTCTTTTGTAATGACCTGATTCCCCGAGGCTTCGGAACCGCCTGTTTTGAAAGGGTGCGACTTCACAGCTAGCGGAAAAACTCCTCCGGGTGGAAGGCCGGGGATTTATCCCTCAGTATAAAGCTAATCAAATCAACGTGGGCTTCAGCCCCCGAGGTATGCTCCTCGGGCTATTCATTCAAAATCGAGCCTTCTCCCTAAGCCTGTTTGGCCCTGACAGAAGTTACCTCTGCTAATTTCGCCCGTCTGGCTTCAAACCCGCTTGCGCGCCTCGCGCTGCACTCGGCCAGTCCAAAGTAGATAGCTCAATAATTCCCAACGCGAAACCCAGGCAAAGGCAAAAATACTCTTGGCTGTCAGAGTCTCAGCCCGCATGCCCGAGAAAGTCTCTACTCGCCAGCGCACATACTCACTCCGCCACGGAGTCAGTCGATTGCCGCGAGTTGCATTCCAGATAAAACGGATCGGAGCGAACAAGTTGTGTCCTTTGCTTCAAGTATAGAGGGCGGGTAGAGCAATACTTCCGCGCAATTTAACTGTCCGTCCAGTTTCCGCCCACATTCGCAGCCTGCCCGGCCAGCACCTGCCGCCAACTTGCAGATCATTACAAGCCGAAAGCGCACAATCAATTCATGGAATACTCAAATTCAATAGGTCAGCCTTGGGTCCGGTCCGTGCCCCCCAAGAAAGACTCCCCCACCCCTGCCCCTAAATACCCGGTTTTTGGGGGCGTGTAAATTCATTAAGTAATTCATAATGAACACGATGCGAGATGGCCCTATTGTCTGATTAGTAACACCTCACTATACAAAATCGTCGTCAATCCGGCGAAAATAGGGCCATTTCCAACCAAAAAGCGCGGATTTCGTGCCCTTTTGGTCGCGTTGCGCCCAATGAACCGCTTCCGGTGCGGAGCCCATGAGTCCAGGCACAAGCTTTCTGAACCTCGTCTGAACCAGGGCTAGCGCAGTTGTCTTACAACTTGCTGAACAAACTATTTGAAACCGAGCCGAGTTGCGCAATCACGGACTCAAGCGCCGTCTGCTGCGTCTCTGCCAGCGATAGCTGTGTCGAGAGATGTGCCACATCAGCCTGCATCAGGTTGGTCTGGGCCATAGTCAACTGGGCCTGCTCGCTGCCTGCGGCATCTGAGGCGGCCGTCAGATGCGTGATCGAGTTATCGATTGTGACTCGCTGCTGGGATACGTAGTTCAGCGCCGTATTTAAGGACTGTGTGTCCGTCACAGCCTTGTTCGTGTCCACCGTTCCAGAGGAGTAGTCGGCCACCAGATTATTCAATGCGCCAAAAACGCTGTTTGTCCCGCTGCCAGAGAATATCTGGTCGCCAGGTACATTCAGCTGAATCTTCTGCCCGTTGGGCATCTGCAGATAGTTGATGTTCTGATCGCCGCTGTAGCTCGTCACCGCGGGCGAGAGCGCATTCGAGGTTGAAAACGGCGCATTCGACGATTGTCCGCCTCCGAAGATGTACTGGCCCTGATAGCTGGTATTGGCCAGCGATTGAACCTCATACAGGATTCCGGATATCTGGTTTGCAATCCCCTTCAAGTTAGAGGAATTCATGGTCCCATTATTGGCGCCGGTAGCCAGCGAGATAGCCTGAGTAAGTTGGGTCACAACGCTGCCCAACGCCGAATCGGCAACCTGCAACTGCCCTTTCACCAGGCTAGTACTTTGCGTAAAGGAGTCATCCTGCTGAATCTGATTGAGCAGCAGCACGTTCTCCCCGGAAGCCAGTGGGTCCTGGCTGAGAGAGGTCACGCGCACGCCACTGGACAGTTCAGCCGTCAATTGTTGCTCTGTCGCCTGCGTCTGGTTCAGCGAACCGGCAAGATTTGAGACAAAGTATGGATCAACCCGCATTGCTTTCCTCCATCAGCCCACTCTTAGGGAGTCAGCACACGCACGCATTGGTTCGGGATCAATCTCCAATTCATGCTGCCTGTGTGCTGCATGCTCGCGCTTCGCTGCGCCAATCCGGCCTATCCAACCGTTGTCTGTTCACCCAGATTCAGGGCTGAAGCCATGATCTTGTCGATCATTGAAAACACTTGCGATGCCGCCTGGTAGCTGCGCTCCAGCGTCGTCATCGCAGACGCTTCATCATTCAGGTTCACGCTTGACAATGCATCTTTCTGGGTCTGTAACTGCGTCACAGAAGCTGACTGTGCAGTGTTTTCAGTCTGGACACCGGAGACGGTAGAGCCCAGCGTTGATACAAAGTTCGAATAGAAGTTGGTCGGGGTCTGGCCATTGATCAGTGCCTGGCTTGCCAGGGCAGCCATGGCCGTTGCATTCGAGTTGTCGCCTGTTCCCTGCCCCAAACTGGCTGCTGCTATGTGGCTCGGGTCGGTCATCACAACGCTCATGGAGGCGGCGCTGCCTGCAACCTGCATGGGCTCGGAGAAGATATTGCCTGCATTGCCGTTGACGCCTGTCAGATCGGTTCCCGCGTTGTTCAGCTTGTTTACCTGCGTCGAAACGCTCCAGGCAAGTTGATCGAGCGAACCCATAACACTGGGAATATCCTGATCACGCGCCGTCAGGTATCCGCCTAGCTGTCCACCTCCACTAGCAAGTTGCGCGGTCACATCCGTCGCTCCCACAAAGAAGTGCGAAACCCCGTTCACCATTCCGCTTGTAATCTGAAAGTTCGAGCTCTCCGATACCAGCAACTGCCCAGAGGCGGTGGTAACAGAAAGTCCGTTGTTTTCTGTTGTCACCTGGTTGATCCCGATGAGTTTGGAGAGCTGGCTCAGGTCCTGCTGCCGCTGGTCCTCAAGCGTTCCTGCGTCGGCGCCTGGCGAGATGGACTTTATCTGCTGGTTCAGTTGTGCAATAGCGCCTGTCAACGCGTTTACCTGGCTCGTCACTCCGGCTGCTTCCTGATCCAGAGCCGACCTCTGCGAGTTCAGGCTGGCCGCAACATTCGACACGTCGCCCGCCAGAGTGGTGGCAGACGAGAGCACCTGCTCGCGCAGCGGATTGTTCGTTGGATTGGCTTCAAGCGACGAGAACGAGTTGAAGAAGCTGGTAATGTCCGTGCCAATATCTCCCGCACTGGAACTGGCCGAACCCGAATTCGGTGTGAACAGCGCCTGTAACGTATTCAGGGCCGACAGCCGTGAGCCGGAGGCCGAGGCCAACTGCTGCTGCTGGTTAAGCCGCTCTTCCAGAACTCGGTCGCGCACTGAGGTCGCACCGGTCTCCGTCACACCAGCCCCAAATGAAACTCCACCAATCACTACCGGCGAGTTCTCCTGCCAGTTGGGCGTCTGCTGTGTGTAACCGGTGGTGTTGGCGTTAGCCACGTTGTTGGCCACAACATTCAAAGCCGACTGATCGGCTTCAAGAGCCTGCGACATCAGGTTGAATGCGGAGTTAATTGTCGCCATGCCGGCTCTCCGTTCCCGCCCAGCCCCGCGCTTGCCCTTCGCCGTACTCCAACCGCCCAGCACGCAGGTCCCTTAAGCGGTTCATCACGTTGAGGTTGGCCCGTGTCGCCTCCAGCACCCGGGCAAACACTGCCATATCTCCCTCAGCCTGCCGAGCCTGCAAGGCCAGCACCTCGCGCTCCCCTTGCTCAGCACCCGCCAGTCCCTTGTTCAGCGCCTGACACGACAGCGCAAGCTCCTCAAGTCGGTCCGCATCCAGCCGAGCAAGCGCTCGCGATGCCTCGACCACTAACGCCTTCAGCTCCGGATACTCCCGGCGCGTGCCGAATCCCTGCATCGCCCGCTTTCCTTCCCTTGCTAGCGTCCGCCGTTCAACATTGAATCCACGATCTTGGAAGACACCGCCGAGGCAGGCACGCTGTAGGTTCCAGCCGCCAGCGCAGCCTGTACAGCAGCTACCTTGCCCGTACGCACACCGTCTTCAGATGCCGTGAGCGATACCTCGCTCCCTGCATTGCTCAACGTGGCCCGGTCGCTACCAAGTGCGCTCGCTCCCGCAGGAGCACCGCCCCTGGCGCCGGTTGAAGCGGGTGCCGTCGTATCGACGCCCAGCAGTGACCTTAGTCCATCAAGACTGTTGCGAATATCCATACACATCTCTCCTTGCTGCGTTTATCGGCATCTCTGCTAATCACTCTAGTCATTTAAATGCTCTCATTGCGGTATTACTGTGCTGATTTGCGGTTACCTTCCCGGTTACGCTGCTATTACCAGAATGGGAGAGATCGCGCACAATGTGCTCGGCAATCCCAAAACCGCCCCGCTCGCTCAGCGCGCGTCCAAGAGCCTCAGAGGCGAACTCTCCCAAAGCCCCGCCAGAGCCAAGATCCGCATCTGAATCATCCTCCCCGCCCGTAAGTGCACTGTGTCCAGTCATTGGCGCCAGCAATTCCTTCATCATCTGAGCCTCAAACTCATGCGCAGCCCGCACCAGCCTTGGCTGGGTTGAGGCGGTCGAGGCAAGGCCGGTATTCACTGTTGCTGAGGTAATTGATTCCATTAGAGGACCTCCAGATCGGCTTCGAGTGCGCCGGCCTCTTTCATCGCCTGCAGAATCGAGATCACATCGCGCGCTCCCGCACCTGTCCGTTGCAATTCCTGGACCAGATCCTCCACAGTGGCTCCTGCTTTTAGGTCGATGCGGTTCACCGGACGGTCCTGAGCCTGCACCGTAGTCTGCTGCACCACCTGCGTCGTACCAGAAGACATTGCATTAGGCTGCGAGACTTTCGTCTCTGTGATCACATTCACACTAAGGCCGCCGTGAAGTATCGAAACCGGCTGCAGCCGAACAGTGCCCCCGATGACGACTGTCCCGGTTCGCTCATTCACCACCACGCGCGCCCTCGGATACACCTCAACTTCGACGGCCTCAACCTTATCCAGCAGGGACGCGACATCCTCATCCACCGATGCTGCTATCTCTACACGGCGGCTATCTACAGCGTGTGCCCGGGCCAAGCCAAGTGCATGATCGATGGCGATTGCCATCCGTTCGGCTGTATGGAAGTCGGCATCATTGAGCACGACTGTTACAGTGTGCATCTGCTTCAGATCAAATGGCACAGTCCGCTCCACCAACGCGCCCCCCGGAATTCTCCCTGTGGTCGGATGATTCATCTGCCGGGTGTTGCCCCCTGCAGATGCCATATAGCCACCCAAAACAAGCGCTCCTTGGGCCTGGGCGAAGATCTGCCCATCCGGGCCGTAAAGGGGGGTCATCAGCAGGATCCCTCCTTCGAGCGAGCGAGCATCCCCGGCCGAAGAAACAGTAACGTCCATCTTCAGACCCGGCTGGCTGAAAGGCGCTAACGTGGCGACAACAAAGACGCCGGCCATGTTCTTGACCTGCATATTGCTGGCGCTGTTTGAACCAGTTTGAGGAACTGTGATGCCCATTCGCTCAAGCGCAGAGATCAAAGTCTGCGCCGGAAAAACGGTCTGAGAACTGTCTCCGGTGCCATGCAGCCCAACAACCAGCCCATAGCCGATTAACTGGTTCTCACGAATTCCTTCGATGGTGGCTACGTCCTTGATTCGCGCACGAGTAACCGATGTCTCCGCATGACATAAGACCGCGGCAAGCAAAAGGGCCAGCGCCAGCGCAAACCACCACCAACCATATCCCTCTGCTTCAAATCCAGACGAACTCACCCGCTTCCCCTGCATCGATAATCCCCGACGAACTAGACTTTCTCGAATCCCAGCTATGTATTGAAGTCCCTTGCCTACTTCTCGCTCTCACATGCAAGAACCTAAAAGACAACAAGCCGCTCGATCAGGCGCACCAAAGGATTTTGCCGGTAAGTCGAGTCGTTAACGATGCCTTTGCCCGTCACTTCAAGTTCAAGATCAGTCATGGCTGTGGATTGCACCTGGTTCTGCGCACTAACATCTTCAGGGCGAACCAGGCCACGGAGCCTGATTAGTTGCGTCTGCTGCGAGAAGGTCAATTGCCGTGTAGCCTGAACCACCAGCATCCCGTTGGGCAACACGTCAACAACCTCCGCGCCAAAAGTGGTAGCCAGGCTCGAATTGGTGGTGCTTTGCCCTTGCGCCGCCAGCCCCGAAGATGCATTCATGGTGACCAACTTCTGCAGATTGTTGGCTGCCTTGAGGGCGCCAAACAGTGAGGTCAACCCTGAGTTGGCATTCGACGCCCTGGAGTTCTTGACCTGGCCATCGGTCGATGCCGCGAGGCTCTCAGTGACAACAATTGAAACCACATCGTGCAGTCGAACGGCCTTGGCATCGGTGCCAAGGCGCACCAGACGACCTTCCGGACTCCAAATTGACCCTGTCGAGCGGACTTCTGCGGCCTGCTGAGCACGAACCCGCTCGATATATGCATGCAGCGCCGTCTCTGGTGGGGTCGCCTTGGTCGTCTCTGTTTGCTTAGCTTTCTTCCCTGTAGCGCCTGCCTGCAGCGACAAGGCAAAAGCCAGTCCCAGGATGACAAGCGTCCAACGATCTACCAATGGCTTCATCGCTCTACCTCTTCGCGAGCGAAAGCAGCCCGGCCCGGCGAGAGTGCAATAGCCCGCACTAACTTGCCGCCAATCTTCAGACGCACATTCAGGGGAGACCCAGCAGTTGCAGGCCCAAGTGCAACTGCCTCCAACCGGGCATCTGCTACCGTAGTACTCTCCTCGATAACGAGTAGATCCCCAGCGCGAATTACAGGGATGAACTGAGTCCTTCCCGGCGCCTGAGCAACTCCTGATTGGATATCTCCTGGCTTGCTTTGATGGTCTGTTCGCCCGGCCCTTGGAACGAGCAGAAGACGGCCAGGTCCGCCTGGACAATTTCCGTCGCGCCTCAGAAGCCACCGATCTCCTGTATGTGGATCGGCGATCTCGCGCACCACGTCAACTAGAGTTGGTTCTGTGCCAGCAGCAGGAGGACTTGACAACAAAGACGTCCGAGAGTCTGCCGATAACACGGCAACCTCCTGTCCGGATGCTGACAGCGCCGACGCCAGAGATACACCTACCAACACCATCGTCTTTTGCAACCAGATATTCATCCTGCTTACAGGCCCCCACACTGCATTTTCCAAATTTTTAGTGCGTCATATTATTGACTTGTGAGTACATATCGTCGGCTGCCTTGATAACCTTCGAGTTCGATTCGTACGCACGCTGTGCAAGCACCATCTGCACAAACTCCGTAACCACGTCTACATTCGAGTTCTCCAAGTAACCCTGTTGCAGAGTTCCCAGGCCCTCTGTCCCACCAGGATTGCCCAGTACCGCATCGCCGGAACTGAGCGTGGCTTGAAGCAGATTTGACCCAATGATCTCCAGTCCGCCTGGATTCGGGAATGTGGCCAACTGCAACTGGCCAAGTTGAGATGGGTTCTGCTGACCTGCTAAAGTCGCGTTGACCACGCCATACTGCGTGATTGTGACCGATGTTGCATTGGAGGGTATCGTGATGGCAGGAATCACCGGATCACCATCCGTGGTCACGATGGAACCTTGGCTATTGAGGTGAAACTGGCCAGCGCGGGTGTAGGCAATGGTCCCGTCCGGGCGTTGCACCTGGAAGAATCCGGTCCCCTCGATCGCCACGTCCAACGGATTCGAAGTCTGGTTCAGCGAACCCTGGGTCATGATCACCTCAGTGGCCGCGGATTTGGTACCCAATCCGATCTGCAGGCCAGCAGAAACCGTGTTCTGGCTCTGTGCAGCTCCGGGTGTCACCAGATTCTGATAAACCATGTCCTGGAACTGGAGACGCAGTTGGCGAAAACCCGTGGTGGCGGAGTTCGCCAGGTTGTTGGCAATCGTATCCAGGTTCATCTGCTGTGCGCTCATTCCGCTGGCTGCTGTGTATAGAGCTCGGATCATCTTTTCCCTCTCCGTGTACCAGACTTGTGCCCTAGACTCTAGGCAAATCCTCAGTGGCAAACTTGTTGAACTCGGCGTGGAATACCGTAAGTGCCTTTTGCATCATCTCGGCCTGGCGCTGCATTTGGATGAGGTCCATTGAACCCTGGATTACATCCTGATTCGCCGATTCAATGGTCCCCTGATGCACAGCGGCAGATTTCGACAGCACGGGCGTTATCCCAGGGGGTGCAAAATAGCCGTTGGCTCCTCCAGGGGTCAGCTCCGTGCCGGCAGGAAAGCCGAAGACCCCAACGGTCGCAACTGTTCCTCCAGCTACTGAAAGCACTCCATCGGCGCCCACGGTCACCTCGCCGGGCGGAACTGCGATCTGCTGACCGGTCGCTGAGAGCACCGGTTCTCCGCCTGCAGTCACAAGCTCCCCATTCCTGGCGCGATGGAAGCTGCCGTCGCGAGTATAGAGCAGACCATTGGGTGTTTGAACTTGAAAGAATCCCTCGCCATCAATAGCCAAATCCAGCGGATTTCCTGTTGACTGCAGTGCGCCCTGGGCCGTACTCAGCCGGTCGCCCCCCAAAAGGCCATAGTTGTTTACCGTTCGCCCTAGTTGGGAGTTTGACGCATCCGGCCCTAACAACGCAGAGCGGAAGTAATCCCGCTCCGCCCGATAACCGGGCGTCTGTGCGTTGGCAAGATTGGCGGCAGCTGTATCCAGAGCCTGGGTTCGAGCCACTAGGCCGGTCATCGCCGCGTAATACCCGCTGTCCATAGCATGCTCTCCTGATACTGAGGAATGCATGCAGCCAGAGGGCCGCGAGGAAGTAGGAGGGATTAGAGCAAACTATGAATTCGTGGCGATGTAGAAATGGTCACGCAAGCACAAATCAATCGAGGCTTGGCGGAGCCAGCAAAGGCGCTGGGATGCAGCCAGTCTTCTCCAGGTTGAACTATGCCATTGCCTCACCCTGATCAACCCGATGCATTGGCAAGGGACTATTGCAAGCCATCGCACACAATGGTCACTTCAAACCCGATACTCTCGAACCGGTAGGAGTGGTGCAACTGGAACTCGGGCGCCTGTACATGGAGATTGTAGTCACGGCCTGTGATGACGGCCGGTACCGAAAGCCCGCAGTTGGCGGCCAGTTCCGGCACCTTGCCCTTCCAGGCTCCGGCGAGCATGTTGCATATCTCGCCGATTCCGTCTTTGACGATATCGTCGATTTCGGTGAACTCCATGCCCGTCATATTTCCGGCTATCTTCATGGCGGCAACGCTACCGCTCCTGAAGACGCAGGCTCCGCTTAGCAAACCGCCAAATCCAACCACTGCGGTTACGGACTCCGGCTCCATGGAAACCGATCCGGTTTCGCGCTGGCAGTTCACTCCCAGCATCATCCGAAAGACCTCTTCGACACTCGCATCCAGGTTCCGCGGATCGGAGACCAGTTGCACGGATTCACGCAACGATACCGCCATCGATCGCTCCATTTCGTCTGCGCCGCAAACGCGCCCTCGCACGATTGCGGCCGTACGCACACCATTCAATAGCATTTACTGCCTCCCAGTTATGCTGCATGCACTAAAGGCAACACTCGCTCCTTCACTTGTTCGGCCGTAAAAGGCTTTCTGATATAGCCCTGAGCGCCAGCCTGAATGGCCTGTTTTACATGCTCTTCGCTCGACTCGGTAGTAATCATCACCACCGGAACGCCCGGCGCAAGGTTCTGGGCGCGTATCTGGCGCAAAAACTCCAGTCCATCCATCGAAGGCATGTTGATATCGGACAGAATCAGATCCACATCTTTGGCTTTGAGAATGTCCAACCCTTCGGTGCCGCTGCCTGCTTCATGGACAACCAAGGGGTCAAGGCCCGCCTGGCGCAATGCACGCTCGACAATCTTCCGCATCACCGAGGAATCATCGACGATCAGCGTTCGTATCTCACTCATACCCAGGCTCCTCTGCTATGTTGCCTATCGGCATTGCAAATGAATTCTTGAGCCATGAATGTAACGCACATTTCCACTGTCTGGAATCTCAGCGCGCGTTTACCGAGCAGAGAAAGTCCTGGATTGTCGTAGCTATCGGCAGCGGCCCTCTCTGGGGGCGAATCCATAAGCGCAACCACAGGCAATCGTGAACCCGCACTAGGCGGGATTCAACCGGACGGATTCGTTCAATCCGCTTGACCAGTGCTTGCGACAGAACCTGTTCCGAGCAGGCCTCAATCAACTCCACGCTGGGAAAACGTGCACTCAACATCCGCGCATGCGCTGGCCTGAAGAGCGATTCTTCGACTATTCCGTTCTCGACCCGCAGTCCTGTCATTCGTTCCACGGCAAGAGAGAGCACTGGGTCCAGGCGGTCCTCGAAGCCCATGTAAAGTATCTTTCCCGCAGCCACGCGCAGGGGCAATGCACCAAACGCATCTACAAACAGGCGCGGAAGCAAGGGAGTGAGCCCCTCAGGCGAATGAAACTCCAGCCCAAGAACTGGGCAGCTCCATTGCAGCCCCAAGGCCCTTGTGACCAACTGCTCGTTGACGCCCTGCTGGCGGACCAACCAGTACCCAAGCCGACCGCATTTGGCGGCCTTTTGAGCATTAAGCGCCTGTCGCAGTTGTCCGCTGGTAATCCAACCCTGTTCCATCATGGCCAGACCCAGAGGAATGCGATGACGGTACCCCTGCTGCCCGTTGCCGCGGGCATCCATCTCGCGGTGTATAGCCGCCTCTAACTGGGCATGGGTACAAGCTGGAGAACAGCACCAGCCGCTCTCGAACACTGGCGCCGAACGGCTGCGCCACAGGTGCAGCCAACCGGAGCAGCAATTCGGATTGGCACAAATCTCAAAGAATCTGGCACGAGTCCCGGGTAGTACAGCACCCTGCGGTGCTGTACCTGCCGAGACTGGGTGTTGCTTTCCAAGGGCAAGATCCTTTCGGGCTTTATCGAGTGAGCCCGGCTGATCCCGATGAGTGGTCCTTGCTAGAAGAGGCATCGTATGCTCTCCAACCTCTTTCTGGGTGCAGCAACCTCAGTAACCCTCAAGCCAAAGTTCCCATTCACCAGGATCACCTCACCTCGGGCCACAATTTTGTCACCCACAATCAGGTCCACTGGATCCGCTACATGGCGGTCAAGCTGCACCACGTCACCGGGGCCAAGATCGAGAAGTTCGCCCAACGGCATCTCTCGGCAGCCGAAACGAAGCGAAGCCTCGAGTTCGACATCAAGCAGCAACTCAAGCCCGGGGCTCAAGGCAGGAGGCTGTTCCTGGGTGACTGGCTCAGTTGATGCAACCGGCACAGGAGACCGGACTTCGTCTCGGACAAGAATCGACCATGCCCTCTGTCCAGACTTCAGTTGAAAGGCGCCCGAGACCTTGCTCTCCCCAGACGTCTCTTCGAATTTCTCAACTCTGCATTTCTTCCCGGTCGAGGCCAGCAGTTCTCCTACGGCTGCATCCGCCACCTCGCGCAACAGTTCACTCCAGCCAGCCTTCTGGTCAACGCCCTCGCCCAACAATGGCGACTCTAAGACTGAACCGTCCAAAACCACCGCAAAGCGTCCCGCAAGGTCTCCTGAAACTGTAGTTGCAAATCCAAACGAACCTGCCGCCAACGGCTTGGGAAGCGCCTCGGTCAATTCGGGCTCACCAGCCAGAGCTTGAGCAAATAAATCGGTGGCCACGCCGGCCCAGCATTCAAAGTATGTTTTCATGGCTGAGCCACTAAGATCGGATGATCAATGGAAGCCGCACGGTGATCTCCCTGTCGAACAGCCCGTGCCGCGCTGAGTTTCTGGCCACCTACCCTCCACTCCGGAATTGCATTCGCAGCCAAGTCAAGCCGCAAGATACTGCCCGGCTTTAGATTCTCGATTGTGCTTGCCGCAAGCCGCACTGTAGGCAGCTGAAGTGAGCAGCCGAAACGGATCTTGCGTGCTGCCGCGGCCATGCGATCTCCGGCATCTCCGGCGTGACGACGACGACGGCCCCAATCGGAGGTCAGCCGGCGAAGGATGGTGTTGGCCACAACAGCCGGGAAGGCAAGGTTGAGCAGTCCTGAACTGTGCGGCATGCGAATCTCGAAGCTTAGGCAGAGGGTCTTCTCGGTGACAGCGATGATGCGAGCCACCTGGGTCTGCATCTGGCGACGCTCGAAGTTGAAGCTCAGCCCTACCGGCTGCCAGGCTGCGGTCAGTTCGCGGCAAATGATCTCAACCACTGAGCCCAGAATTGCCTCTTCAATGTCCGTCAATTCGCGCAGTGGACCGTCTTTGCCCTCGCCGCCCAACAGCAGGTCGATTACCGGAGGCGCCAATCCCAGATCCAGTTGCAACACTGAAAGTGCTCCCAGCGGCTCTAGGCGCACTGAGGCCACGTAGCTGATCTCGGGAATGCGAAGCAGAAATTCGTTGAACTGAATTTGCTCGGCCGAGACCAGGTTTACCTGAAAGCGGGTGCGAAGCCAAGCTGCCAGATTGTGCGTGAGATTGCGGGCGAACAGATCGTTAAGCATGCTGATTGCACGCAACTGATCTGTCGAGATCTGCCCGGCAGACGAAAAATTGTACGGCACTACACGGGCACGAACCTCTGCCCTTGGTGACTCTGGAGTTGAACTACGGGCAGCCTCAAAGAGGGCATCAATCTCGTCCTGCTTGAGTGTCTTCTCGATCATCACTTTTCCCTTCCGGATTAACGACCCGTCGTTTGTTGCCGCTTGGTCCGCACTTAGCCCTTCAAATCGCCGCGCGTTTTGCCCGTTCCGTGGCTCGGCGCGGGAGAGTCCGGCTAAATGCCCCCCGTGCAGCGAGATCTCTGAGGGCGCCTCGCAGGTGAATGACTGCTGAAGCATGTACCTGTGAAACCCGCGACTCAACCACACCAAGGGCTAGCCCGATCTCGCGCATGGTCATCTCCTCGTAGTAATAGAGCGTCATGACAAGCCGCTCCCGGTCGGGCAGATTGGCGATGGCTTCACCCAGCCGCCCTTCGAGTTCTCCGCGAAGGCAACGGAAGAGCGGGTCCTCATCCGGACGTCCGGGAATATATGCCAGTTCTTCTTCACCCGAGTCTTCGTTGCGCTCCATGTGCAGAGTGCCGATCTCAAGTCCCTTCAAATCACCCAACAACTGCTGGTACTCCTCTAATCCGAGTCCCATCTCCGCCGCGACCTCGGCCTCCCCTGCCGCGTAACCCAGCCGCGCTGTCACCGACCGGATGGCCTCTTCGACCGCCCGGCCCTTGCGGCGCAGTTCGCGTGGGCTCCAGTCCAGTGTTCGCAGGCTGTCCAAAATCGCTCCCCTGATGCGGAACTGTGCATAACTGCGAAACTGTACTTTCTTGTCAGGATCGAACTTGGCAAAGGCATCCATAAGACCTACGATGCCAGCCGAAACCAGATCTTCAATGTCCACATGCTGTGGGAGCCGCTCGTGGATGCGGCGAGCAAGAAAGCGCACAATCGGCAGATGCTCGAGTAGCACCCGCTCCTGCTCGCCGTTTAGCATCGGCACTGCTGCAGCTGAAGGGGGATATCCCCCCGCCGCGTTCCGTTGTGGTGTTCGCCTGTCACCTGTTGTGGCTGCCGCTTCCATTCCCATTTCCACCCTCTTGAATTTCTCCGAAGCGATTGACTGCTCTGCCCTCGCCCACGACAACCTTCTCCTCAATGGCCCATCCCTAGCGAACTGTTCCCACCGGGCGTAGCCGAACCTCGGGAGGGACCTCGCCAGCAGCAACAACCGCAAGCCGGGGCATTACCGGGTCCAGCCATCGCTTGACGTGATAGCGCGCAGGACTAGGACAAAGCAGCACGGGAAGGGCCGATGCTGAGGCCGCGCCAATAAGTTGTCTCAAAGAATCGGCGAGGCGGCGCACAACCGGAGTGCCATGGGCCGTACCTGCAGCCAGCAGACGATTACCAGTCTCAGGGGCGAGCGTGGATAGAATCTCCTCTTCTAACCCTGGGTCCAATAGGATGACGGGTAACTGTCCCTCAGCGTCCAGCATTGGATGGATCAATCGCCGCCCAAGCGCCTGCCGCGAGGCCTCAACCAATGCGACCAAACTCTTGTTCATTGGCGCCATCTCAAGCAGAGCTTCAAGAATTGATCCCAGATCACGGATGGAGACCCGCTCGCGGAGCAGTTGTTCGAGCACCCGGCCCACCTCGCCCAGTGTTAACAGTTTGGGAACGAGTTCTTCAAGCAGCTTCGGGTGACTTTCGTTCAAGGAGTCGAGCAGGCGCTTGGTCTCGGCCCGACCCAGCAGTTCCCATGCGTGCTGGCGAACCAGTTCGCCCAAATGCGTGGTCATAACCGTAACTGCGTCCACCACGGAGTACCCTGCGGCAATAGCCTGATCCTCCAAAGCAGGGGCTATCCAAATTGCTGGAACTCCGAAAGCAGGCTCTCGGGCTTCCTTGCCGGCGAGGGGACGGCGGCCTGGATCACCGGAGACCGCTAGCAGATGCGCTCCCTCGGTCTGCCATCGGCCGATCTCGATACCACGCAACGAGAACAGGTACTCGCGCGGCTTGAGGCGCAGATTATCCGAGATATGCACGGGCGGAACCAGAAAACCCATCTCCGATGAGAGATGGCGACGCAGGGAGCGTACCCGACTGAGCAGTTGCCCGCCCTGCTTTTCGTCGACCAGCGGTATCAACTGGAAGCCGATCTCCAAGGTCAGGTCTTCAAGTCGTAACAGTGCTGCCAGATCGGAAGACTGGCCTGGCTCAATCTTCTTCTTCTCGCCTGGGGCCGCTTCGGGCAGCGCGGCGCTGGCGGCCGAAGACAATCGCCTTCCTCCCCAGAGCAGGCCTGCGGCCACAAGCAGGAACGCCAGCTTGGGCAACCCGGGTATGAGGCACATTGCACCAGAGACCAGACTGGTGATGTAGAGCGTTGCTGGCCGGGCAAGGAGCTGCTGGCGAATCTCTCCGCCCAACATCCCAGCCGAGTTGGCACGGGTGAGTGTGATGCCCGCGGCAACGGAGACCAACAGCGATGGAATCAGCGTGACTAGGCCATCGCCTACTGTCAGCACGGTGTAAGTGCGCGCCGCTTCTCCCAGTTGAATGCCCTGCTGCAGAGTTCCGATCAACAGGCCAGCAATTATATTGATGGCGGTAATCAGGATTGTGGCCAACGAATCGCGCTGGTTGAAGCGCGCTGCACCATCCATAGCGCCATAGAACTCGGCCTCGCGTGCGATCGCCTGACGGCGGCGGCGGGCTTCAGCTTCGTCAATCAGACCGGCATTCATGTCGGCGTCGATCGCCATCTGCTTGCCTGGCAAGGCATCCAGTGTGAAGCGGGCCGTGACTTCAGCCGTGCGAACGGCTCCGTGTGAGACCACGAGGAACTGGATTGCGACCAAGGCCAGAAAAAGCACGAAGCCCACTACGTAGTTTCCACCCACAACAAACTGACCAAAAGCCTCAATTACTTGACCAGCAGCCGAAGTTCCTTCTGATCCATGCAAAAGGATGCGGCGGCTGGAAGCAATGTTTAGGGATAGGCGGAACAGGGTGAGGAGCAACAACAGAGTGGGAAACACGGAGAGTTCGACGGCACGCCGAATCTGCATCGCAGAGAGGAAGACAATGATGGACGCAGCCATCGAAAGTGCCAGCAAAAAATCCAGTACAGAGGCGGGCAAAGGCACCAGCATAACAAAAATTACGCTGATGGCGGCCAAGGGCAGTACATATTCGCGCAGTCGGTGCCAGATCGACTGCGTAGGGAGTGTACCGGCGGCCAAAGCAGTCGTACTCATTGCGGACCTCCGTTCATCCCATCACCAAAAACTGAACCGCTGGTCTGGTTGCGCCCCGCCTGGGCAGCTGTCTGCGCCTGAGCAGCGCGGGCAGCAGTTTCGCGAGCGCGACGCTCACGCAACTCGGCTTCAACGCGCTGTCGGTAAAGGTAGGCGAGAATAGTTGCCACCGCCGCATACAGATCGACAGGAATCGGCTGCCCAACTTCGACCGAGCGGTAGAGCGACCGGGCCAACGGCGGATTTTCGATGATAGGTACCCCGGCCCAGCGTGCTTCTGCTTTGATCTCCTCGGCGAGCAAGTTTCTTCCTTTGGCCATTACCTTGGGGGCCTCCATAGTGCTGAAGTCGAAACCCAATGCAACGGCATAGTGGGTGGGATTCGTAAGCACAACTGCAGCTTTGGACACGTCGTCTTTTACTCTTCTTCGGCGCATCTGACGCTGGAGCCCGCGGATACGGCTACGGATCTGAGGACTGCCCTCGGTCTCTTTGAACTCATCGCGCATGTCCTGTTTGCTCATCTTCAGCCGCGACTCTCGGCTCCGCCATTCGACCAGGTAATCGATGGCCGACCACCCAAACAGCAGCCAGGATGCGGCTAGCAGCAAACCGTATACATCTGAACTGAGTAACTCCAGGCGAGCGATCGAAAACGGAGGTACAGTGAGCTGCCGGGCAATACGCTGCACGGCAAATACCGCCAGAAGAAATGCAGGGAGCAGCGACTTGGCCAACCGTGCCGCAGCGCGCAACGAGACCAGATTCTTGATATTCGAGACAGGGTTGACCCGATCGAGCTTGAAGCCGATTGCTTCAATATGGAAGGTGACTCCGCCAGTTTGCAGAATCCCCACACCAAGCGCAGCAATCGCCACCGCAGCCATGACCACGGAAGGACCTGCAAGAACAGAGAGCGCAAGGCTGCGCATAGCGGTAAGCGTGGGTTCAATTTGAGCCGGTTCCCAGTGGGCAGCAGCGCCTAGAACGAGAAAGGAGGCAAAAGTTGTCCGCCAGGCTTCGAGTGTTTGGCCACCCAGCGAACCCAGGGCAATGACTCCAGCCAGTGTCCCAGCCGCAGCAGTCAATTCACGACTGTGCAGGATGTCGCCTTCGCGGCTGGCCTTATCGCGACGGTGCTGTGTAGCCTGTTCTGTGCGCTCACCGGGCATCGGCTATCCTCCCAATCCAGGAGTCGCAATCAGCCGCTCGGCCAGGTCAAGCAGCCCAGAGAAGCGCGCCTCGATGAAGCGAGGCCACAAAGCCAGAGAGCCAATCATGATCACAAAACCAGTGAGGGTCTTGATCGGTACAGTTAGATTCATCACCGGCAATTGGGGACTGAGCTTGCCCATCAGCGCAACTGCAATCTCAACCAGCATGGTGGCCGCCAATACCGGTGCGGCCAGTTCGACTGCGGCTAGGAAGATTCCCCCCGCAGCACGCACGATGGCCAAACCTGTAGTCGGCGCCATGGCGTACATGCCAAGCGGAGCCACGCGAAAGCTTCGCACCATGGATGCAAGCAGTATCCGGTCAAGACCAGCGCCGATCACCACCAGCGTTCCCATCAATTGGAACAACTCGCCTAGAAGTGGCGTCTGGATGGAGGATGCAGGGTCAAGAAGATTGACCAGCGAAAAGCTGAACTGGAGGCCGGCAATCTGTCCCGCAAACAGGAGTACCTCATTCAGCAGCGTAAGCGTGAGCCCATAGACAAGCCCGACAGCCAATTCACCTAGCAAAGCAGTGAAACCGATCGAAATCCGGGCGCCTGGCAATGTGGCTACCAAAGGCGCCAGCAGGTAAGAGACTGCCCCGACGAAGACAGCCTTGGTGCGCATCGGCAAAGCGGTAGAGGAGAAGAACGGCGCAAAGACCACCATGCCACCAACCCGCACCAAGGCTAGCGTCATTGCACTCAAAAAAGTGGTCCACTCCGGCATCTTGCTCGGTCCCTTATTGCTTGATTCTGTACTTCTGCTTCCACTCTTACTGGTTCTTCCTGGCCCCAGCGAATTGCTCAGAGAGTCTCGGCATCAACCCAGGTAACGATGCAGGTCTGAAAGAAGAAGCCGCGTGTAGGCCGCCATTCTTTCCAGAAACCACGGCATACCAACCAGCAGGATCATTGCCACGGCCACGAGTCGCGGAACACTGGTTAGCGACTGCTCCTGGAGGCTAGTCAATGTTTGTACCAGGCTTAGCAGAAAGCTCAGCATAGCCGCGGCAATCAGCAGAGGCGCGGCCAAAATCATGGCCTCCTTCATCAATTGGCGCAGCAGTTCGGCAACCATGTCGGGTGTCATTTCACACTCCTAGAAGCTCTTCAAAAGCGATCCAGCCAGCAGGTTCCATCCATCCACCATCACAAACAGCAAGATCTTTAGAGGTGTCGAGACCACCACTGGTGGCAGTTGGAACATGCCAATCGATGTGGTGATCGAAGCCGTAACCATGTCAATAAGAAGAAAGGGGAGGAACAGTACTGCGCCAATCGCGAATCCAGCCTTCAGTTCAGAAAGAATGTAGGCGGGGATGACAACGCGCATTGGCAAGTCGTCCCCCGTATTAGGGCGCGCAACCTGGCCGGCAGCGGTGAACAGGGCCAAATCTTTTTCACGGGCATAGCGGAGAAGGAAGTGCTTTACCGGCTGAGCACCACGATCGATAGCATCCATACCAGTAATCTGGCCTGCACGATAAGGCTCAACCGCCTGCTGGTCTACCTGATTAAGTACCGGGGTCATTAAAAACCAGGTCATCATCAGCGCCAGCCCCATGAGAGTGGGATTCGAAGGCGCGGTCTGTGTGCCAAGCGCCTGACGTAGAAAGTGAAAAACTACCAGGAGGCGCACTAACGGCGTCATTGCCATCAGAATCGCAGGCAGCAAGGTAATTAGCGTCAGGACAAGGAGTATTGTCCAGGGAGTTGAATCCGAGGGATGCAGGCGGGTATTCAAGTCAGGGAGGAGGGGTACAGGCGCCACCACGGAAGCAACCCGTGCCAGAGCACCCAGGGCTACCATGAAACCCTCGGCGAACCATGCGTCCGGCTCCGAATCCCCGACCGACTCTCCCTATCCAGCGCGTAAAACGCTGGCCCACCCTCGGCTGAGGTGGCCACCAGGAAGCGCCGGCCTTCGGCTTCCACCAGGGCCAGCGACTGCCGCGGAGCCAGCGAAATTCGCTCCAGCAGCGCAAGCCTAGGTTGTGAACGCGTCACTCTGCGCAAGCGCGAAAGCAGCCACCCGGCCAACCCGCCTCCAGCCGCTATTATCTGTGCAGGCCTTCCGTTCCCTTCCAGCGTCATCTCCCCGTTCTTCCTCTCATTTCAACCGCGCAGAACATATCTTTATCTCTCAGGCCAGCCGGGTTACGCGTACTGCAAGTTGCGAATCGATGACCTCGAACTCGCTCCAAGCCAGTTGGACTTCCCCGGAGGCCAGCGGCACATCCTCACCGTTCCCCCACTGCGACTCGATCAACTGCCCCGGCTTGAGGGCCAGCAGGTTGCGTACTCTGAACTGCCGAACAGGGACAGCAACGTCCAACTCAACCGGTAAGCGCGCAACAGGACCGTTAAGCCCAATAGCATCAACCTCTTCTAGTTGCTCGGGCGGCTGCACAGTGAGCGCTTGCCTATTCGCTATATCGCTGTCTGATGTCACTGCCGATTCGTTTGGTGGCAACGTCGCGGCTGCCGAAAGTGGATGTGCAGTTGCCATATGCATGAGGAACATGCAGTACAGTGACCAGAAGCAGTACAGGACGTTAAGCACAAACTCATTAGCCCTCTCCAACCTGGAGTGGCATCGCACACAATGAAACCCCAAATCCCCATCGCTGCTACACTGGCAGATGACGGTAATATGTGGTTTCGCCGCCAAGACAAGCTGCATACCCCGCGAATCGAGGTCGAACGAAATGCCGGAACAGAATGAAAACAAGAGTCTTGCTTCAACCAGCCTGCGCCTGAAGGTAGGTCTGGCTGAGATGCTTAAGGGCGGCGTCATCATGGATGTGATGAATGTTGAGCAAGCCCGTATTGCCGAGGAATCAGGCGCAGCTTCGGTGATGGCACTAGAGCGCGTGCCAGCCATGATTCGTGCCGAAGGCGGAGTTGCCCGGATGGCCAAACCCAGCCTGATCAAGGAGATTATCAAGGCAGTTTCGATTCCCGTAATGGCCAAGGCGCGCATCGGCCATTTCGCCGAGGCTCAGATTCTGCAGGAACTGGGCGTGGACTTCATCGATGAGAGTGAGGTTCTTACTCCCGCTGACGAAGCTCATCACATCGATAAACACGCCTTTACCACACCTTTTGTCTGTGGCGCGCGCAATTTGGGAGAGGCTTTGCGGCGGATCGCCGAAGGCGCTGCCATGATCCGCACCAAGGGCGAGGCGGGCACGGGCGATGTGGTCCACGCTGTGCAGCACATGCGCCAAATCATAAGTGAGATGCGTGCTCTGACTGTGCTCACAGAGCAGGAGCTTTACGCTGCGGCCAAGAATCACCAAGCTCCATATGAACTGATCCGCATGGTCGCCCAAACCGGCAAGCTACCAGTACCGAATTTCTCTGCAGGTGGAATCGCCACACCCGCTGACGCCGCGCTCATGATGCAGTTGGGTGCAGAGGCGATCTTTGTCGGGTCGGGAATTTTCATGAAGGAACGCGCTACTCCGCTCGATGTGGAGAACGACCCCAAGGAACGTGCGGAAGCCGTCTCGCGTGCCAAGGCCATCGTAATTGCCACCACTCATTACAACGACCCGAAGGTTCTGGCCGAAGTGAGTGAGCAGGTCACCGGCACCATGAAGGGGTTGGCAGCAGCAGGACTTGAGCAGTCTCAACTGCTGCAAACTCGCGGCTGGTAGTTTGGCGCCTTCACAGGAGAACCTCGGGTTGACTAAAAAACACGCCCTCCCGCGCATCGGCGTACTTGCGATTCAAGGCGATTACGCCGCCCATGCTCAAGCTCTTTCGGCGAGCGGCGCGACCCCCTGTGAAGTTCGGAAGCCGGATCAGTTGTCAGACCTGGATGGCATCATTCTGCCCGGGGGAGAGTCAACTACCGTCCTCAAATTTCTCGAGAAGAGCGGCTTTTTTGAGGCTCTAAAAGTGTTCTGCAGTAGTAAACCGGTATTCGGAACCTGTGCCGGTGCCATTTTGCTGGCGCGCGAGGTTCGCAATCCAAGCCAGCGCAGCCTCGGCATTCTGGATGTTGTGGTAGAACGCAACGCTTACGGTCGCCAAATTGACTCGACCATCCTGACAGCAGAGACTGCCCTTCCCGGTGGCCCTTTGGAGATGGTCTTTATTCGCGCGCCGCGGATCATTACCATGGGTGAAGCTGTTCAGGTTCTTGCCCTCAGGGATGGCTTCCCAGTACTCGTTCGTCAAGGGGCTGTGCTGGCAGCTACGTTTCATCCCGAGCTCTCGCATGATCGGCGAGTGCATCGTGAATTTGTCCAGATTGTGAATGCAACGCTTTCGTTGTGAGTTGCAAAACAAGAGTCGTTTGTTTTTCTTCCAGTCCAGCCAATTGCGAATATTGATGCATATCCTCCCGATTCTGGGTGCGCCCAAATAGAAGTGGAAGTAACCTCATCTTCACAGGTGCCGTTTATGCCTTCCATCTTTACCTCCAATCCCGAGGAAACGGAGCGCAAAGAGCCGGGATTCGGTGGCAAGCCGCCGTTTACCCAGCGACCGACCGGGGGAGGGGGCGGTGGAGGCGACGATGATTGGAGGAGCCCTCTCCACGGCCCAAGAGAGCATCTTTACCGCATGAGAGCTTTCATGTTCTGTGCCATGGCAGGCGACATGATGTTCTTCGTTGTGCTGGTGTCACTTTTTTACGCGCGCCAGGCAAGCACGCACATGGACCCGCGTACCCTCAGACAGATTGGCGATTGGCATCCCGTTCCGCTGCCGAACATTCTGTTCTTGAATACAGCAGCACTGCTCCTTAGCGGTCTGAGCATGGAATACGCTCGGCGGCAGATATTCCGTGAGTTCGACGTGCTTGAGGAATGGCTTGGTCTGGGCCGTCCGGCTCTTCGCCGTACACTGCCTTGGCTAGCGGCAACGCTTGCGCTTGGTACGGCTTTTCTCGTCGGGCAGGCCTTGGCGTGGAGGCAACTGGCAGCGCAGGGGTTCGCATTTGATCAATCTGCCACTCCTGCAAGCTATTTTTTCTATCTCATTACCGGGCTGCATGGTGCCCACCTGTTTTTGGGTGTATTGGCGCTGCTGTTGTGCCTGACAGCGCTCCCCTGGCTCAATCGCGTTGAATCTCGCCAAATCGCCATTGACGCTGTTGCATGGTTCTGGCACACCATCAGTGTCACGTGGCTAGTGCTGTTTGCTGTACTTGTTTTTGGGCAGTAAACGCAGGGATAGAGTCGGCTCTTGATTTCGATTCCGCTTTGGGTGGGAGACTTAGCCGCCATCGTTTCCAGAACGCCTGCAATCGACGGCGGCTAAGTCTCAGAAGGCTGGGCTATGCGGCGTACCAACGCAACAGGGAGAGGAATCGCTCCCTGAAGCTAGGCGCTTCAGGGCAATCGTAATAGACCTGTCGATTTGCGGCCATAAGCAACTGAACTGCCTCAAGCTGCCCATTATTTGCGGACAAAGATCCGCCCTCGTGAACGAACTCGTCAGTGAGGTATTCGATTGCATGGCCTAGAATCTCAAGGGCATGGCCAGCCTTGGGGCAGATGCGACGGCGGTTTGGGGCAGCGTGAACTGCGGCGCGGATAGGCGAAAATGCCGGGACTGGGAAACTAGTCGTCGTAGAAGCTGCCATGAAATTTATCCTTACCTAGCTTTTCGGTTCTTTGGACACTATCTTTAGGTGACGAATGTACCGTTTCCCAAACCGGCACATTGCATAGTTGCCTATCAAAACGGGAACTCCAGTGACGACGCGCACACATGGCGCATCCTGCGCCTAACCAGTCACGATCCTTGAAGGATTTACCTATTGCCATTTTCATTTGCCTGGCCTGTGAGTTTCGTAAATGCTCCCGTCGCGGCTCAGTGCAGTTGCAACTTGAAGGGTTTGCCAAGAGAGGCTCGCAAGACAGCAAAACCTCCTGAAAATGCAGACCTGGCGGCCACGTTCAGGCTGCTTGGTCTGCCAGTGCACTGCCTGAACCATCCCGCGTTGATCCCGGTTGCACAGACATACCTTGACGGGAAGAGGCTGAAATCCTAATCTCAATCAAGCACCCTATTCGATCGGAGCTGTCCATTTCCGGTCCAAGGGGGGTGTAATCTTATCTGGATTCTTTCCGGACTGGGCGGCGATGGTCCCCTATTACTGGCAGTATCTCCCGCTGTTTATGCAGGTTCTAGCCGCGTTTTTGCTCGGCTTGGGGATGGTTGTTGCCTCATGGTTTGTAGGCAGGCATCGGAACACCAAGGTGAAGCTTGACTCCTACGAGTGCGGCATCCAAGCGGTGGGCGACGCTCGGGGTAGATTCAGCGTCCGCTTTTACCTGGTGGCGGTGCTTTTTATCTTGTTCGACGTGGAAACGGTCTTCATGATGCCCTGGGCTGTGATCTACCGCAAACTTCCCCAGATTACCGGTTCTCGCCTGTTTGGTTTCTGGGAGATGCTTGTCTACCTCGGCTTCGTGGCTGTTGGCCTCTATTACATTGTGCGCAAAGGCGTCCTTGACTGGAGCCAGGACAAGGCGGACCTCTAAGATGACCGAGGCTTTGAAAGAAACACTCGCGAACAAGGCTGCTGTTCTTGCAGGTCTTCCCGAACACCCGGCAATCAAGGCGATACTAGCGTGGAATTCCTCCGCACTGGACGATGCCCGTTTTGACCGCAATGAGCTTACCCTCACGATAGTGAAGGAGCAGATTGTGGACGCAGCCCGTACCGTGCAGGCGGCCGGATACAATTTCTTTGAGGACATGACTGCGGTCGACTGGTTCCCCAGTTCGCCGCGTTTCCAGTTGAGCTACCATATTCTGTCGCACTTCTATAAAGAACGCATTCGCCTGCGCGTGCTGCTGGACGATTCCGATCCATGCGCCGACTCCATTACACCCGTCTGGCCAGGGGCGAACTTTTATGAGCGCGAAGTCTTCGACCTGTTCGGTATCCGCTTTGAAGGCCATCCCAACCTGCGCCGCATTATGATGCCTGACGAATGGCAAGGCCATCCTCTGCGCAAGGACTATCCAGTAGAGGGGTATCGCTAATGAATCAGCTCGCAGGCATGCCCGTTCTTGAAGCAGCTAAAGGCGCCAAAGACCAGCACATGGTCATCAATATGGGGCCTCAGCACCCAGCTACGCATGGAGTCTTACGGCTGGTGCTGGAGATTGACGGTGAAATCATTGTCCGGGTTTACCCGGAGATCGGCTATCTGCACACTGGGATCGAGAAGACCTGCGAGGCCAAGTTCTACCAGCAGGTTGTCCCTCTGACAGATCGCGTAAACTACCTTGACCCGCTTTCAAACAACTTGTGTTATTGCCTGGCAGTCGAGAGGCTGCTTGGCTTGGAAATCCCTGAAAAGGCCCAGTGGCTTCGGGTGCTACTTTCGGAACTGAGCCGTCTCAATTCGCACCTTATCTGGCTGGGAACGCACGCCATGGACATCGGTGCGCTCACCGTGTTCCTGTACACCTTCAGAGAGCGGGAAGATATTCTAAGGCTCTTTGAGGCTCTGGCCGGGCAGCGGATGATGACCAGCTACATCCGTGTGGGCGGACTTTCGATGGAGCCGCCACTGGACTTCCTAGATAGGGTACAGGGATTCATCAACACATTGCCGGAGAAGATCGACGAATATTCAAATCTGTTGACTGGCAACCCAATCTTCAGGAATCGCCTGAAAGGCGTTGGCTACCTGTCTGCCGCGGACGCGATTGCGCTTGGCGTTACGGGCCCACCTCTGCGCGCTTCGGGTGTGGACATAGACCTACGCCGTGATATGCCCTACTCAGGGTATGAGAAGTTCCAGTTTCAGGTTCCCGTTTCAACGGACTGTGACTGCTGGGCACGGTATGAGGTCAGGCTTATCGAGATGCGCGAGAGCATCAAAATCATTCAGCAGGCGCTGGACGGCATGCCGGAAGGGCCAGTGAAGGCTGATGCGCCCAAGATTGTGCTGCCCGACCGCGAGAAGATGAAGACGCAGATGGAGGCTCTGATCCATCACTTTAAGATTGTGACAGAGGGCTTCGCGGTGCCTGCCGGCGAAGTTTATCAGGGCATTGAAGCGGGGCACGGGCAGACGGGCTACTATGTGGTTTCAGACGGTACTGCCAAACCCTACCGGGTTCATATGCGTTATCCGTCGTTTGCCACATTGCAGGCGCTTGAGACCATGTGCAAGGGGAGAATGCTGGCAGATCTGGTTGCGGTTATCGGTTCGATTGACATTGTATTGGGAGAGATTGACCGTTGAGCGCTCCGAGCATAGATCTTTCGGAGAAGCTCTGGGGTGAGTTGTGGATCTCGCTATCGTCATTGCTATCGAGCTACAGCGCTGCACATGGACTGAACGGCAACTGCCAGGCAGCGGTTGAACTTGAAGATGAGCGAATTTTGGCACGCCACGGCGGCAAGTGGATGGATTTAGAGCGGAATGGCGCAACAGTAAACTGGAAGCGCGAAGATGGAAGCCGGGGAACGTTTGAATTGACGGAAGCAGGACGAGTGCGCGGGGCAGGATTGAACCCGACAGGCGAGGAAGAGATGGATTTGGCAGCCGAAGCGTGGGCGCGGGAGTTGATGCAATGAGCCCGAAGGACACGAGTACAGAAACCATGACCCTCTTTTCGCCCAAACTAGCTGAGCGTCTGGATTCGCTCGTCCTGAAATACCCGATGAAACGTTCTGCATTGGTTCCAATGCTGCTCTACGCGCAGGACGAGATAGGCTATCTCTCTGACGCTGTGATTTCTGAAGTGGCTGAGCGCATCGGCATCACAGAACTCGATGTTCGTGGCGTGGCAACCTATTACTCCATGCTCCGCTTCAAGCCGGTGGGAAGGTTCAATATCCAGGTCTGCACAAACATTAGTTGCATTTTGCGCGGGGCCTACGAACTTTACGAGCGCTTCCAGCAGGAACTGGGTATCGGTCCCAAGGGCATCACACCAGACGGCACCTTCTCCATCGAAGAGGTTGAGTGTATTGGTGCCTGCTGCTGGGCGCCTGCCATCCAGATCAACTACGACTTCCACGACGAACTCAAGCCAGAACTAGTGCCCGGCATCCTTGACGGTTATCGTGGCCAAGCCTCTGCAGAAGGGAAGGCTCCCAATGCCTAGGCTTGTATCGCATCCCGATGAAGTAAAGATTGTCTCCCGCCGTTTCGGCCAGGGAGCGGCAAACATTGATAGATATCTGGAACTCGGCGGTTATGCCTCTGCAAAGAAGTGTCTCGAGCAAGGATCCGAGTGGATCATCAACGAGATGAAGGCCGCGAATCTGCGTGGCCGTGGTGGCGCTGGATTCTCGGCCGGTATGAAGTGGTCATTCGTTCCCAAGCAGTCGGCCAAACCCAAGTATGTTCTGGTCAACGGCGACGAGAGCGAGCCAGGTACCTGCAAGGATCACCTGATTTTTCTGCATGACCCGCACGCCGTGATTGAAGGCACTATCATCGCAGGCCTTGCAATCGGCGCAAAGACGGGATTTATCTACCTGCGCGGGGAATACCGTTACCTTCTCCAGATCATGGAAAAGGCGGTTGCAGATGCATACGCAAAGGGTTTTCTGGGTAAGAATATCTTCGGCTCTGATACCGAGTTTCAAATCATCACCCAGACCGGAGCCGGTGCCTACGAAGTGGGTGAGGAATCGGCATTGATGGAATCCCTTGAAGGCAAGCGGGGCGTCCCGCGCATCAAGCCGCCCTTCCCTGCTGTTGTTGGCCTCTACGGCGGGCCGACCATTATTAACAACGCCGAAACCATCGCAACCGTCCCGCATGTGATTCAGATGGGCGCGGAGGCTTATGCGGCGGTTGGCACACCACGCAATGGTGGAACGCGTCTCTTCGGCATCAGCGGACATGTGGAGCGCCCCGGCGTTTATGAACTCCCCATGGGCTACAACCTGAAGAAAATGGTCTACGAAGTTGCAGGAGGCG
>Ga0316232_1001390_pt1 | contig 29661 bp, 26 predicted proteins | sample TBHtaG_FD_206006 | JGI IMG/M metagenome (GOLD analysis project Ga0316232, IMG submission 206006) | Freshwater microbial communities from Trout Bog Lake, Wisconsin, USA - TBH18025_13 | ecosystem: Environmental > Aquatic > Freshwater > Lake > Hypolimnion/Profundal zone | place: USA: Wisconsin... | reverse complement strand
TCGTAGTAACTTCAAGGTCTCGATGGCCGAGCAGTATCTGAATGGTGCGCAGGTCGGCGCCGGCTTCGAGAAGATGTGTGGCGAAGCAGTGACGCAAAGTGTGTGGATGAATGCGCCTGTTCTCAAGTCCAGCGCGCTCAGCAGCGATCTGGCAGGCCGACCATAGGACCTTGGTGGTTACAGGTTGGCTGGATGTGTGCCAGCGGTTGCCAGGAAACAACCACTCCTTCGGCTTGCGCCGGAGGCCTCTCCAGTGGATACGAAGTTCATCGAGCAGCATCGGGCTAAGCATGACATCGCGGTCCTTGCCGCCCTTGCCCTCTCGGATATGAACCACCATCCGCTTGCTGTCGATGTCACTGACCTTCAGATGAGCCGCTTCTGCGCGGCGAGCGCCAGTGGCATACATCGTCATCAACAGGATGCGATGAAAGGGTGTATCCGCCGCCTCAATCAGTCGTGCGACTTCTTCCTGACTGAGTACCCCTGGAAGGTGACGCACCTTCTTCGGATAAGGTGTCTCGGCGATGCTCCAGCCGCGCTTCAGCACGTGTATGTAGAAGAAGCGCAGAGCCGCCAGCCGCAGGATGACGGTGTTCGGACTGAACTTCAACTTGGTGAAGAGCATCGCCTGATACTTGCGAATGTCTTCCGGGCCAAGCTGATCGGGCGGACGGCGAAAGTACCGGCTGAAGTGGGCAACACCATGCAGGTAGGTGCGGATGGTTGTTGCGGCGAAGTTGCGACGCTGCAACTCCTCAAGCATGAGCTTACGTAGTTGGTTCACAGAGAGTTCCTCCTCTGCGACACAACTTATCGCAACTCAGCTACAGCTCGCCTCGCCGCACGCGAATGCGTCCGCCGCGCCAGCGGCTTCGTTCAAGTCGGCTAGTGGAAAGTGATCTGATCCCTTGGCCTGGATTCTGGGCGGATGAGGCAGACCTTTAATAATCCAACGTGTCAGCGTTGGCCGGCAATTTTCTTGCCGGGCTATACTGGAAGAGGCAGCGTGCCGCAAGTTGCTCCTTCAAAATGATCTCTTTCTCAAGCATCAACAAGCAATATGGCAAGCAGTTGCTCTTCGTGGACGCTTCGTTTCAGTTGAATCCCGGCGAAAAAGTAGGACTGGTAGGCCCGAACGGGGCGGGCAAGACAACGCTCTTCCGAATGGTGGTCGGCGAGGAAACTCCCGACGAGGGCGCGGTCTCTGTCCCCAAGAAGTTGACGATCGGCTACTTTCGCCAGGACGTCGAGGAAATGCAGGGTCGTTCGGTTCTGGATGAAGCGATCGCAGGCAGCGGACGCGTCGGCGATCTGCACCACGAGCTCGAAGCCTTGCAGCGGGAAATGTCCGACCCCGACAAGGCTGATGACATGGACCGCATTCTTGATCGCTTCGGTCATGTTCAGGAGGAGTACGAGCATTTAGGCGGCTACGCGCTCGAATCGCAAGCCCGTGAAGTGCTCCACGGCCTGGGATTCAAAGATGATCAGATTGACGACGACGTGGGCGCTCTCTCGGGCGGATGGAAAATGCGGGTTGCGCTGGCACGGGTCCTGCTCGGAATGCCGGATGTATTGCTGATGGACGAACCGACGAACCACCTCGACATCGAATCCATCATTTGGCTCGAACAGTTCCTCAAGTCATTTCCGGGCGCGCTGCTCATGACTTCGCACGACCGCGAGTTCATGAATCGTCTGGTCTCAAAGGTCGCGGAGATCGATGGCGGCGAAATCACCACCTACTCGGGTGACTATGACTTCTACGAGCGCGAAAGGGCAGTGAGAGAGAGCAACCAGCAAGCAGCATTTGCCCGGCAGCAGTCCATGCTTGCCAAAGAGCAGCGCTTCATTGATCGTTTCAAGACGCATGCCGCAAAAGCGGCCCAGGTGCAGAGCCGGATTAAGGCCTTGGACAAGATAGAAAAGATCGAACTGCCGAAGAAACGCCAAGTGGTGAAGTTTGACTTTCGTGTCCCCCCGCGATCCGGCGAACAGGTGGCCGTTCTCGAAAATCTGCATAAGAGCTACGGCCCCCGTGTGATTTATGAGGGGTTCAACCTCACCATCCGTCGCGGGGAGCGCTGGGCCGTCATGGGAAGAAACGGTGCGGGCAAGACCACGCTGCTCAAGATGATTGCCGGCGCCAGTGCTCCGGACGCCGGCAGCGTGCGGCTCGGCGCCAGCCTGTATATGGGCTACTTTGCGCAACAGTCGCTGGACGTGCTCAATTCCGATCTCACCGTGATCGAACAGTTGCAACGAGATTTCCCCCAAGATGGTCTCGGGGCATTGCGGAACCTGGCAGGAGCATTCCAATTCTCCGGCGAAGACGTGGATAAGAAGATCCGCGCACTCTCCGGTGGGGAAAAATCGCGGCTGGCAATAGCGCGCATGCTCTACAACCCGCCGAACTTCCTGGTGCTCGACGAACCGACGAATCACCTGGATCTTGCGACCAAGGAAATGCTGGTGGAAGCTCTCAAAGATTTTGAAGGCACCATGATCTTTGTATCGCATGACCGCATGTTCCTTCGCGGCCTCGGCTCACGTGTGTTGGAACTAGGCGGTGAGAGCGGCACCGACAGCAATCCCACTGTCTATCCTGGGTCGTACGTTGAGTACGTGCAGAAGCTTGGACATGAGGCGCCTGGGATCTATTCGTAGGCCTTGCAGGAATTTGTGCAACGACTCGCTCGGTGATGTGAAGGCTTCATCGCTGCCAAAAATCACTGGCAGAGAAGATGATCCACGAGCCCAGGTAGCAAGAGTGTGCATCTCGGCCAGCGGTCCTGATACCGGCTTCTCGGAAGCTTGGGCCTGCTGGGTTCCTCGATTCGGACTTCGGGACCCGCGTCGCAGTTCGCACCCCCCGGGCGCGCGCTCATCGCGCACAGATAGAGGGAGGACGGTTCTGGACTAACAGAATGGTGAGAGATGGACGAGCTTGTCCGAAGCACTTCTACCGTGTCGCTCAGATCAATAGAATGCCGTAGCACCTCAGTGCACATTGTCCGGCTCCATTGATAGGGGAGACTTTAGCCCCGTTAGAAAGGCCGAAGAGCAATCGTCAGCGGCGGGTTGCTTTGTTCGGCGGAAATAGAAGGGACGGAATCACGAAAGCGCACAGCAGCATCCACAGTAGGCTCTCTCGAGCGCTGCCATCAGTCACATGAAAGCTGCCGAGTGGCGGGTAAAGCGAATATGCAAAGACCAAAGCGGCTACAACTGCCCCCAAAACGCTCACGACAACTCCGAAGCGTCCGCCAATGAGCAGCAGGACGACCATGAAGCCAAGCGGCACGTATCGAGCCGAGGGGGATTGTACAAAGACCTTCGCAGAAATCAGAGCAGCAGTGAAGCAGAGTACAACGCCGAACAGGTTGTAAAGGGTACTCGCGAGATGTTGTTTAATCCACTGTGTTTGGTGACGGCCAAAACTATTGGTGGGAGCAGGAGGGATTAGTTGTTTTTCGATCATATGTCCCCGCTACGTGACAGCTTCTGTCATTAATATCAAACTTTTCCTAAAAAAGGCCTAAATTCGAACAGCATGGACGCCATTGCCTCCCTCAGTGAGAGTAAATCCTGACCTCAAAAAGGTTTAGACCACTTGTCGCCGTTGAGCAGGTACGTGCTCAACCAACGTGAACTAGCGGGCGGCCGACAGATCGAGAGTGAACTCCCAGCCGCAGTACTGCGTGGAGCCAGCATTGGGAGGGCAGTGGAGGCATCGGGTCTGGATTCGCGAGTCAACCGTGCGCGCAAAGGTATCGAACTCGATCTTCCCAACCCTCTCGCAAGGGAAGTCTGGGAGTCCTTTGCGGCGGCGAGTCTCCTGCACTCTGCAAACATCCACAATCAGTCGTAAGCAACGCCGGTCGTCCGACCACTCCGTGCGCTGCGCATTAATCAAGCTATACATGCGCAACCCAAGCGCCTTGTCGAGGGCGGCAAGTCCGCCAGCTTCCTCAATGTTGAACGTTGCCATGATTCGACGGGCCTCGACCGCGGCGAAGCGGGCCCAGGAGCCTGCATCCAATTCGATGGCCGTTGCCATACCCAATTGTTCCTCGACTGCCAGGAACCAACAACCATCATGGGCGAGCCAGTTCTTGGCAAACATCTCCAAGGCTCTGCTCAGTTCTTCCCGACTCATTTCGTCATATGCGTTCATCTGCGAACCTCTAGGCCTCGTCTTTTCGACAGTCCAAGTGAAAGCGGTCATCAGCGCACTGTAGCTGGCTTCTGGACTCGTCGAACCAACCAGCTTTGCTTCCGGGGTAGCTGTCGAATTCAGGGACGTACGGCTTGATATCGAGCAGCGGGGTTCCATCGACAACGTCGATATCTGCCACGTCAAGTCGGTCATCATGGACGCTCAGGAGTCGCACAGCCGACATTCCGAGCGGAGTGGGCCTCATCGGAGAGCGAGTGGCAAATACCCCGCGCTGCGTTGTGTCCAGGAACGGCCTAACCAGGAGTTGCCCCGGAGGTGCTTCGTGAAAGTAATAGATCAGCCAAATTCGCTCAAAGCCTTCGAGGTCCCGCAGCCCTGGCCGGAAGGGCGCTTCAAGGCTCACGATACCGAGTGCTCCACTCGCGCGAGACGGTTGAATAGGGGTTCCTGCTGGTTGGTGAAATGGGCTATGGATGGTCCCGATCGGCACCAATGGAAAGTTTTGTGAACTGGGTTTATCTTCGGGATTATGGTTCATCGTTGATTTATCCATTCCTGGCTTCCGAGATGAAGGTTCTCCTCGCGGGTTCTCCGAATTACACGAATATCCGCTAGGTCCCAAAGCTTGCCGTATCTTTCGCATTGCGCAGAAGTCTAGCAGCCCGGGAATAAGAGCCAAGGTTGAAGGCGTTGGCGTAGCCCATGACTCTCAACTTCCTCTTCGCCAGTCCGCTGCGCATGCCGCTATGGCAATGCAACAGTAGCACCTGGCTCTTCTCCTTTATGCAGCGGGGTAGAACGGTTTCAATCTCGTCAAGCGGGAGGTTGATGGCTCTCGGTAAATGGCCGGAGTTGAATTCGCCGGTGCTACGCACGTCAATCATGAGCGCTCCGTTTTGCAAATGCGCGAGTGCGTCCTTGGCTGAGATCTGGCCGATGAGTCTCGGTGCGAAAATGAACGCAACAGCCATCGCTATGACTAAACAGATTGTCCAATTCATAATTTCACTACGCTCGACTCACGAGCTCTCTCTGCGAATGTTTCCATTGCATTTCCCAATCGGCTCATGACTTCCGACCATTCCTGCAGGTGGGCACGCCCCGACGTTGTCAGTGAATACATTCTACGTGCGGGTCCTGCGGTGTCCGTCTCCCAAATCGAAGTCACATGGCCGTTCTCTTCCAGCGTGCGCAAGGCTCTGTACAAAGCCGCTCGTTCGATTTGCGCATCCGTCAACGCGTACTCTCCGAGGGTTTCGGACAGTTCATACCCATACGAATGCCCCTTTTCGTTCAACATGAGCAGCAGCACCGGCTCGATGAAGCGGTAGATGTTGCCCATGGCGCACGTGCAAGGGTGCCCGCTCCCATGCCTTGGACACAATCCTCTAGTCATGGCCGCCACCGCGCCAGAGTCTCCCGGAATGTTAAATCAAACATTTAATTTGTTCCTGTAAGTATCATCTAGATGTATATTACAACTAGTAGGGAGCAAACAGGAGGAAATGTGAAAATTGCAGTAGCAACAACCGACGGAGTTTCCCTATCGCAGCATTTTGGCCAGAGCAAGGGATTTGTGGTGTTTGAAATAGACGGCGTGACCGTGCAGAACCGGGAACTCCGGACCAACGACAACACGCCGCATAACGACGGGATTTGTAATCACGGTCAGAAACAGCCGGGAACACAAGGAAGGGGCATTCTTGACCTTTTGAGTGATTGCACAGTGATGCTTTGCGGAGGCATGGGCGCCGGTGCCGCGCAGGCGATGACGGCGAATGGAATCAAGCCGATGGTCATACCGGGCGCGTACTCCGCAGACGATGCCATTGCGATCTATATGAGCGGGAAAATACCCGCTACCCCCGCTGGCTTCTGCAATTGCCAACATTGATTCTGCCTTGGGATGAGCCGAAATCCAACCGCAGTTGTTATCTCTGGTTCTCGTGAGACGCGCTATGGGCCTTCGGTTCATCCTCAATGCCTGGCAATACATCGGACAGAACCCATTCGATCCGATTTACAGAATTGCGAATAATTTCGGCTGACTCAGATGTTCCCGAGCAGCACACAATCGCCTGCAGGGCATTGCGAATGTGATGATTCATCAGCGCGATGCTCTCAAGCCTACGTAATTCCGATAGCCTGGCGTGCCTTGTTCGCAGACTCATGCCATGTACCAGCAATGCGGCGAACGCTCCAGAGATTATGGAGCCGACCAAACGCAATCCGTCCTGATGCAGAAATCGGTCGTAGATGATCCACTGGAGTGCGAGCGCTCCTAGAAAGACCGCAAACCCGGAGGCCAGCGACAGAGCGTAGATCTCGGCGTCTGACCGGATGTTCAGATCCGGCTTACGCAGAAATGCGGTGTTCTGGACGAGTCTGGCGGCACCCTCAGACAAAGGATTCTCAGGCGGGACCATGCGCGGACCTCCTGGAAGGCGCCACTCGCCCCGCTGGCTTCCTCCCACGACGGTACACAGTGTAGCTCCGGATTGGAGGTGACTCCAAACCGACGAGTGAAATTAAGTTTCTCTTACTTTGGCTTCGGAATTAGCAGGGATGGATGAGTCGTCCCGGCCAACAGGACCGGAGACTTCTTCGCCCAGGTATGGGCAAGTTCGTCCAGCGGTCCTGCATAAAGGGCGTCGCCTGTACATGCGGAATCGCAGGCGGTCTTTCTGCCCCGCGTGACGTCATCCAGGCATAAGTCGCACTTCTGCATCTTGCCGTCCGCTCCGTACTGCGGAACACCATAGGGGCATGCCGCGCCGCAAGCTTTGCAGCCGATACACTTTGAGCTGTCGACTACCACAATGCCATCGTCGGAACGCTTAGACAGGGCCTTGGACGGGCACGCCGCCACGCAGGCAGGTTCGGCGCAATGGTTGCAAGAGCTGGATTGGTTCGACAGACGAAGGTTAGGGATCTTGCCGGACTCCACCGTCGTCACCGTGCGCCAATAGAGAGATCCTCCTGCCTCGTTGTCATTCCGGTCCTTGCAGGCAAACACGCAGGCACGGCAGCCAATGCAACGGCCCGCATCGTAATAAAATCCATACTGTGTCGTTGACATTCCGCTCTCCCCTACGCCTTCGTCACTTCCACTAGCACGCCGTTATAGGTGCCTGCGCCACCGACGCTATCGATGGTGTCATTGGTCAGCGTGTTTACGCCGCCGCCGCGATCGACGCCATCCGTCCCCGGTTTGTACCACGGGCCCTGATGCATGGCGATTACACCAGCGGGTACGCGCTCGCTGACGTTAGCCTTGCGCTCGATTACGCCGCGGTCATTAAATATCTGCACGGTATCTCCGGCCTCAACCCCGCGCTTGGCGGCATCGGCGGGATTAATAAATACTTCGACGGGATAGAGCTCATTCACCCAGCGATTGTTGGAACGGCTGTGCAACCAGGCTACCGAGTGGGGCGTACAGATTGTAAGCGGATACTTGCCAGCGAGCGGGTGCCGGGCATGTTCGAAGTCGTCGTTGTAGGTCGGCAGCGGCGGCAGGCCCTTATCTTTCATCTGTTGTGAGTAAAGTTCGATCTTGCCGGACTTAGTCGGGAAAGGCTTGCCCTCTTCGACTTGCTCCTGGAACGGGATGAAGGGCCGTGGACCCACGAATATCACCTTTTCCTTTTGCAGGCGTTGGAGGGTAATGTCGGCGAGGTGCGGCACGTCAGCCGCCGAGGCTTTCAAGGTCTCGCGAATCCAGTCCACGTCTTTCCAGTCGGAATGGAACTCCGCGCCAGCTCCCATGCGCTCGGCAACGGCTGCCCACATATCGAGATCAGAGCGGCACTCGTACATCGGCTCGATGCACTTCTCGCTATACACAATGACGTGGCCCGCTTGCGAGTAGTACCCGCAGTCATTTCCTTCAAAAATCGTGGTGGCCGGGAGCAAAAGGTCTGCATACCGCGCGAACGGAGTCATGTACTGCTCGGCGCAAATGATGTAGTCGAGCTTTTTCAGTGCCTTGACGATCTTGTTCGAGTCGCCCGCCTGGTTAATCACGCTCGCGCCGTGCACGATCAGCATCCGAAGCGATGCGGGTGCGATCTGGCCGTCCGGTTGTAGCGCTTTTCCGGAGAGGATCGCGTCGGCAACCTGGCACTCATTGATCTGGAGCGACACCTTATTTTTTTCGGCAGCGCCTAGGTTACCGATTCCAATCCCCTTCTTGAAACCAAATCCCGCAGTGGCATTCGTGCCGGGCTTGCCTACGCTCCCGGTTATCGCCGCCAGCGCACCACAGGCGAGAACCCATTGCGAGGGATCGCGCCCCGAGCGCGACGGGCCATCTCCTGGAAACAGCGCCGAGGGCTGTTGGTGGCATATTCGACGGCGAGATCGGTGATCACTTTCTCCGGTACGCCGGTGATTTTGGCCGCCCATTCCGGAGTGTACTGTTGCACGTGCTGCTTGAATTCCTCGAAACCGGACACGTGCCGGGCAGCGAAATCCTTGTCATAGATTTCGCGATTGATGATCACATTGGCCATGGCCAGCGCCATTGCTCCATCGGTTCCGGGCATGATCGGAATCCACTCGTCGGCCTTTTCGGCCGTCTGCGAGAAGAAAGGATCGATCACGACGATGCGCGCCCCTCTTTCGCGAGCATCCTTCATGATCCGCATGCCTTGGCCGGCGAAATCGACGCGTCGGTTGCTGTCGGCAAAACCATAGCCCCAGATGATTACCAGCTTTGAATCTTTGATGGTATCGAGATCGCTCTCGGTGTTCATCGTGCCGTACATCATTGGAGCAGCAAGGAATTTATTCGAAATACAGAGCGATCCCCAGATCGACGCCATGCCGCCCAGCACATTCACGAACCGGGTCTTCGCTGCCAACCGGGCAAGGCCCATGGTCCCGCGTACGGAATAAAACAGAATGTCTTGATTGCCGTACTTGCCGCCGATCTCCTGGAGTTTTCCGGCATAGAGGCTGATCGCCTCGTCCCAGGAGATGCGTTCAAACTTACCATCCCCTCGCTCACCCACCCGTTTCATCGGATACTTCAGGCGGTTTGGATCACTGACGGCCGAACGTTGGGCGTGTCCCTGCACACAGCAAACGTAGTCAGGATGATTGGTGATATGCGTAATCCGGCCGTCCTTCACCGTGACCTTCAAGGGACAGATCGCCGTGCACAGCCCCAACGATGGACAGCAGGCGGAAAACTCTCTTGCGCCCTCGGCCCAACCTTTCACAACGTTGTCACTCATCGGATCGCCTCCTGTTCGGCGAACTGCAACCTTCAATTCTTTTCACTCAATCTGCTTCTACGACCGACCTTATGTTGCGCTTGCTCCAACCACGACACCCAAACGACGTTCGAATTGCCTATAAGTAGTAATTCCACCGGACAGATTTTTAACCTTGAAACCACGCTGGCGAAGTAAACGCAATGCGTAATAGGCGCGCTGTCCAACCACGCAATTCACCCAGATCTCGCGATCCCGGGGCAGCTCGTTTAAGCGGGTCCGCAACTGGGGCAAGGGAAGATTAATCGCACCGGGTATATGACCGGCGGCAAATTCTTCCGCATCGCGCACATCCACCACTAACGCCTTCGTGGACGACAGCAACTCCCAGTCAGCCATCGCAGCGTCGCCCCGGAGCACATTACTTGCGATCATTCCAGCCATGTTGATCGGATCCTTCGCGGCTCCGAACTGCGGCGCATAACAAAGTTCAGCCTCTTCGAGATCGAAGACACTCGCGCCATTCTGCATTGCCATCGCGATGACATCGATCCTCTTCTCCACGCCTTGTTCGCCGAACGCCTGAGCTCCGAGAATGTAACCGCCGTCTGAGGAGAACAGCAGCTTCATATGGATGGGACTGGCTCCAGGGTAGTACGCGACATGGTGCCCGGGATGCAGGTAAATCTTCTGGTATCCCGTAATTCCGAGACGACGAAGCGTCTTCTCGTTGGCACCAGTGGTGGCAATCGTTAAACCGAACAGACCGCACACGGCAGTGCCCTGCACACCACGAAATGTCGATTCACGCCCGCATATGGAATCGGCGGCTACGCGGCCTTGACGGTTCGCCGGTCCGGCCAGAGGCACGACCCCCCATTCGCCGGTCACAATATTGTGCGTCTCCACTGCATCGCCCACCGCCCAGATATTCGGGTCGCTGGTGTGCATCTGCTCGTCGACGCGAATTCCTCCGCGATCTCCGATCTCAAGCCCTGACTCTTTTGCCAGCTTGATTTCCGGACGGACGCCAATTGACAAAATTACTAATTCAGCAGCAAGGCGGGCTCCGGATTTGGTGTTTACTACGAGGCCGCCGGCAGGGGATTGCTCAAATCCTGCTAGGGGATCGGCCAGATGAAGAACGATGCCGTTCTTGACCAGGTGCTCCTGTACCGGTTCGGCCATCTCCGGATCGAGCGGCGCTAGCACTTGATCGAGCATCTCGACTACTGTCACGCCGATTCCTCGACGCGCAAGATTTTCGGCCATCTCCAACCCCACAAGCCCACCGCCGACGATCACTGCACGTTCAACCTTGTGGTCTTCGATCCAGGATCGGATCTGTCGGCTATCCGGAATCGTCCGCAGAACAAAAATCCCTGGCAGATCAGCGCCCGGCAGGGCCGGTTGAATCGGGGTGGCGCCAGGCGACAGTACGAGCGCATCGTAAGGTTCGCGGTAAACCTCGCCAGTCTGCAGGCGTCTTACCTCGATTTCACGCCGCTCACGGTCAATCGATAGAACTTCGTTATCGGTGCGAACTTCAATGTTGAAGCGCGCCCGGAAGAGTTCAGCCGAGGCCAGCAATAGCTTCTTCTCGTCTTCTATGACGTTGCCCACGTAGTACGGCAAGCCGCAGTTTGCAAAAGACACATAGGGCCCTCGGTCGAAAACTACGATCTCCGCGTCTTCCGCAAGCCTGCGCACTCGCGAGGCACAGGTCGCGCCGCCCGCCACACCACCAACCACCAACACTCTCTTAGCCATTCGATTTCCCTCTGCTTTACGAAAACAACTAAATACCACCTGAACCCAGGTGCCCTCGACCTATTTGATCGCCATCGGTACACCGGCAGGCATGCCGAATATCATCATCCCAATGTTTATAACTACCGCACTTACCAGGGTGACCGAGATTCCAATCTTTGCCAGGTCCTTGAAGCTGAAGTAACCATATGCGAACGGCAGCACCATCGCCGGTGCCTGGGTCACCAGAATAAAGTGAATAGAAGACGCGAATCCGGCGGTTAGCGTTAGGGCCAATACCGGCAATCCATGTTGCTGAGCGTAGGCAATAATGAATGGAACGTTGACGGAGGCTGTGGTTGCAAGGCTGGAAAAGCCGAGCGAATCGACCGCAATTAACAGCGTCACAGCAAGAGGTTGAAGGAAGAGCGGCAGTAAAGCCATCGGATGCAACAACCGCTGCACCACCCAAGTAGCCAGGCCACTTTTGGAGGCGGCGGTTCCCACGATAAAGCCGCCCACCACCAGCATTACCGCTCCCCACTCAATGCCCTTGTTGAGGTCGCGCCAGTTGTCGAACACGCCCACCCGAGGGAGGGTTATACCACCCAGGATCAGGAGGGAAATAAAAGAAATCGGAAGCTTCGTAAGGTCACTGGTCAACCACAAGACAACCGCCGCAAGGAAGACGACTGTGGTAGTTTTCTCTTTCAAGCTCCATGGCCCAAGCGCCTTTGATTCGCGCCGCAGCACATCCTTGCCGTAAGGAAGATGTTTGAATTCCGGCGGGAATATCTTCAGAATCAGCCACCAGGTTATCGCGGCGATGACCAGACAAATGGGCGTGGCAAGCATGGTCCAACGCAGGAAGCTGACGTGTATGCCAGCACTCTTACTCAGGAAGGCCAGGGTAATGATGTTCGAACTTACTCCGGCAGGGGTGCATATTCCGCCGATGACGGTGCCAAAGATAATCGCCATCATCATCCCTTTGCCGAAGTTGCTGCTTCCCGGTTTCACATCCACAGTCTTCAGTAGGCCAAGCACCAAGGGAATCATCATCGCGACCACGGCCATATCATCAATGAACATCGAGATGACAAACGACATCCACAGATAGCCGCCTATGACCACGGCCGTATTGGTGCCTATAACGGCCAGCAAGTAAAAGCTAATCCGTTTGCCTAGTCCGGAGGTAGAAAGGGCCACCGCAAGCCCCAACACGCCAAGCATAAAGGGAATCAAGGGGTTGCCGAACGATTCCCTGAGCGCGTCAGCCAGAGGCATGATCTTCAAAGCGTGAACCATCACGGGAACCATCAGGGCCGTAATAGGGATGGGGAATGTTTCCGTTACCCACCACAGCAAAGTAGTTAGCATTACCGCCAGCGCCCGGACCGCCTCCGGCTTCATTCCTGCGGGCGGAGGAATGAAAATGGACGCCACGAGCATAAGTAGACCTGCGACCAGGTAAACCAACTTGAAGGATTTGCCTGGCCCCTTCGTTACTGGGATCGTGGCTGCAGTTGCTTGGGTTGCCGTCGCCATGTGCGTTCCTTGTCCCTTTTACTGAGTCTGCGTTCGGTTCGTTCGACAACCAGGCGTTAATGGATCTTGACCACAACCTTGATGGCATTATCGGTTTTGTCGCGAGAATACTGGAAGGCCGTCGGCAACTCGTCCATTTTGAAGGTATGAGTATGGATTAGCTTTGCGTCAAATCTTTTCTGGGCCATTAAGGCAGCCGCACGATGGGTGGCGCTCTTGCCTTCTCCGCGGATGCCAAAGACGGAAAGGTGATTCCGTATCAGCTTGCCGAGCTCAATTGTCGTTCGTCCCGGCGGGAATCCGATCAGGCAAATCCGTCCGCCTCGCTTCACCATATCCATAGCATCGTTCAGGCCCTCGGGATTACCGGAACACTCGAATGCATACTGAACTCCCTTGCCTCCGGTTATACGTTTCACGGCCTCAATAGCATTTTCCTTCTTCACGTTGATTACATGGTCTGCGCCGAGTTTGCTTCCCAACTCCAATCGGTTGTCGCGGGTGCCGACGAGAATCACGGGATCTGCGCCAAGGGCTTTGGCCACGGCAACTACCATTAGCCCGATGCCGCCTGGGCCCATGACGACCAAGCTTTCTCCCGCGACTAGACCGCCCAGCGTATCCAAGCCATACATAGCCGTTCCGGCGGTCACAATCAGCGTGGCTTCCTCGTCACTCATGCCCTCAGGCACATGGACTAGGGTGTTGACATGGTTTACGACGTATTCGGCGAAGCCACCGTCCGTAGTGAAGCCATTGGCACGGTGACCTTTATTGTGTCCGTCATAGTTCAGGCCGTAGTTCAGACAGGCCGTGTACATCCCTGACCGGCATCTTTCACAACGCCCGCATCCGGCGTGCACTTCCACCACGACCCGATCGCCTATCGCGTATTCGTCTACACCCGATCCAAGTTTGACGATAGTGCCAACGTACTCGTGGCCAGGTGTGAAGTTCTTATTGAACGGTAGGCCACCCTCTACCAACGCTGGCTGCCCTTTTGTGATGATTGAGATGTCTCCAGCGCAAAAGGCAACCGCGTCAATGCGTATCAGCACTTCAGCTGATCCTGGTTGAGGAACTGGTTTATCTGTCAACCTGAGCTGGCCAGGGTCATCCAGGACCCAGGCTTTCATCGTTTCAGGAACAGGGAATTCGCTGACTTGAACTGCTGCCGTTTTCATCAATCGCGCTCCATCATCAAGTGTTTTGTATGTGCTGCTGCCATGTGTCGTCCGTCCGGCATGGGTGCGAGCAGTTTCTACGTCGAACTACGACTTCGCCGGTATGGCCGGCAGCAGGTTCTTCTCTGCCAGGAATTCACTCAGCAGTTGATCGGTGGCAACCAGTATTCTTCCGCAGTTGCTCTTCTGTTCCGGCGATAAGTATTCGTGGATTTGTAATACCTTACAGGAGTTGTCACCGAACCGGGCGACAAAGCGTTCGCCAAGCTCGCGAGCATAGGTGTACGCCGGTTCTTTGCTCCCCTCCGGGCCGTCGCGGCCTGCCAGCAGGCTCAGCACCATAACCGCACCGGTGAGCGCCCCGCAAAAGCCTGCCTTGCCAATTCCACCACCACCGAAGCAGGTTGCGATCCGCATGGTTTCGTCGCTGAGTTCAAACGGAAGCCGCTCGCGAAATGCGTGCAGCACCGATTCGGAGCAGTTGCAACCGACCTTATAGCAGTAGCCCACCGCTGAGTCTTTTCCTTGTTCCGTATGTGTCACCGTTTACACTCCAGATTCTGTTTTTAAGCGCGTATGCCGCACCACTGTCACCTTGTGACTTTTTCCGGGCACCCCGGGCATCGCCAGTTGAGCGAAATCCTGTTTCCGAGGCGCGCCAGCAGCGAACCGAATTGTGCCCAGCATAGTTCCCCATGCTGCGCTCGCTGAAGGCTTCTACATGTTAATCACACCTAGGGGGCAAAGGTAGCATACCCATTGGTTCGTGGAGTCGATGTGTCAGCGGTCACAGCGTATAGTGACCGTTCCGGGGCGGCCCCAGAATGGCTCCGCAGGAGGGGCCGTTGGCGGCTAAGCGATGTCGCCGCCGATCCGGAAGAGCGGTCAGACAAGTCTTCCGCCTGAATGGGGCATAATTCATGATCGGAGCCTCCATGAAGGGAAGAAGATATGCATGGACGGGCCAGTGGAGACCAAGATGCGCAGCCCAAATCGAGAATAGCGACCGCAACTGCGGCCGCCCGGTGACAAGATAGCGTTCTACTGCTTGGTTGATGTGCCGCTCGGAGCTGGCTCGGCGGAATGTTCCATCATCTCGCAGTGCCCCATGCCGTTCTTTTCCTGCATCTTGCCCATGTGGTGCATCCCCCCGCCGTTCATCATCCCCATATGCGAGTGCATTTGGCTCATGAAGTGTTCCCACATCTCGACATTACCGAGGAGAGCGGCTTTTGTGTTCTGGTCCTGGACCTTCTCCGCATCCGCCCGCATCTTTTCGATACGTGCCTTCATTTGCTTCATTTCAGCTTGCATCTGCGCCATATGGTCTTTCATGGGAGACATGTCCTTGGACTTCTTTTCCGCGCCCATCTTCATGCCGCGCGTCATATCGCTGGATTGTCCACCGCCTTGCGAAGGCTGACTCTGCTGCCCAACCAGACTGGCGCACGCGAGCAACATGGTGCCGACCACGAGATACACTTTCATTCTTTTCTCCTGATGGATTGTTGTAAGCCATGAACTTCATAAGGGCTCTCTGCCCCAGTTGTGGTGACTTGGAGGCTGGCTCGGAATCACCCGCTGGCCCCTCGCGGGATTCAGACAGTTCTATAATTGCACATTTTCATAGTTGCGCAGTTACTTAATACAGCAATCTGTGATCTGTATCACCGACAGGTCCTTCCAAATAGAGCAAAGTCTCCTCTGGCACCCGCGTTCATATCCCCGCTTCTTAAAAGCGGCTCAATAAATACGCTGTGCCTTCATGTCTCGGAGGCTTTACATGCATACACGCCGTTTTGTCTTATCAATGGTCGTGACTCTGTTTATCCTGGTTGGCACGGCACTCGCCGGTGGGCTGGACGGAAAGGCACTCTATCGCGATAACTGCAAAGTGTGCCACGACAAAGGTTCACCCCAGAAACAATACACGCCCATGACGCTCACCCAAGCGCAGTGGCGTTCGATCTTCTCAGCGAAACTCGTTTCCTCTCACAAAAACACTGTTCACCCAAAGACTGGCAAGAAATTGCTGGAGTCACTCTCTCCTGAGCAAATGAAGGCCATACAGCGTTTTGCAATCGACCATGCTGCCGATTCTGAACAACCGGCAACCTGCGGTTAACAAGCGTGAACAACTGAAGATTGACGAGGGAGGATTCGCATGAAACGAAAGATTGCAACCTATGTTGCACTGCTTTGCCTTGCGTGCGCACCGGGATTATGGGCGCAGCAGGCTACCAACACACAAAACGACAACGCCCAGTTGCGCCAGGAAGTAGAGCAACTGAAAAAGACACTCGCGACGTTGGAGCAAAGGCTCTCCACACAGGAGAAGAAAGTCGAACCAGTCGCTCCCGTGGCCCCAGTCGCCGCCACCACCCCAACAACGGAACCGGCATCCACGACTGCTGAGTTACAGGCCCAGGTTAAAGAACTGGACGAGCGCGTCCAGAAGACTGAACTGCACACTGCACTCGACCGGCTGAATTTCACCGGCGATTACCGCTATGAAGTACATTCCATTTTTGAGCACATCCCCGCGCACTACGACGGAATGCAACTACAGAACGCTCTCGTTCGGACAGTGTTCTGCTTCAACAATGGATCACTTGGCTGCAATCCGCTGCTACCCCTCAACGCGCCAGCAGGCGCACAAGGCATGGGCGCAACCACATTTATCAACAGCAGTGGTAATAACTACGCCCTCTATCAACAGTTTCTCAGTACCGTCACATACTCACAGCTGCAGGCTGCCGTCGCAGGCTTTAAGCAGATGTTTGGCCCAGTGGGATTCGCAGCCTTCCAGCAAGGTCTGTTGCAGCAAATAGGCGTGACAAAGGCGGCCAAGTACCAGAACCAAGCCCTGCAGACCAACCGTCTTCGTCTGGATTTTGGCGCGAAGATGACCGACAACTTTACATTCAACGGCCGCCTCAGCATGTACAAGGTTTTCGGTGACTCCACTGGTGTCCAGGTATTTAACGGCCAACCGACCTCTTTGAATATCGACGGCACCACCGCCGGAGTTCCGAATTCCGATATTCTGCGCGTCGAACGGGCATATTTTAACTGGACTCACATCTTGGACACTCCGCTCTATCTCTCGATTGGACGCCGTCCATCGACAGAGGGCCCGCCTTTAAATCTCCGGCAGGATGAACCTCGGGGTGGAACTCCGATGGCATCGCTGATCGACTACCAGTTTGACGGAATTACGGTTGGCTATCACATCGGTGAGAAAACCACACTCCGCGCCTGCTACGGAGTGGGATACGACTCCGGCTTTGGGAATGGCAACCTTGCGAATGGCCAGTCCAATGGCCTGTCCGATACCCATTTCATTGGAGCGAATATCGACTTCTGGGAAACGGACAATACACTGATTCAGGCAACCGTTGCCCGTGCTTTTGACGTCACCGACGGATTCAACGGCCTTACCGTATTTTCGACGAATCCGCTGACGGGCGAGACGGGACTTCCTCCGGCGGTCTTGCGCTTTGCGCCGACGAAGAACCTGGGTGCAATTGACTTGGCAGGAGTTCTGTTCCAGCGGCGCCAGGGACCCTTCGATGTATTCGGGACTATCAATTGGTCCGGGTTCCGCCCCATCGATGTCACGGGACCGTTTGGCGGGCTCGGATCGGATCCGTTTAGCACTCCGGTCAACCACGATGGGTACATGCTTTATGCAGGTGCTCGCTACAACTTCCCGAATAAGCGGACGAAGATGGGCTTCGAGTTCAATCATGGATCGAAGTACTGGTTCAATTTCGCCCAGGCGCAAGATGACATTATTGCGCCGAAGACCAGCATTCGCGGAAATGTGTACGAGACTTACCTGACACACCGCATCAACCCGCACTTCATCGTCAAAGCGGACTACATCCACTACGACGCACAGTGGAGCGGTTCTGGTTGGAACGTTGGAGCACCCCAGAAACTTAGTGGCGCTCCCCAGGTTCTCGGGTTCCCAACCTTCGACTCAGCCAACAAGGCTGCGCTCAGCATGATTGCGCGGTTCTGATCGTTCCTCCTGAGTGGGGCCGGCATTGTCCGGTCCCACGTTTTCCAACCACGCACGGAGAGCAACTATGAATTCCAAGATCTCTCGCCGCGACTTTCTAAAAGCATCTGCCGCTGGCGCTGCAATTGCCGGTGTCGGCACGCCGACCGCACAGGCGGTTTCGCACCCCCCCGGACGCCGGGGCAAAGAGCGCGTCGAATTAATCGCGACCAACTGCGAGATGTGCTTCTGGCGCTGCGGAGTTTTAGCGGAAGTCAAAGACGGCAAGGTTCTGAAGCTGCAAGGCAATCCTAACCACCCATTGACCAAGGGGAAGCTATGCGCGCGCGGCAACGCCGGAACGCAATTGCTCTACGATCCAGACCGGCTCAAATACCCTCAGATGCGAACGGGGTCGAGAGGCGCTGGACAGTTTAAGCGCGCCTCGTGGGATGAGGCTCTCGATCAGTTTGCAAGTCGATTGAAAGAAATTCGGCAGAAGTACGGACCGGAGTCCGTCGCACTTTTCCCGCATGGCGTCGGCTCTGGTTTCTTTGCCACGTTGATGAAAGCCTATGGCACGCCGAACTCTGCTGAACCAGCCTTCGCCCAGTGCAAGGGACCTCGCGATGTTGGCTATCAACTCACGTTCGGGCGTCCGGTCAATTCGCCGGAGCCGGTCGATCTGGAAGAGTCGAAGCTGATAGTTCTGATCGGAAGCCACATCGGGGAGAATGTTTTCACCTCGCAGGTCACGGCGTTTGCTGAAGGTCTCAGCCGTGGAGCCAAACTGCTCGTCGTGGATCCTCGATTCTCAACCGCCGCGTCAAAAGCGAACTGGTGGCTCCCTATCCGTCCAGGCAGCGATACTGCGTTGTTATTGGCATGGGCCAATGTGCTCATCGCGGAAGATCTGTATGACAAGGAATACATTGACAAGTACGCCGAAGGTTTCAAGGAACTAGCTGCCCACGTGCAAGCGTTCACGCCTGAGTGGGCGGCGCCGTTCACGGACATCTCTGCTGCTCAGATTCGTGAGACGGCACGAGCCATGGGTGCGGCGAAGCCAGCAGTGGCAATCCATCCAGGGCGCCATGTGACCTGGTATGGCAATGACACGCAGCGCGCCCGCGCGATGGCAATTTTGACTGCTCTGCTTGGCGCCTACGGCCGCAAGGGCGGAATGTTTCTTCCGACAAAGGTGAAGACGGGACGAATTCCGTTGCCCCCGATGCCGGAGTCGGAAAAAGGCCGCGCTGACGGAGGTGGCGATAAATATCCCCTCGCATCAGAAGAGGCACAGGGTCTCACCCAGGGACTGGTCGAAGCTACACTGACGGGGAAGCCTTATCCAATCAAGGCATGGATCATCTACGGTCAAAATGTTCTGGAGAGTATTCCACAAAAATACAAGACGCTGGAAGCGATCAAACAGCTCGAGTTGCTGGTTGTCGTAGACGTGCTCCCCAATGAGCAGTCTGACTACGCGGACATCATTTTGCCGGAAGCGACTTACCTGGAGCGATACGATCCTCCTGCAGTTGCGACAACGGTAAAACGTCCGTTTATTTCGGTGAGGCAGCCTGCCTGCGAACCGATGTATGAATCAAAACCGGGCTGGTGGATCACTAAGCAGATGGCAAAGAGGCTCGACCTCGACGCTTACTTTCCATGGAGCAGCCCTGAAGACCATCTTCGCCGCACGATCGAACCGCTCGGGCTCAACCAATCGGAATTGATGAGCCTGGGCGCGGTATCATTCGCGGGTAAACCGTACATCGAAGATAGAACCGAAGACGATGGACCGCTGTTTCCCACTCAGAGCGGAAAGATTGAGCTCTATTCCTCGGTTCTCAATGACCTGCATTTCGCTCCGATTCCCATCTATGAACCGACTGCACAACCGCCCTCCGGCTACCTTCGCCTGATTTATGGACGGGCCGCCATGCACTCATTTGCGCGCACGGAGAACAATGCCTGGCTTGATGACCTGATGCCGGAAAACCAAGTATGGATCAGCACAAAAGCTGCTGTTCCGTTTCATGTTCACGAGGGAGACCTGGTAACGCTCGAAAATCAGGATGGCTTCCGGAGCGATCCCATCCACGTGCGCGTCACTGAGCGGATTCGTGACGACTGTGCCTTCATGGTGCATGGCTTTGGATCAATCGCGCCGAAGATGACGAAAGCCCACAGGAAGGGCACGTCCGACACAAAGCTTCTCACCCGAATCGTAGTGGATCCGATCATGGGCGGGACAGGCATGCGTGTGAATTTTGTCCGCGTTCTGACAAATGAGGGGAAAGGGTAGGCTATGGCGCGCTATGCAATGGTAATCAAGACGGAACGGTGCGTGGGATGTCAATCCTGCACCGTTGCCTGCAAGTCCGAGTGGAGTGTGCGAAACGGCTTTGCACGCACCCGTGTCCCTGAGACTGGAACGCGCGGTACGTTTCCCAATCTGAGCACCAGCTTCCATGTCAAACAGTGCAACCACTGCGACCGGCCCACTTGTGTTCCGGCATGTCCTAGTGGAGCAACGCATCAGGCTGAAGATGGCACGGTACACATCGATCGCGAACTCTGTATAGGTTGTGGCGCATGCGTGGTCGCATGTCCCTATGGGGCTCGTTATATTGATCCGGGAGCGGGAAAGGCTGATAAATGTGACTTTTGCGCGCCCCGTCGCGAGCAGGGACTTGCGCCCGCCTGTGTACTGACTTGTCCAGCAGAAGCAAAGATCTTTGGCGATCTCGAAAACCCCTCCAGCGATGTCTATCGCCTGGTCTATCTCGAAGGCGCTCGGCGTATCGAAACCCACACGGTCTCCATCGGCCCGAATGTCTACTACACGGGGACGCCCGACCATCTGGAGTTGCAGGCCGCAAGTTTTGCGCCTGTCCCTCCTCGCACCATTGCAGCAGGTGTAGTCTGGAGTGCTTTCGCAAAGAAACTGGTCATGCTCGCTGTCGGTGCGACCTTTGCCGGACAAGCTATCGCATTCTTCCGCCAACTTGCCGTTGGTGAGAAACGTTTCGAGGACTAAAAATGAACGCACAGCCTATTCCCGCACACCCCGTCGCGCTCACCGCCGAAGCAGCCACCGCGATGGAGCAGCAAAGCATCAAGAAACACGACGTGGCGATCATTCTGTTGCATTGGTTCAATGCCTCTGTGTGGCTGACGGAGTTGATTTCTGGACTTGCACTAATCGTGGGATCGGCCTATCGAGTGATGCCCGAGTGGTATACCGCGATGATCGCCAGCGCCCTCGGATCGCGGGCGAACGTGTTGCGCGTTCACATCGCGCTCGGTCTCACATGGATCATAGTGTTTCTGGTCTATGGAATTTTCGGTTATCGAAACTACCTCCGCAAGGAGGTGCTCATCAACGAAGTTGGGCTTGATCGCGACGACTTTGAATGGTTGCGAATCCGCATCCTTCTGATCTTGAACCGCACCAAAGAATCGCTACCGGAGCAGGGATCATACAACGCCGGACAAAAGCTCTTTGCCCTGCTCGTCTATACGGCGCTGCCGGTGATTGCCATCACTGGCCTGATTATGAGCTTCCACCTCTTTGGAACTTCCGTGGTGGCTTGGGCTATGCTTCTCCACTTTGTGGCGGTCGGAATGGTTGTCTCCGGCCTGATGGTTCACGCATATATGGGCGCAGTTTTCCCCGAAGAGCGGCCTGCCTTTTTCTCAATGATTACAGGGAGGGTGAACGAGCTCTTTGCGTACAAACATCACTTCAAATGGTGGAAACAGACTAAAATAGAACAGAGTAGCTGGCAGCAAAAATTCCAATCAACTGAAGCGAATGAGTCGAAAAGCGATTAGTTGTTTCGGGCTTGGAGAGGAGCAATGTTGGCGAAGAGTAAAGCTGAACCGATCACGCGGCGTCAAAAGGCAAAGGGCAACACTGCGAGCAAGACAGACCAGCTCATCTATCAGCGGCAGAGCCAGATCTGCAAGGCCTTTGCGAATCCTGTCCGCATCCAGATACTGGAGATGCTCGGGCAACGGGAGCGATACGTCTCCGAATTGCTGGAGGAACTCGGAATCTCCAAGCCGAACCTTTCGCAGCACCTGGCCATCCTAAGGAATTCCGGGGTGGTCACCACAAGTCGAGTCGGCAAGCAGTTGTCCTGTACCTTGGCCCTACCGGAAGTAAAGACTGCCTGCGAACTCATTCGCAACGTGCTCCGCAAGCAGATTAACGAGGGAAGTAAACTCGTCGTCTAGCCTACTACCTTCGATCGGCTTGTCGCTGTACTGAATCGACGTAGCGGTCTGAGTTCTTCCAGTTCAACGTCCGGGATTTTTTCAAAGTGAGGGTTACTGACCGCGGGAGCGATTGCCTCGCTGGAGTCGTAAATGTCTGAGGAATCGGGTATTCAGAGATCGCGGCGCGATTTCTTGAAAATACTTCCGGCGATTACTGTCGGCGTAGCTGTGCCCCTGGCCGCAACGGGTTCTGCAGGCGACCAACCCCATTGGGCGATGCTCATTGACCTGCGTAAGTGTGTCGCGTGTCAGGCATGCACAGTAGCTTGTGCCACGGAGAACGCCGCACCGGAAGGTAGTTTCCGGACCATCGTTTCCACGTATGCCGTTACACAATGGACGGAAGGGCTGCAACGGTCCGCAACCTACGTGCTACCGCGTCTCTGCAATCATTGCGATGATCCACCCTGCGTCGGTGTCTGCCCGGTCGGTGCCAGCGTTAAGCGTAAGGACGGAACGGTGCTGATCGACGGTGACCGCTGCGTAGGCTGCGCCTACTGCGTCCAAGCGTGTCCCTATGAAGCCCGCTTCATCAATCACGATACCGGAACAGCAGACAAGTGCACGCTCTGCGCGCATCGCCTGGAGGCTGGACTGCTGCCCGCATGTGTCGAGAGTTGTGTCGGCGGAGCGCGTATTTTCGGCGATCTGAACAATGCTTCTGGACAACTTCACCGGCTTATCAACAACTACCGTGGATCGCTGAAGGTCCTCAAGCCGGAAATGAAAACCCGTCCAAATATTTTCTATATTGGTCTCGATGAACGTTTTCAGGGCCGGGTCGAAAGCCAAGCTTCAATCGGGCAGCCCAATAAAGACAGAGGCCAGTCATGAATCCGTCCATCGTTGAACTCGTGCATGTGGCCAGGGGAGTGGACTGGTTGCCGTGGGCGGTGCAATACTCCCTGCTTATTGGCCTGTCCGTAGGCGCTTTTCTTCTTGCGCTGCCGGGACTTGTTTTCGAACGTCCTGCATGGCGCGACTGCTCCCGCATTGCGCTTCTGGGTTCGCTACTGTGCGGACTGACCGCCCCCGTAGCCTTGCTTTCGGACCTTCACCAGCCCGGGCGTTTTCTCCACTTCTACCTTTACCCGAACCCCGCTTCCTGGATGGCATACGGCTCTTTCTTCATTCCGCTCTACTTAGGTAGCTTGCTATCGTTTACATGGCTTGTTCTGCGTCCCGACCTACTGGTGCTGGCGGAGGGGGGCGGACAACTCGCGGGTTTGTACCGGCGGCTCGCGCTGGGCGGAAATCGAAGCCCGCGCGGAGTAAGAGCCGCAGCGCTTCTAACCGTGGCCGGAGCCTCTCTTATAGTTCTTTATTCCGGAATGGAAGTTATGGTGGTCCGGGCGCGTCCGCTTTGGAACACGACACTGCTTCCGGTGCAGTTCTTCATTACTGCGTTGGCTGGTGCCGTTGGCCTGGTACTGGTACTGGGTAGCGTAATGCGGTCAGCCGACTTTCCTGTTAGACGTCTCAACCGCCTGCTCGCCGGCACGCAGATATTGGCCTTGGCAGTTGGCGCAATATGGCTTGGCATTGGGCTTTCAGGGTTGTCGCAGGCGCACGTGCAGGCAATGGCGCAAATAACATCCATGCGCACATCTCTATTAACTGGAATATGGGCGGCAGGCAGTGCTGCCCTGACCTGTTGGCTGGCTTTGCGACGCCCCGAAAGCGGATTGCTAACGGGCCTGCTGGCAATTCACAGCGCTTGGATGATGCGCTGGACCGTTTTTATCGACTGGCAAACAATTCGCAAGACGGGCTCTGGCGCCTATAGCTACCACCTGCCGCTCGGTCCCGATGGACTGCTGGGCATAGCCGGGACCGCAGCGCTATGGTTGCTCTTATTCCTCCTGATTACGAGTTTTTTCCCTTGGGTTGGCAAATGCAATGCGGATGCTTCAGCCAATTCTCTGAGTTCCGGGCGGCGCAAATTCGTCGTGGCTGGCAGCCTTGCGGTGTTTGCGGGCGGTTTTTCAGAAACTGCGGGCCGTATCTTCGCGAAGCTCTTCGGCAAGGAGAAACTTGGAAGCCGTTTTTACGGTGCCTCTCTGGCTCCCGAGTTCCGCATTGATCCGAGCACCGGCAAACTGAATGCGAATCCAGCACAACAAGTCAGTTACACAATGTGTTCCGGATGCGTCACCTTCTGTGGCGTGCGGGTTCGCATCGACAAGGCAACCGGTCGTGTACTGCGAGTCTCCGGTAATCCCTATAGCCCACTTTCGACCGATCCGCACCTTCCCATGAAGGCCCCGGTGCGGGACAGTTTCCAAGCGATTTCACGTTTTGAGGAGAAAGGCTTGGCTGGCCGTTCCACTACCTGCGGCCGCGGTAACGCAGTCTTCAAGCAACTGGAATCGCCATTCCGGGTTCTGTCTCCCCTGAAACGGGTTGGGCCGAGGAACTCGGGCCAATGGCAACCTATTTCTTTTGAACAGTTGCTCACCGAAGTCAGCGAGGGCGGCGACCTGTTCGGCGAGGGGCGCGTTGAGGGTCTTCGCGCACTGCGTGATCTTGCGACTCCGATTGATCCGGACCGCCCGGAACTAGGTTCACGCGTAAACCAGGTGGCGCTGCTCAACAACACAAATGAAGGACGCGAAGCTCTTGTCCAGCGTTTCTTTCAGCACGCTTATGGCACGTTGAACTTCGTGGGGCATGGCGCCTATTGCGGCGGTGCCTACCGCTCCGGCTCCGGAGCGTTGTTCGGCGACCTGAAGAAGATGCCGCACGGAAAGCCGGACTTCGCCAACGCGGAGTTCTGCCTGTTTATCGGGACCGCCCCAAACCAGGCGGGCAACCCATTCAAACGCCAGAGCATGCTGGTGTCCAAGGCACGCACCGACGGCAAACTCAGCTACGTCGTTATCGATCCATTGCTTACCAACGCGGAAAACATGGCTGCCGGCGATCGCAATCGGTGGATTCCTATTAAGCCGGGCACGGACGGTGCTTTCGTGATGGGCATGATTCGTTGCTTGTTTGAAAGCGAGCGCTGCGATTTCAACAACCTGGCCCAGCCCAATGCCACACTCGCCCAAGCCGCGGGTGAGCCTTCCTGGTCGAATGCAACGCACCTGGTTGTCGTGGAGCCGAAGCACCCCCGCGAATTTCACTTCCTGCGAGGCTCGGACTTAGGTTTGGTGCTTCCCGAGGAAGAACGCTATAAGGATGATGACCCGTTCGTAATTCTCAATTCGAAGGGCGCGCCGGTTTTCCACAACAGAGCAACCGGCTCGGCATCGTTGTTCGTTGATACGGCCGTCAAGGTTGGCGGGACCGATGTCCGAGTCAAATCATCGCTGCAATTGCTCAAAGAGGAAGCGTTCCGGCACTCCTCGCAGGAATACGCGGATATTTGCGGCATTCCCTCCGAGACCATTGCCTGGCTTGCGAAAGAGTTCTCCAGTCACGGAAAGCGGGCAGTCGCGATCGCGCACGGCGGCATGATGTCCGGCAACGGCTTTTATAACGCATATGCCGTCATGATGCTCAACGCCCTTATCGGTAACCTTAATTGGAAGGGTGGGCTGGTGATGAACGGCGGCCCATTCAAGGATGCGGGGGAAGGTCCTCGTTACAACCTGGAGTCGTTCCCAGGCATGGTGAAGCCTTCCGGCATTCCACTGGGGCGCAATGTGCCCTACGAACGAACCTCCGAATTCGCCCACAAGAAAGCTTCGGGCAAGCCGTATCCCGCAGACGCGCCGTGGTTTCCCAATGCCCCGGGGTTAGCCAATGAGTGGCTCATAGGAGCGTTGAACGGATATCCCTATCGTCTGAAGGCGCTTGTGCTGTGGAGTTCCAATCCAATCTATGGAGTCCCCGGACTTCGAGCGCAGATCGAGCGAGACTTGGCTGACCCCAAAAAGCTCCCGCTGATCGTCTCGATAGATCCGTTTATTAATGAGAGCAACGCCTTCGCCGACTATATCGTTCCAGACTCTTTGCTGTACGAGAGTTGGGGGTGGGCGAGTCCGTGGGGCGGTGTGCCAACCAAGACCAGCACCGCGCGTTGGCCGGTGGTTGACCCAAAGGCGCAGAAACTGCCGGATGGGCAGGCGATCGGAGTGGAGACGTTCTTAATCGCGCTGGCGAAGAGGCTCGGACTACCTGGATTCGGCCCTGGTGCCATCACTGACACCGAGGGCAACGCCTTCCCGTTGGAACGGCCCGAGCATTGGTACTTGCGCGGCGGGGCAAATATCGCGTGGCTTGGAAAAGAACCTGTCGCCGACGCCACCGGCGAAGATATGGCTTTGAGCGGAGTGGATCGGCTCCTACCGCAGTTGCAGGCTAGCCTGAAAGCGGAGGAGGTCCTCAAAGTAGCCTTCCTGTTAACACGCGGAGGACGCTATCAGCCCGCCAAGGATGTGTATGACGAAGCAAACCCAGAATGGATGACGAACCGTTTCAATGGCTCACTGCAAGTCTGGAACGAGCAGGTCGGGGCCAGCCGAAACAGCCTCACCGGTGAGCGCAACCCGGGCTGTCCGACTTGGACGCCGCCGGCATTTGCCGATGGCACGCCCATGAGGGACGTCTACTCGCAAGAGAAATGGCCGTTGCAATTGGTGAGCTTCAAATCTGCGCTGCAGAACTCTTATTCCATGGCGGTGCAGAGGTTGCGCAGTATCCGCCCCGAAAACCCGGTCCTTGTTCATCCTCGCGATGCCGCCCGTTTTGGTCTCTCTGGTGGAAATGAAGCCGAAATCCATACTCCCGGAGGCAGTGTCAAATGCCGCGTGATTGTGCACGAGGGCATTATGCCGGGAGTGATTGCCATTGAGCACGGCTTCGGACACCGCGAACTGGGCGCGCGTGCGCATCGCATCGGCTCTGCAAAACAGCCTGAAGTTGCGGGAGTAGGCGCTGGAGTTTGCCTCAATGACCTTGGCTTGGCCGACCCAACACGCCATGGTCTTTCAATATGGACAGATCCGGTCTGCGGGAGTTCGGTACGCAATGGTTTGCCCGCAACCATGTCCCGGGTTTGAATCGGCCAAAGGCCAGAAGCGGAGCAACCAAGTCTGCCAACTGGCGGGAACGCCACAAGGTTTCCAAGAATTTTATTGCTCGATTCTGTAATGTCTGCTCAGCAATTGCATTTCTTCATATAGAAGCGCGTCCGGGTGGCGCCTACCTGCGATGTCAAAGATGATTATTCGTAAAATACGAGTTGCGATCCTTCTGACGGGTGTTTTGGTTTCACCTCTGGTGGCCCAGCAGCCGAAGTTGACGCTCCAGCAGGCAGTGGCAGCCGCACTTGAGCACAATCCTGCCCTGAGGTTGGCAGCGGCAGATAAAGTCGCATCTGAGGCGGGGTTCCGGCTCTCCAAAGCTCCGCTACTGCCCCAAATTCAATTCTCCGAGAATCTGACTCGTGGAGACGATCCCGTCTATGCCTTCGGTACCAAGCTCAGGCAGCAAGTGTTTCAGGCGTCCGACTTCGGTCTGAACAGCTTGAACCGCCCATCCCCCCTGAGTAATTTCGCTACGAGTTTTTCCGGGCGCTGGGTTGCCTTCGATTCTCTGCACACACAATTCCAGATTAAACGCGCATCCCTTTTGAAGCAGGGCGTTGCGGCATCAGCGGGAAGAACTGGCCAAGAGGTAATTTACCGCGTCATCGAAGCCTATGAATCCGTGCTGATTTCGACTCGTGAAGTCGAGGTCGCAAAACATGCAGTGGAAACGTCCCAGGCGCTCTATAGCCAGAGCAGCACCCGCGTGAATGCCGGCCTCGTAGTTGAGTCAGACGCGCTCTCCGCACAGGTGAACCTGGCGTCACGGCAACAGGAGTTGATTCAAGCACAAGGTGCTGAACAAACCGCGTGGGCAGAACTGGAAGCGGCCGTTGGAGCCTCACTACCTCAGGGGCCAGGAGGGCTGGAGCAACTCGCCGAGCGCAACTTTTCGACCGCCGCCCTGGTGGACGAGTTGGAACAAGCTTTCAAGAGCAGACCCGACCTCAAGAGTCTCGCTCTACAGAGCTCCGCACAGCAGGCAGCCGTTAAGTCGGCCAAGTCGGACTTCGGTCCGCGCGTGGATACTTTCGGTAGCTGGCAAACCGATCGCCATAGCTTTGCCGGCTCCGGCGGAAGCAACTGGATGGCAGGCGCAGAGCTTCGCGTGGACTTGCTTCCCTTTGAAAAGCAAGCTCGCCTCCAGCAGGAAAAGGCCTCTTTGCTGCGCGTCCAGGCAGGCGAGGAGTCAGCGCGAAGCATAATCCGCGTCGAGGTGAGCCGCGCATACTTTGGTCATCAATCCGCGGCAAAAATGGTGGAAGTTGCAAGGGATTCAATGAAGCAGGCGACAGAGAGTCTGCGTATCCTGCGCAATCGCTATGATGCGGGCCTTGTTCCCTTAACGGATGTGTTGCGCGCCGAAGATGCCGAACGTCAGAGTCAGCACGGTTACTGGCAAGCCGTTTATCACAACGCATTGAGTTACGCAGCACTCCGTTTGGCGACTGGGACATTGAACACAGATCAGGTGGTGAACTTCCAATGAAGCGCTTTCGATATTATCTTCTTTTCGCAGTAGTTCTGGCGGTATTTGCCGGCCTGACGGCTTGTTCGAAGAAGACGGAAATATCTGTGACGCCAGAGGTGGTTCGTGGCGTTCACGTCTTTCAAACAACAAATCAAAAGCTGCCCGAAACGGTGGATACGGTTGGAACCGTGCGCGCCAGGGAATCCGCGACACTGTCCTCACAGGTCATGGGAACGGTCACAAGCATTGCGGTTCGCGAGGGCGATCACGTACGGGCCGGTCAGGTTCTAATTTCTATCGACGCGGCCCAGCTATCTTCCCAAGCCGACCGCGCTCACGCCTCGTTCGTGGCCATGGGCCAGCAGGTCGCAGCGGCGGAGAGCGACGCAACTCTCGCCGCGAGCACACTCAAACGCTTTGAAATGCTGAAGGCGCAAAAGAGCGTCAGTCCCCAAGAGTTCGATGAGGTAGAGTCACGATCAAAAGCTGCATCGGCGCGGCTTGCAATGGTGCGTTCGCAGGAAAGTGAAGCCAGGGCAGCTGAATCCGCAGCGCGCACAATGCAGGGCTACACGCGGATCCACGCTCCGTTTGACGGAATCGTAACGGAACGAAAGGTCGATCCCGGTGCGATGGCAACACCTGGCAGCCCGCTGCTCACGATCGAAAAGGTCGGTGCTCTCAGGCTGGAGGTCTCGGTTGATGAATCACTGCTCTCGCTTGTTCATGCTGGTGCAAGCGTTCCAGTTATGATCGATACCCTCGGCAGCGAGCCACTGAACGGTAAGGTCTCGCAGATCGTGCCAGCGGCAGATGCAGGAAGCCGCAGTTTTCTGGTGAAGATTGATCTGCCCACCATGGCGAGTTTGCACAGCGGAATGTATGGACACGCTCAGTTATTGCGAGGCTCCAAGGACGTCCTGATCATCCCTCGGACAGCCGTCATCGCTCGCGGCTCCATGCAGAGCGTCTATG
>Ga0316232_1001387_pt1 | contig 29694 bp, 30 predicted proteins | sample TBHtaG_FD_206006 | JGI IMG/M metagenome (GOLD analysis project Ga0316232, IMG submission 206006) | Freshwater microbial communities from Trout Bog Lake, Wisconsin, USA - TBH18025_13 | ecosystem: Environmental > Aquatic > Freshwater > Lake > Hypolimnion/Profundal zone | place: USA: Wisconsin... | reverse complement strand
GGCCATTCCCTGCGAACGGGCCGGCATCGCCGTCCAGGTCATGGGCCACGGCAAGGACTTCATGGTGGACAAGCCCGGCGTGACCACCTTCGAGCAGCTGGAAACGGTGATGCGGGTCCAGCGGGAGACCGGACGGATCTACACCGTCAATTTCACCGAGCGCTTCGAAGTCCGCGCCGTCACCCGGGCCACCGAACTGGTGCGGGCCGGCGCCATCGGCACGGTGCTCCAGACCGTCGGCCTGGGACCGCACCGGCTCAACCGGCACCTGCGGCCCCCGTGGTTCTTCGATCCGGACCGCAACGGCGGCATCCTGGTGGATGTCGCCTCCCACCAGATCGACCAGTTCCTTCATTTCGCCCAGGCCGATGATGCCCGCATCGTCACCTCCCGGTACGGCAACATCGGCCATCCCGAGGATCCGGCCTTCCAGGATTTCGGCGAGATCATCCTGGCCCACGGCGCGGCCAGCGGCTACATCCGGGTGGACTGGTTCACGCCCGACGGGCTCGACACCTGGGGCGACGGCCGGCTGACCATCCTGGGCAGCCACGGCACCATCGAACTGCGCAAATACGTCGACCTCGCCGGCCGCCCCGGCCGGGACCACCTGTTCCTGGTGGACAACCAGAGCACCCGCTACATCGACTGCTCGGATGCGGCCCTGCCCTACTACACCGACCTGCGCCGCGACATCTTCGAGCGCGCGGCCCACGCCACCCGCCGCCCCGACTGCTTCAAGGTCTGCGAACTGGCCCTGAAGGCCCAGGCGGCAGCGGAACGCATCCCCTCCGGAAAGGACCTGCCATGAGAACCCTCGACCCGTCGGAAACCATCGGCTTCGGCCTCATCGGCACGGGCATGATCGCCAACTTCCACGCCGCCGCCATCCAGGCGCTGGGCGCGGAGCGGAACGTCCGCCTTGCCGGCGTCGCCGATCTGAACGCGGACGCCGCCGAGGCCTTCGCCCGGAAGCACGCCGTGCCGTTCCATACCAACAATCTGGCGGCCCTGTTGGCGCGCCCGGAGATCCAGGTGGTGTGCGTGCTCACCCCGAGCGGAGCGCACCTGGAACCGGCGCTGCAGGCCATCGCGGCGGGCCGGCATGTGGTGATCGAGAAGCCCCTGGAGATCACCGTGGCGCGGGTGGATGCCATGCTGGCCGCCGCCGAGCGGGCCGACGTGATGGTGGCGGCCATCTTCCAGGCCCGGTTCAGCGCCGGCGCGCGCGCCCTCAAGGCCGCCCTGGACGCGGGCCGCTTCGGCCGGCTCGTGCTCTGCAGCGCCTATGTCAAGTGGCACCGCAGCCGGGAATACTACACGGGCTGGAAGGGGACCCTGGCCCTGGACGGCGGCGGGGCCGTCATGAACCAGTCCATCCACGCCGTCGACCTGCTGCAATGGCTGGCCGGCCCGCCCAGGGAGGTGTTCGCCTGGACCACCCGCTGTGTCCACACCGGCATCGAGGCCGAGGACACCGCCTGCTGCGCGCTCAAGTTCGCCAATGGCGCGCTCGGCGTGCTGGAAGCCAGCACGGCCGCCTATCCGGGCTGGGAGCGCCGGATCGAGATCTGCGGGGAACGGGGTTCGGCCGCCATCGAAGACGACCGCATCGCCCGCTGGGACTTCCGGGATCCGGAACCGGGCGACGCCGGCCGGGTCACCGGCGCCGGCGCCAGCTCCGGTGCCGGCGCGCCCGACCAGATCAGCCATCTCGGCCACCAGCAGCAGCTTGAAGAAGTGGTGGCGGCGCTGCGGAGGGAGCGGCCCCTGACAGTCAGCGGCCGGGATGCCCGCGCCACCGTCGCCTTGATCTGCGCGCTCTACCAGTCGGCACGCGACCACGTGCCCGTGTTGCTTTGATTCCCGTGCAGGCCAACCAACCCTCGTCCCATAAAGGAGAGTGAAATGAGCCATCCCGTATCCCTGCCAAGCGCGCCCCCCCTGGCGGTTCCGGCCCCCGTGGCCTGGTGGCGCACCTTCAACCGCATGCACTGGCTGGTGTTCTTCGTCGCGTCCATGGCCTGGCTGGTGGACTGCATGGACCAGCAGATCTTCAACATGGCCCGGGACGGGGCCATGGAAGTCCTGGTCGGCAAGCAGCTGTCCATTGAATACGCCCCCTACACAACCTCCGTGTTCCTGATCGGCTGGGCCGTGGGCGGGCTGATCCTGGGCTCGATGGGCGACCGCTACGGCCGCCTGCGCATGCTCAAATGGGCGATCCTGATGTATGCCATGTGCACGGGCCTCAGCGCCCTCTCCACCGGCTTCTGGGACTTCTGCTTCTACCGGTTCATCACCGGCGTCGGGGTCGGCGGTGTGTTCGGCCTGGCGGTGGCGCTGGTGGCCGACTCGGTGCCGGACAGCGGCCGCGCGCCGGCGCTGGGCATGCTGCAGTCGCTGTCGGCCTTCGGCAACATCGGCGCAGGCCTGATCGGAATGCTGATCGGCTACTTCGCCATCATGCACCTCCTGCCGTTCCACCTGCAGTCCTGGCAGGTGTTGTTCATTGTCGGCGCCTTTCCGGCCCTGGTGATCCTGCCCGCCATGCGTAAGCTCAAGGAGCCCGAGAAGTGGGTCAAAGCCAAGGCCGACGGCGCGATCAAGGGCATCAAGTTCGGCTCCTTCACCAACCTCCTCAGGAATCCCAAATGGCGCCGGAACGCCTGGCTCGGCATGCTGGCCTGCAGCGCCGGGATCATCGGTCTGTGGGGGATCGGCAACTTCACCCCCAAGATCGTCCGCACCATCATCGATCTCCACCTGGCCACCTCGGGCCTGTCCGCGGAAGCGGTGGCCAGCCAGAAATCCTACTGGGGCGCCTTCGGCCTGCTGCTGCAGACCACCGGCGGGTTCTTCGGGATGCTGGCCCTGTCCAAGCTTGCGCAGATCAAGGGCCGGCGCATCGCCTTCGGCATCGCCCTGCTGCTGTCCTTCCTGACCACGATCATGGTGTTCAAGTACATGCGCAGCATCGACCAGATCTACTGGATGGTTCCCATCATGGGCTTCGGCCAGTATTCGGTGTTCGGCGTCTACGCCATCTACCTGCCGGAACTGTTCCCCACCAGCCTGCGCAGCACCGGCACCAGCTTCTGCTACAACTGCGGGCGGCTGCTGGCGGCCACGGCGCCCTTCACCATCGGCCGGATCACCCGGAACCTGGGCGGCAACATCGAAGGCTTCCGCACCGGCGGCATCATCGTGAGCTTCGTGCTGCTCCTGGGCATCGTGGCGCTGCCGTTCCTCCCGGAAACCATGAATCGGCCCCTGCCGGAGGAGTAGACCCGCGAAACCGGTGCAAGGCCAAGGGCAGGCCCATCGGTCCGCCCTTGGCCTTGGGCATTCTGGATCGACTCGCCCCTTCAATGTGATCCCTTTTCCCGATCACCCTGGATCAGACATTAGCCAACATCAGCATTTATTATACTTTATGCGTTTGGCGTAACATTTGCTCTTATTGACGGCCGGGCGGTTTGAGAAAGCCGCCTCGCTGTCAAATGAGGCAGTCAAACCAAACGAGGAAGACCATGTGCAGAGTGCTGGTTGTTGATGACGATGAGTTGGTCCGAGAATCCACCGCTGCTTTGCTGGCCTCGTTAAGGCACGATGTTGTGCAGGCCAAGGATGGATTGGAAGCTTTTGAAGTTTATCAATCAATGCATGAAAAAATTTCAATCATATTAATGGACATTAATATGCCCCGAGTGGATGGCATTGAGGCCACCAAGTTGATCAAAAATTTTAATACTCATGCCAAAATTATCCTCATTAGTGGATATTCCGAAAAACTACCTTCGAATGCGAAGCCATCCGCATTTCTCGCGAAACCATTCACCCGTTTGGAACTTGGCGACATCGTCCAACTGGTCATGAAGAGTGCTTCGTGAGCCATCTGACAAATGATCACCTGAGGAATTGAGAGTTTTAATCATGGACATTGACCCCAGTGATAAGCAGAGAAACGACACGATCCAGAAACCGCTGCATGGAGAGGGGAGCCAGTCACCGCCAAGCATAGCTGCAATCAATCTAGCTACTTCACAGGATGTAGAGAAAGAGAAATTGGAATCAGACCTGGCTCTTGCCAAAAAAGAACTTCAATATCAAATTGAAGAGAAAGGTAAAAGGGCGGACGAACTGGTCATTGCCAACAATGAACTAAAATTTCAAACCAAAGAGAAGGCAAAAAGAGCGGCGGAACTTATTGTAGCAAATGAGGAGCTTGCATTCCAAACAGAAGAGAAAGGGAAGCGAGCGGAAGAACTAACGGCAGCAAACGAGGAACTCGAATTTCAGAATGAGGAGAAGGTGAAACGCGCAAAAGAATTGGCTATTGCCATCAAACAGTTGGTAATCAAAAACGACGAGAAGGAAAAGCAAGCCAGCGAATTAACTGCCGCAATTAAAGAACTTATAATACAAAAATACCAGAATGATGAAACAGAGAAACGAGCATCCAGTTTAACCATTGCCTATCAGGAGCTTGCCTTACAATTTGCAGAACTGGATAGACTCAAGGGCCTCATTCCCATTTGTGCCTACTGCAAGAGAATACGCCAAGACCAAGGTTTATGGCAGCAGATGGAGGGCTACATTACGGAACATTCCCACGCCGAGTTCACCCACACCATCTGTCCCGAATGCACCGCAAAGGAATTCGGGGAATTCCTGGATGCTCATCCCCATAAATCCGTGTAGCCATGGAGATGGATCGCGGTCCTGAACGCAATGATCCAGCGTTCAATCGGGTCCTGATCATGCTTCACCTGATGAACAGTTTCGGCATGATCGAATCCGAGGTCCCTACTTATCGTATCGGCCAAAGACCATCAGCGACCACGCCGCTTCTGCTGGTTTGAGGGGCCGGTCCCTGGTGGCCATCATTGCCTTTCTGCCAACGTCCTAATCCACTCCTTGATTGCTGCTATTGCCGACGGACTCTGGCAAAGGGACCATTGTCTGGACCTACAGGTATTCTGGCCCGAATCGGAAGACTCGGCTTTTGACCTCACTCTGGGCTTCAATCAATTCCAACGCAACATTCTGATAGCCCTTTCCCCTGAGATACGGCACCAGTTGCGAAACCCAAGTGTCGGGTGAATCCCGACGGCGCCGAAAGGCAGCCGGGTGGCCGGATTCCGCCCTTGCCAGCCAAGAACCACCTGGACCGGCCCGGTGTTCGGCGGCCATCCCGGCAGGTGAGCCACCCGGGGCTGGATCTCACCGATTATTGTTGTTTAATACCAAACGCAGGTTCCATTAACCCTATTCAGCTTAGCCGACAGTCAGTCGACCGATTGCTTGTATTTAAACGCCTTTCTCATATTTCAGTAGAAATTATCATTGCCTCCCCGGGCCAGTCACGGCTACCTTGAACATCTGGTCGTCCGAGCGATATGGGCGGATAGACCCCATTGAATCAGCAGAACTCATAGCGCTACCGGCATTCCGAATCTTCCGGCGTGCCAATGTCAAGAACCAGGCGCCTTGGTGCATCGCTTTAGTCCAGCGAGCCCAGCCAGGGGGGCTTTGTGTGTGATTTCATGCCTGCCAAACCCGGATACCTTCATTTTTTGTCGCCTTGGTTCAATCTCGGTCGCCACAGGCGACGGCTGATTCGCTTCGCCATCCTTGCCACAGCACTGCTCCTGCTCACCCAAGCGGCCCAGGCCCATCAGCCGGATTGGGCCCTGGGCCCGTTCCAGCGTCCCGCCAGCGGAAACCCCATCGTGGCGCCGGATCCAGCCACCACCTTCATCTGCCCCGTCACGGGCCTGCCCGTCGCCTGGGAGGCCCTCCACACCTTCAACCCCGCCGCGGCGGTGAAGGACGGCCAGGTCTTCCTGGTCTACCGCGCCGAGGACGCAACGGGACGCATGGAGATCGGCGGCCACACCTCCCGGCTGGGCCTCGCCGTGAGCTCGGACGGGATTCATTTCCAGCGTCGGCCCGAGCCGGTGCTCTTCCCGGACCGCGACGCCCAGGCTGCGCAGGAATGGAGCGGCGGGTGCGAGGATCCCCGGCTGGTGGAGGCGGAGGACGGCCGGTTCATCCTGACCTACACCCAGTATCACCGAGGCTTGCAAGCCGGAACCCGGCTGGCCGTGGCCACTACGCGGGATTTCCTCACCTGGGAAAAGCACGGCAATGCCTTCGCCAAGGCTCCTGCCCGGTATAGCCAAGCCAACACCAAGTCCGGCGCCATCGTGACGACGCTCAAGGACGGCCGCCTCGTGGCGGCCCGGATCCAGGGACGCTACTGGATGTACTACGGTGAAGAGGGCCTGAACTTGTCCAGTTCCCCGGACCTGCTGGACTGGACCCCGGTGCAGGACGCCCAGGGGAACCTCCTCAAGGTGCTGCCATTGCGCAAGGGCAGTGCCGACAGCTCCCTGGCGGAGGGCGGCCCCTGCCCCATCCTGACCTCCCGGGGCATCGTGGTGCTCTACAACGGCAAGAACGCGGCCCCTCCGGACGGGGACCCCGCGCTGGCTCCGGGCGTCTACACCGTGGGCCAGGCGCTCTTCTCCGCGGAGGACCCCACCAAGCTCCTGGACCGCGCCCAGGGCCCCTGCCTGCAGCCGGAGGCGCCCTTCGAGAAGACCGGCCAGTACCCGGCCGGCACCACCTTCGCGGAAGGCCTGGTGATGTTCAAGGGGCATTGGCACCTCTACTACGGGTGCGCCGATTCCTTCGTGGGCGTCGCGGTGGCGATCTAGCAACCGTCACATGTGCTTCCACCTCACGGTCCGGAGGTATTGGCACGCATTTCCGCCGGTGCAGCGGGAGTAACTGGAGCACTTGGTCCGCCAGGATTCAAGGTCTAGAAGCTATACCAGTCGCCCTGCGATGTATCTGGGGACGAAAACGATCCAGCTGAGCGGAAAATTCCCCGGCTGGGGCTTGCCTTCCCGTAGGTTTAAACCTACAATCCAAGCATGAACGAGATCCGCCGAACCGCCGCGTTTGACCAGTGGCTTGGCGGATTGAAGGATAAGAACGGGCAGCACAAAATCCAGGCCAGGATCCTACGCCTCGGCCTTGGACTCCCGGGAGACGTCAAACCAGTTCGTGAAGGCATCTCTGAAATGCGGATCGACTGTGGCCCAGGCTACCGGGTGTATTTCACCAAACAGGGGAAGACCGTGATTCTCCTACTGGCCGGCGGGGACAAAAGCACTCAAGAAAAAGACATTCGAATTGCCATCGAAATGACCCGCAACCTGTAGTAGAGGATGGATCCCATGGAACCTAACAAGCCCCGCACGCCCCGAGCCGCAAAGGCCCCCCGTTCCGTCAAGCCTTCCAAGGCCACTCCACCCGTCAATCCTGCCAAGGCTGTCCGCACGGTCACTGCCCCCTATGACACCGCCGATTACCTCAAAACAGAGGAGGATATGGTCGGCCTCCTGGAAGCGGCTCTTGCAGATGGCCACCCCCAGGTGATTGCCGCCGCCCTTGGCGCCATCGCACGGGCCCACGGCATGACCAAGATAGCCAAGGAAACCGGCCTGAACCGGGAGGGTCTCTACAAGACGCTTTCAGGCGAGGGCAATCCAGAGCTGGAGACCTTCATCAAGGTCATCAGGGCGCTTGGCCTCCAGCTCCATGCGACGGCGGCCACCTGTTGACCTGATGCCACGCCCAAAACCCATGCAGGGGACTAACATGACTTCCCCCAATTGGTACATGGGTGAGCTTCTAGCCAAGGCTGAAGAGATCGTGCGCGGAGACCTGCTGAAGGTCCGGTTGGCGATTTAATGCCTCTGGTGACAGGACAGGACCGTCCTCAACTCGTTCACCGTCAGGGTGCGGGCGCCATCGATCCGGTCCCGGACGGGGTGGAAGGCCTTCAGAACCCGCCGGTAGCCTTTCACCACCGGATGATAGGCTTCCAGATCCCTTCCGGCGAATTTCGTGAAGCACTCAAGGTGCCCGATCATGAATCTGGCCACGCCCAGGTAATCACCTTCCTCCTTTCCATCAAACCCCTGGAAGACTGGCGGTATGAGGTCATTGGCCTCCCGGAAAGCCTTCTGATCCGCTGCGGGCAAGGCCTCGAACCCTTCTTCAAGGCACGACCACATGTCGAGGAAGTCGGCGATTTCCTGGACGATGGGCGAGGTGTCAACCTCGGGGTCCGGGAAGATCCCGGAGTATCGCCACTGGATACTCTCGGTATGGGCGAAATTCATCGTCGCTCCCTGGTGATTGCAATTCCCAATTTTTCTTTTCTCCCGGACGAAGGGACCCTGCAGTTGCAATGGGCCCCTCCCGCCACTCATGAAGACGGAGCAAGGCCGGAAATATTGCCTGGAATCAATTCCCGGATTGGCTTTTTTTTGGGGCAGGGGCAAGCGCAGCCCGGCCTCTCCAATCAGCAGCAACGGGTGGAAGGCTAGGTAGAGGCGGATAGTAAATGATTCACTCGTCTGGCCAACACGTTCACCCGGGATCATGGCGGCCTGGCGAGAGAACCGGAGCGGCTCCCGGCCAGCGGGACGCTGGCCGGGAGGCTTGGATCCGGTGGTCTATCTGGGGTAGTTGATGATGATGTTGACCCTGCGGTTCTCCTGCCCGCCTTCTGCGCTGGTGTTGTAGGCGTAGCGCCAGTTGTTGCCCCAGCCGGAGGCGGTCAGGCGCGAACGGTCGATTCCGAAATGATTCACAAGGTAATCAACCACCTTCGTGGCGCGGCGCTTGGAGATTTCCACGGCCAGGGCGGGGGTCGCCTGCAGATTGCCGGTGTGGCCTTCCACCCAGGCGCTGACGGTCGGGTTGGCCTTCAGGAAATCCGCCACATTGCTAAGCTGGCCATCATATTCCGGTTTGACGTCGGCCTTGTTGCGGTCGAAATCGATGAACAACGCCACCGTCATCCGGGCCGGAACCACAGTGAGACCGGCCACATCGGTCACGCAGGCGATGACTGCATCGGTCCGCCGATTCTGGCGCTTCCCCTCCTCGGTGCTGTTGTCTGCGATGGGACGGCTTTCGCCATAGCCCACGGCCGACAGGCGGGAGGGATCGATGTGGCTGGTGCCGGTAAGGTAAGTCACCACGCTTTGCGCCCGGTCCTGGGACAGCTTCAGGTTGTGTTCAGGTTTCCCGACATTATCGCTGTGGCCCTCGATCACCGCTGTCGTGGCAGGATATTTGGTCATGTAGGTTCCCATCACCGCGAGCTTCTCCAGGTCTTCGTGCTGGATTGCGCCTTTGTCGATATCGAACTGGAGGTCGAGGATGGTGCAGTACTGCTGGGTCGCCGGCACGACGACGAGCACCGGGGCGGGCGCAGGGGCCGGGGCCTGCGGCGGCGCAGGGGTCTCGGCCACAGGCGGCGTATACGCTGCCACCATGGTCGAATGGCCGCCCCAGCGGAAACCGATCCCGACCAGGGCCTGGCCCTCCTTGCGGGTAGCCACCGTGTTGACCTGGACCATGCGGCCTTCCAGGGAGGCGAACATCTGGCGCCCAAGCAGGAACTGGGCGCCGACGCCGGCCACGCCGCTCAGGCGGGCGGTGTCCGACCTGGTACCGGACAGGGGGGAGCCGGTCTTGTCCATGCCAAGGCCGAGGCGCAGGAAGGGGCGGACCTTGGACGGGGTGGCGAAAGGATTGAAGAGGACGGAGCCATAGGTTTGTTCCTCCCTGGCCCTGCCGTAGCCGTAGTCCACATGGGTGACCAGGGTCGAGGCCTCAATGCCGAAGTGGGGATTGATCCAAGTGCCCACGCCCAATCCGAGGGCTCCCTGATCTTTCGGGTTGCTCCGGTCGCTATGGCCAGTGACGCCACCCTGGACCTGGAGCCAGTTGAAGGTCACCGGATTATCTGCGGCCATCAGGGCACCGGAGGCCAGAACAAGAGTGAGAAGGACGAGATGCGTGCGCATGAAGGCTCCTGAAACCGCGCCCGGATTTGGGCGCATGGGGTATGGGACGGGCCGCCGGCCGAGGCCGGGAGGGATAAGGCACCTTGGTGGCTGAAGGGCAGGATGGCCATGGGCGAAGTGATCACGCCTTCCGGACGACTCAGCGAAGGGGCACCTAAAAAGTCGTTCGCAACTTATAAGCATTTTTTAGACCAATATGTAATTATATCTAAATAAATAAGTTAAATCGTTATCGCATTCGAGGATGGTCGGCCAAGTGAGTCAAAATGGCGTAACCGCCAATTTTATTGACTGATCGTTCAAGACCATTATCTTCAGCATCGATAGCCCTGGGCGGCGTCGGGGACCCCTGACGGACCATCCTTAGCGCTTCCTGGAGGCAGGCAGGAGGATGGCGTGGGTTCACTCACTCGTGCCTCAGCGCATCGATGGGATTGAGCAGGGAGGCCTTGCGGGCCGGGAGAAAGCCGAAGAGCACCCCCACCGTGGCGGAAAACAGGAAGGCCACGGCCACCATGTCCGGCACGAAACTGAAGGGCAGGTGCATGAACCGGGAGGCGATGTAGCTGACCACGAGACCCAGGAGGATGCCGGCGATTCCGCCCAGGGCCGACAGGGCCATGGCCTCCACCAGGAACTGGAGCAGGACTTCCCGGCCCCGGGCGCCGATGGAGAGGCGGATGCCGATCTCCCGGGTGCGCTCGGTCACCGAGACCAGCATGATGTTCATGATCCCGATGCCGCCCACCACCAGGCTCACCGCGGCGATGGCACCCAGCAGGGCGATGAGGGCGTTGGTGACCGTGTCCAGGGTGGCGGAAATCTCCTGCATGCTCTGCACGTTGAAATCCGCTGTCGCGCCGGGGGCGATGCGGCGGCGTTCCCGGAGCAGAGCCGTGACCTGGTCCTTGACCGCGGGGATCCGGGTGCCGTCCCGGGCGCCCAGGAAGATCACCCCCGTGTCCGTGCTGCCGGTGATGCGCCGCTGGAGGGTGGCCAGGGGCACCAGGACGAAGTCATCCTGATCCATGCCGAAGCTGGACTGGCCCTTGGGGTGGGTGACGCCCACCACGAGGCAGTCCAGCTTGGCGATGCGGATGGAGCTGCCCACCGGGTCCTGGGTACCGAACAGCTTGGCGCGGACGGTGGCCCCCAGCACGCACACGGCGGAGCCGCTCTGGAGCTGGGCGTCCGAGAAGTTCCCGCCCAGGTCGAACGTGAAGGCCCGGACCCCGAACCAGGCGTTGGTGGACCCGGTCACCTGGCTGTTCCAGTTGAGATTGCCGTTCACCAGGAGGACGCCGAGGCTGCTGGCGGGGGCCACGTCGGCCACGCTGGCCAGCTCCCGCTCCACGCTGCGGACATCCTCCTGCTTGAAGGGCTGGGCGGCGCTGGCGGCGGGGCCTTTGCGCTCGCTGCCCGGGGTTGCGATGATGAGATTGGTGCCCATGCCGGCGATGTCCGAGGTGATCCTGGCGGCGGCGCCCCGGCCCAGGGCCACCATGATGATCACCGAGGCCACGCCGATGACGATGCCGAGCATCGTCAGCCCCGAGCGCATGGGGTTGCGCCGGATCTCGCGGAAGGCCATGAGGATGGTGATCCAGATCATGCGGTGGCCTTTCCGGAGGGGCCGTCGTGTTCGATGAGGCCGTCCTTGAACTGGATGGTCCGGCCGGCGAAGGCGGCCATGTCAGGCTCGTGGGTGACCATCACGATGGTGATGCCCCGGTCCGTGTTCAGCTTCACCAGGAGGTTCATGATCTCCACCTTGCGGGCGGAATCCAGGTTCCCGGTGGGTTCGTCCGCCAGGAGCATCTTCGGGCTGGAGACGATGGCCCGGGCGATGGCCACCCGCTGCTGCTGGCCGCCGGACAATTCGCTGGGGACATGGAGCATCCGGTCCCCCAGGCCGACGTCCTGGAGGGCCTGCACGGCGCGTTTGCGGCGCTCCGCGCCAAGCACTCTCCGGTAGACCAGGGGCAGCTCGACGTTCTCCAGCGCGGTGGTGCGCGACAGGAGGTTGTAGCCCTGGAACACGAAGCCCAGGTAGTTCCGGCGGAGGAGGGCCAGCTGGTCGATGGTCAGGCTGCCGACGTCGAGGCCGCAGAACAGGTAGTGTCCGGAGGAAGCCGTGTCCAGACACCCGAGCATGTTCAGGCAAGTGGACTTGCCCGAGCCGCTGGCGCCCATGACCGCCACGAACTCGCCGGCCTCGATGCGAAAGCTCACGCCGCCCAGGGCCCGCACTTCGGATTCCCCGGCGCCATAGATCTTCTTGAGGTCCTGGAGCTCGACCACCGCGGAGGTCATTTTGCCGCCCGGGTGCCCGTGAGAACCACCTGGCCTTCCTGGATGGCGCCCTGCAGGATCTCGGTCTGCTGGCCGTCGGAGGCCCCCGTCCCCACTTCGATGGGCGTGGGCGCCGCGCCCTTGAGCACCCATAGCCGCTTCTTGCCGTCGGTGAAGTTCACGCCGGTCTTGGCCAGCCCCCCGGGTCCCACCGGCGGGGTGAAGCGCAGGGCCGCGTTGGGCACCACCAGGACGCCCCGCCTGGTCTCGGCCTGGATGGTGACCGTGCAGGTCATCCCCGGCAGCAGGACCCGGTCCATGTTGTCCGCGCTGAGCACCGCCTGGTAGGTCACGACGTTCTGGGAGACCTTCGGCTGGATCTGAAGGGAGGTCACGGTGGACGGGAACTTCCGCCCCGGGTAGGCCTCCACGGTGAAGGTGGCCGCCTCGCCGCTGCGGATGCGGGCGACGTCGGCCTCGTCGATATCGACGTTGAGGCGCATCCGGCTGAGGTCCTGGGCCAGCTTGAACAGCACCGGGGTCGCGAAGCCCGCCGTGACCGTCTGCCCCGGCTCCACCAGCCGCGCCAGGACCACCCCGTCGATGGGGGCCCGGACGGTGGCCTTCTGGCGTTGGCTGGAGGTGAGGTCCACGGCGGCCCGGGCGACCCGCGCGTTTTCCTGGGCGGACTGGAGGGAGGCCTGGTCCCGGTCCCGGGCGCTGCGGGCCGCGTCCTGGTCCGCCTGGGAGACGATGCCCTCGGCGCCCAGCTGATGACTCCGGGTGTAGGTCCGGGCCGATTCGCCGGCGGTGGCCTGGGCCAGCCGGATGGCGTCCTGCGCTCCCCGGTACTGGGCCCGGGACTGCACCAGGCCCGAATCCAGCGACTCCGGGTCGATTTCGGCCATGACCTGTCCTTTGCGCACCTGGTCGTTGACATCGAACATCTCGCGGAGGACCCGGCCGGTGACCTCGGAGCCCACCTCGACGCTGGTCACCGCCTCAAGGGTGCCTGTGGATTCCACCGTCACCGCCAGGTCGCCGCGCAGGATGGCCGCGCTCTCGTACTGCACACGGCTCCGGCGCGCTGTCCGGGCGTGGAGGAACAGGCCCCCGGCCACGCACATCGCCGCCAGCCCGCCGGCGATCCACCATTTCCGGGAGCGCCAGACGCCCGCCCCGGGGCCGATGGCGGCATTCAGTTCCAGGAGGGTGGGCAGAGCTTCAGAAGGCATCGGCGGTCCGGGTCAAGAGGTCGATGCGCTTCAAGCAATATGAATGCCATGGCGCGGAATGGCGTTCCCGCTGGCCTGGCCGTCACAGGCTCTCCCTCCGGACAGCTGGAACGGGCGCCCGACTCCTTCGTTTCGATGGATCACTGGCGGCCGGATCCCCTGGGGTCGCTGCATTGACATGGGGGGCGCTGGTGCGAGGCTGGTCCATAAGAGGTCATCCATGCCCCCCGACTCCCCTCACCGCGAGGTACTCCAGCGAATCGCCCGCATCGCCATGCTCCAGAGGGGCCTCCTCCCCGACTTCCCGCCGGAAGCCCTGGCGGAGCTGGCCGGCCTCCAGCGGCGCCCCCCGCCGATTCCATCCACGGCCCTTGACCTGACCAGCCTGCTCTGGGCCTCCATCGACAACGATGCCACGCTGGACCTGGATCAGCTGACCGCCGCCCAGCCCCTCCCGGGCGGCCTGGTGAAGATCCTCGTGGCCGTGGCCGACGTGGACGGTGCCGTGAGGCCAGGAACCGCCCTGGATGGCCACGCACGCAGCAACGCCACGTCGGTCTACACGGCCGCGGCGCTGTTCCCGATGCTCCCCAGCGAGTTGTCCACTGGGCTCACCTCCCTGAACCCCGGGGAGGATCGGCTCGCCATTGTGGTGGCCATGGACCTGGGCCCCGAGGGGTCCATCCAGGCTTCGGACCTGCGCCTGGCCCGGGTTCGAAACCACGCCAAGCTTGCCTACGATTCGGTCGCGGCCTGGCTGGAAGGCAGGGGCGACCTCCCGCGCGCCGTAGCGGCCGTGCCCGGCCTGGAAGCCAACCTCCGCCTCCAGGACGAGGCCGCCCAGCGCCTGCGAAAATTCCGCCACGAGCATGGCGCGCTGACCCTTGAGACCACCGAGGTGAAACCCGTGTTCGCCGGCGACCAGATCCACGGCATGGCGGTGGAGGAGGGGAACCGGGCCAAGGCCATCATCGAGGATTTCATGATCGCGGCCAATGGCGTCACGGCCCGGTTCCAGAGCGACCACCATTTCCCGTCTCTGCGCCGGGTGGTGCGCTCACCCAAGCGCTGGAACCGCATCGTGGAACTGGCCGCGGAGGCCGGAGGCAGGCTGCCTGCGGAACCGGACCCCAAGGCCCTGGAAGGGTTCCTGTTGCAGCGGAAGGCGGCCGAACCGCGGCGCTTTGCGGAGCTCTCCCTGTCCATCGTCAAGCTCCTTGGTCCAGGGGAATACCTGGCCCTGCCCCCCGGCGGCCTTTCCCCCGGACACTTCGGCCTGGCCATGAAGGACTACACCCATTCCACGGCGCCCAACCGCCGGTACACGGATCTGGTGACCCAGCGCCTGGTCAAGGCTGCCCTCGCCGAGGAGCCCTGCCCCTTCCTGCTCGAGGAGCTGGGCGCACTGGCCCGCCATTGCACCCTGGCGGAAGACGCCGCCGCCAAGGTAGAGCGCCAGGTGGCCAAGAGCGCTGCGGCGCTGTTCCTTGCGTCCCGTATCGGCGAGACCTTCGACGGTGTCGTGACGGGCGCGTCTCCCAAAGGCACCTGGGTTCGCCTCCTCGACGCCCACGTCGAGGGGCGCCTCGTGGAGGGTTTCCAGGGGCTCGACGTGGGCGCTCGGGTGCGAGCCCGGCTAGTGCAGGTTGATGTGGAACGCGGGTTTATCGACCTGAATGCCGAGGGGAGTTCCCCCTCGAAATGATCTGCCCACGGCGGCGGCTCCCGGCCGGTTCAATCAAAGTAGGAGGTATTTCCTGCAGTTACGGTATGGCATAGCGTATGTATGAAGTTGCTATTCCCAGAGCATGAAGCGGCCGGAGTTGGCCGTTTCCGCTCCGGGACCCAGAGGTGAATGCATGCCGCCCCTCCTTGCCGGCGAAACCCGTCCCGGCTCCACGGATCCTGGTCCTTCAAGCATCCGAGCCTGACATGTGTGTTCCTGGATTCATGCACCCGCCGCAGGAGCAGGCCCCGTCGCCCGCATGAAGCACCAAGCCGCGCACCCCCATTAGAGATTCGATGGCTTCCCAAAGGCACCTTGACTGTCCTTCCATGTGGGCGTATCCTCCATACTGAACGGTCGGTATCCAATGAGCGAAACACGCGAAAACATCATCCAAGTGGCAAGCAGGCTCTTCCTCCAGAGCAACTACGAAGGCGTATCCATCCAGGACATCACCCAGGTGATCGGAATAACCAAAGGCGCGTTCTACCACCACTTCACCAGCAAGGAGCAGTTGTTCGAGGAGGTGGCCCGCAATCTCGTGGCAAGTTCCCACACCCATTTATCGGCCCTTCCCGACGACTCCCTCCGCGGTTTTTACACGACCCTTGTGGAGAATTTCCGGTCCCGGGACGATTCAGCACAAGAGGCCAAACGACTCAACGCCCTGGAATCCGGAATCAACGCCTACAACCTCCTCTGGGACGCGGTGCGCCTCCTGCCGGGCTTCCGAGCCTCCATGGAATCGTTCAACACCCTCGAACACGCGGCCTGGACGAAAGCAATCCAGGCGGCCATCGACCGCGGCGAAATCCGCCGTGGGTTGGACGCCGGCAAGCTCGCCAAGATCTTCATGTCCGTGCCGGACGGCGTGAGCATCACCTCCATGCTCAAGGGGGGTCCCTCCTCCGTGCACGGAGAGATCCTCGGCCTTTGGGACACCCTCTACCAATCCCTGATGCCCTGAGGGACTGCTGCATTTTTTTTATCCGACCACATACTGACCGGTCGGTATCTAGGCGAAACATGCTTTTGCATCCCGAGCACGAAAATTCACCGTTTCAAAGGAGTTCTCCATGAAAGCAGTTCAATTCAGCGCATATGGCGGCCCCGAGGTTCTGCGGGAGGTCGACGTCGACGAGCCGCATGCCGGTCCCGGTCAGGTGCGGATTGCCGTCCGGGCTGCCGGGGTCAATCTTTCGGACCTGATGAAGGTTCGGACCGGTCGCTGGAAAGGGAAGCCGATTCCGCTTCCTTCAGGCGTCGGGGTCGAGGGAGCGGGGGTCGTGGATGAAGTCGGGGAAGGCGTCACCGACGCCTCCATCGGAGACGCCGTCTTCGGCTGTGGTTTCGACATGTTGGCGCAATACGCGGTTCTGAGACCCGGGGTCTGGGCCCATAAGCCTGACGATCTCTCGTTCGAAGAGGCGGGCGGGTTCTCCGTGGCTGTCGAAACAGCAACGCGCATCCTTGCCCAGGTTGGCGTGAAGTCCGGCGGGACGCTTCTGGTGAGCGGAGCATCCGGTGGAATCGGATCCGCAGTGATCCAGTTCGCGCGTTGCCGCGGGATCACCGTGATCGGCACCGCGAGCGCTCGAAACCATGACTACCTGCGTGGGCTCGGCGCCATCCCGACGACCTACGGACCGGGCCTCGCGGAAAGGGTCAGGAAACTCGCGCCAGCCGGCGTGGATGCCGCCCTTGATATCGCAGGCTCGGGAGTCATCCCGGAGCTGATCGAGCTGGTCGGCGATCCTCTACGCGTCCTCTCCATTGCCGATTTCACCGCGCCAAAGTATGGGGCGCAGCTGTCTCTCGCGGCCCAGAAGGATCCGGAGCGGGTCCTGGCCGAGGCGGCACGGCTTTTTTCGCAAGGTGCTTTCCACGTGAACGTGGGGATGACGTTCCCGCTCGCCCAAGCCGCAGAGGCCTACAAGCTCTGCGCCGCAGGGCATGTCACGGGCAGGCTAATTATTTCCATTCCTTGATCCCAACTATGAACCGACCCCATGTCGAAAATGAAGATCGCACTCATAACCGGCGCCAGCCGCCCCATCGGCCTTGGCGTGGCCATCGCTCGCTCGCTTGCTGAAAAGGGCTACCACGTCATTGTCACCGCCCGGCACGGCAACCAGGCCGAGGAGCAGGCGGCGATACTCCGCGGCGAGGGCCACAGCGCCGAAGGGCTCCGGCTCGACCTCAGCGACACAGACGACTTCGCGCGCATCGCCGAGCAGGTCCGGACCGAACATGGCCAGCTCGACGTACTCGTCAACAACGCGAGCACCATGCCGGACAGAGACTCCCGGTCGGCGCTCGACGTCGACATTGCCGACGTCCGCAACGCCCTTGACGTTGACGTCGTTGGCGCGTGGGCGCTGGTCAAGGCAATGCGTCCGCTGCTCGAGGCGGCTCCCGCGGCGCGCGTGGTAAACGTCTCGAGCGCTGCTTACCAGCAGATGGAAGCCGGCGCGGACTTCCCCCAGCAGGTGAGGTCGCCGGCCCATTCGTTCGCGAAACACACGCTCGACGCCCTCACCGCGACCCTCGCGTCGGCGTTCCGCGGCACGCGTGTCCTCGTTAACGCCGTCGACCCGGGACGGGTCGCGACACACCCGGAGTTCGGGGTCGATGACGATGACCGGCCCGCGTCGGAGCGTGCCAAGTGGGTCGCTTGGGCGGCGACACTGCCCGCCGGCGGACCGACTGGCGGCGTCTTCCTCGACGGAGTGCGGGTCGCATGAACCGACATGAAGGCCATCCGCCGCAAGCCATGTCACCGGCAAGCCCACGATCACCATCTCTTCAAGAAAATCATGGATAGCGATCCATCCGCACCAATCACGGCGACCGACCCGACCATCCACGATCCCCGCCAGCGTCGCGCCATCCTGATTGGGGTGTGCATTGCACTCGTGGCAGTCATCGCGTCGGTGTCCGCACTGAATGTCGCTCAGCCGCAACTCGCGCTCGCATTCGACGCATCGCAAAGCGACGTCTTGTGGATGATCAACATCTACACCATCACCCTGGCCGCGTTGCTGTTGCCGCTCGGCGCGGCCGGTGGCCGCTGGGGCCGCAAACCGGTGCTGATCATGGGCCTGGCCGTCTTCGGCGCGGCCAGCGCGGCGGCGGGTCTGGCCACCACCACAGTAATCATGCTCGCCGCACGATTCCTTGGCGGAGTCAGCGCTGCGATGATCATGCCCGTCACCCTAGCAGTCATCACCGCAACCTTCCCAGCTGAAGAGCGTTCCAAGGCGATTGGTGTGTGGAGCGCCGTCGCCGGTGCCGGCGGCGTCCTGGGAATGTTCGTGTCGGCTGTCCTGGTGGACGAGGCCAGTAGGCGATGGCTCTTCGTCCTGCCGGTCACGCTGATCCTCGCGGCCATCCCCATGGCGTTGCGGGCCATCCCGAACACGCGCGAATTGCTCGGGCAGAAATACGACCTCGTCGGCGCCCTTGCCTCCCTGATCGCCGTAATCGGGTTCGTCCTTGTTCTCCAGGAGGGACCCGAACAAGGATGGACCACGCCTGCAACCCTGCTGAGCCTCCTGGCCGGCGCCGGCGGAGCCATCGGCTTCGTGGTGTGGGAACTGCGTCAGCAAGCCCCACTGCTGGACGTCAGCCTGTTCCGCGAGCGGGGCCTGGCGAGCGGTTCGGTGTCGCTCCTAGCGGTGTTCGGCGTCCCGACCGGGATCTTCCTGGTTCTCTACCCCTACCTCCAGTCGGTGCTCGGCTGGTCCGGTCTTCGCGCCACCATCGCGCTCATGCCGATGCCCGTGCTGATGGTAGCCTGCTCCGCCCTGGCCCCGCGATTGGCAGCCCGGATCGGATTTCGTTCGACCATGGCGGCTGGGATATTCCTGGGCGGTGCCGGGCTGGCCCTCATGGCGGTCCTCGTCTCGGTCGACGGCGACTATCTTTCTGTCCTGCCTGGTTATGTCGTCATGGGACTCGGCATGGGCCTGGCGATGACCCCTTCCACCGAGGCCATCACCTCGTCGCTACCGCATGAACGACAAGGTGTCGCCTCCGCACTCAATGATGTCGCCAGGGAGTTCGGCAGCGCCCTCGGCGTCGCTCTGATTGGAGCGGTCTTTGCCGCGGGATACAGCAACGCGATCAACACGCATCTGCAAGGCGTTCCCGTCGACGCCGCTGACACCGCACGTAAAGGCATAGCCAGCGCCCGTGCCGTCGCCAACCAAGCCCATCCCTACTCGAAAGCGCAGTTCCGGTCCGCACAGGAGTCATTCGTCCACGGTTGGCAGCAAGCCATGTGGACGGGGGTCATCGTGATGACGATCGTGCTTGTCTACGTTCTCGTTCGAGGTCCTGAGGAATCAAGCTCACACTCGCCAGAATGAGAAGACACCGTGCGAGGTCGCGGGTCAGCAGTTCGTGCTTCAAATGAACAGGTAAACTTGCAAATTCAACTTGCAAGTTTACCTGCCTTTTCGTACCGTGGAACCATGAAGAGACATCCTGACCTCGAGCGCTCCCTTGCCGAACTGACCCAGGCCATCGGCTTGCTGATGCGCCGGGTACGCGCCGCCACAGCCGCGCAGGAGCTTTCCTGGAGCGAGAGCGCCGTGCTTGGCCGGCTCGCCCGGGGCGGACCCGCCACCACCGCCGAACTGGCCAGGGCCGAGGCCGTCAAACCGCAGTCGATGAGAACCACCATCGTCTCCCTGGCGGCCATGGGCCTGGTGGAGCGCAGGCCGCACCCCACCGATGGCCGGCAGATCCGCATCCAGCTCACCGCCCAGGGAGCGGCCACGCGCCAGCGGATCAAGGAGGCCAAGCATTCCTGGTTGGCCCAGGTGGTCTCGGAGCTCGATCCGACGGAACAGGAGACCCTGTTTGCGGCCGGGAAGATCCTCCAGCGTCTGGCGGAACCTTGAGCGGACCCTCGGTGGGCCATGCCTGGCGGGCGCTGCGGCACCGCAACTTCAAGCTCTACTTTGCGGGCCAGGGCATCTCGATCATCGGCACCTGGATGACCCGGGTGGCCATGACCTGGCTGGTCTACCGCCTGACCCATTCCTCGCTGCTGCTCGGCGTGGTGGGCTTCGTGGGGCTGATCCCGGCCTTCGTCCTCGCCCCCTTCGCCGGGGTCTGGATCGAGCGGCTCGACCGCCGCCGGCTGCTGGTGTGGACCCAGGCCGCCGCCGCGATCCAGGCGCTGATCCTGGCCGCGCTCACCCTGGCCCGGGTCGTGACCTTATGGGAAATCCTCGTCCTTTCCGTGTTCCAAGGTCTGGTCAACGCCTTCGACACCCCCCTCCGGCAGATCTTTGTGGGACAGATGGTCGATGACCGGGAGGATCTGGGCAATGCCATCGCCATCAGTTCATCCCTGGCCAACGGCGCGCGGCTGATCGGCCCCGCCATCGCCGGCCTGGTGATCGCGGCCTTCGGCGAAGGCGGCTGTTTCCTCATCGACGGCATCAGCTACCTGGCGGTCATTGCCTCCCTCCTGATGATGCGCATCCAGCCGCTCGCCATCCGCCCGAACAAAGCCGGCATGCTGGAACAGCTGCGCGAGGGCTGGCGCTACGTCAGCGGGTCCCGCCCGGTACGGGCGATCCTGCTGCTTTCGGCCCTGCTGGCCCTGATGGGATACCCCTACAGCATCCTGCTGCCGGTGTTCGCCGGCCAGGTGCTGCACGGCGGCCCGGCCACCCTGGGCTGGCTGACGGCGGCCTCAGGCATCGGCGCGCTGGGGTCGGGGCTTTCCCTCGCTTTCCGCAAGTCCACCGCCGGGCTGGGCCGCATGCTCCAGGTCGCAGCCGCGGCGCTGGGCGGCGGGCTGATGCTGTTCGGGCTGTCCCGTGCCCTGTGGCTGTCGATGGCGCTGATGGTCCTGGTCGGCTTCGGCATGATGCAGGTCTTCGCCGCCAGCAATACCCTCCTCCAGACCCTGGTTCCCGAGGACAAGCAAGGCCGCGTGATGAGCTACTTCATCATGTCCATGTTCGGTACGGCGCCCTTCGGCTGTCTGCTGGCGGGCTCCCTTGCCCACCGGATCGGCGCGCCCCACACCGTTCTCGTGACCGGGGCGTTCTGTCTGGCCGGGGCCCTCTGGTTCGGGCTGGAGCGCCCCGCGGTCCAGGCCATGATCCAAGCCAACACCTGAATCTCCAGGAAAGGAAATGTGCCATGAGCTTGTCCCACGCCCTTGCCAGTTTCTTCGCCGGCATTCTGCTCGCCAATACCGTGCCGCACTTCGTCCATGGCATCTCCGGGGACCGGTTCCCCACGCCGTTCGCCAAGCCGCCAGGCAAAGGCCTGTCCTCGCCCACGGTGAACGTGCTCTGGTCTCTGTTCAATCTGGCCGCCGGTGCCCTGCTGTTCCGGGCCGGCCGGATCGCGGGTTTTGATGCCGGCCTGGGGGTCTTCTTCGCCGGCGTCGCGGCGATCAGCATCTTTTCGAGCGTGCGGTTCGCCACCAAGAGCGCACACTGAAGGCAACTGTTCATACAAGCCAAGAGGCCCGTCACTGTTATGTTCTGGGCCTCCATGGTTATTGGTTTTGCTGGTGGTCCTGGCGCGGCTCGAACGCGCGGCCTTCCGCTTGCAGCTGCTCCCGCTGATCTAGGCAGATTTGTGTTTATGCACCAGTTCTAATAATTCCGCATCCATGCGCGTTTGCCATCCATTTCCTGTGGCGCGGAAATACTCCAGAACTTCCCGGGACATGCGTATGGTGATGCGCTCCTTGGTGGGTGCCCGCTGGGGGCCACGTAGTTTGGTCTGCAGGGATGCAGGAAGTTGGCTGAAGCGGAGGGCTTCCGCAGCCATCGCCTCCGTCCATTCGGGGTTCTCATCGTCAATCCGTTCAAGATCGGGTTTGCGCTTGCTCATAAATCCTCCTTTCACGTTCGTTGGCCTTTCGAAGGCTTATGACCCGGATGCCTTTCTCCGTTTCAAGGTAGACCAGAGCATGAATCCGATCCTTGATGAACCCGAGGGCCCGGTAGCGGACTTCCCCGTAGTCCTTTCTGCGATCCACCCAGGTAATGGCTGTCACAAATTCAAAGTCATGAACACGGTCGAAGGACAGCCCGCGAAGCTTGATGTTGGCGCTGTTCTTGGCGGGGTCGAACGTAATGTCCACCCCCAAATTGTATGCACGCGATGGATGATGTCAAGCCATCCCACCCACCAAGAGGCCTCTCGAAAATTCAATTTTTTGGCAATATCCTAAGACCACTTGGGAGCCCGCGCATGAACTTCCCCGTCATTCTGGACTCCCAGCGCCCTGGTACGTTGCAACATCAACTTTGCCAAGAACTGCGCAAGGCCATCCTCGGGGGACGCCTGGCCCGCGGGCAGCGGATGCCTTCCAGCCGGGGCCTGGCTGAAACCCTGGCCATTTCCCGCACCACCGTGGTTCTGTGCTATGACCAACTGGTCAGCGAAGGCTACCTGGAATCGAACCACGGATCGGGCACCTTTGTTTGCGGGCAACTGCCGGAGGAGTTCCTCACCACGGGAAGCGGAATTGAACCTGTGCCTGACCGGCACGCTCCTTTCCCGGCTCCATGGTCCGCCTATGGGGCGCGGCTGTTGACCCTGGAACCCCCGACGGCGGATCCGGTCCCGGATCTGCCCTGCCGGTTCACCCAGAACCAGCCGCCCATGGAATCCTTCCCGGTCAATACCTGGAAGCGGCTTCTGGCGCGGCATTGCCGGAACCGGGGGCCGGCCTTGATGGATTTCTCGGCCGAGTCGACCGGGTGTGAAATCCTGCGCCGGGCCATCGCCGACTACCTGCAGCGATCGCGGGCGGTGCGCTGCACTCCGGACCAGGTGCTGGTATTGGGCAGTTCCCAGCAGGCGGTGGACCTGGCGGTGCGGACCCGGGTGGATCCTGGTGATACGGTGGCCATGGAGGATCCGGCCTACCTGGGCGCCCGCCGGACCTTCCTGGCCCATGGGGCCCGGATCCTGGCGCTCCCGGCGGGAGAGAAAGGGGTCTCGCTCCGGCCCCTGGCTGGGGAACGGAACTGCAAACTGGTTTACGTGACCCCTTCGCACCAGTTCCCCACCGGCACGACCATGGGTCTGGCCCAGCGCCTGGAACTGCTGGCCTGGTGCCGGCAGAACGGAGCCATGCTGCTGGAGGACGACTACGACAGCGAGTTCCGCTATGTCGGGCGCCCCCTGCCGGCCACCCAGGGGCTGGACGACCAGGGCACGGTCCTCTACGTCGGGACATTCTCCAAGGCCCTGTTTCCGGGCCTGCGCCTGGGTTACCTGGTGGCGCCGCCGGGCCAAGTCCAGGTCCTGGCCAGGGCCCACCAGTTGGCCAATGGCCAGCCGCCTTCCCTCGAACAATACGCCTTGGCGGATTTCATCATGGAGGGCCAGCTGGAGCGGCATGTCCGCCGGATGCGCACCACCTACCGCCGCCGCCGGGAGGCCCTGATCCTGGCGCTGGAACAGGAACTGGGCGACCGGGTGGAAATCCTGGGCGAGCCCGCCGGGATGCAAGTGATGGTCCGGTTCAGGACGGATCTGGATGATGAAGCGTTTGCCCGGAGCGCTCACGCTCATGGCGTCTCCCTGATTCCGGCCCGGAAATACTATTTGAATCCGGGTCCCAAGGCTGGCTTCCTCATGAGCTTCGTCGCCATCGATGAGGAGCGGATCCGCCAAGGGGTGAGGCAGCTTGCCCGGGTTCTGGAGTCGTCCGGGCGCGCTTGAGGTTGACGCCCGAGCACCATCCGGTCCCGGCGATGGTCGCCCAAGTGGTCTTATGTATTGGTTGGAAAGTGGAACTACAAGAAGTCCACGAAGCGACCTAGCGTGGTAGGGGCAGCAATGGAGGACCCCATGCGTCGGCAGGACTGCGAAATGAGTGATACCAAGGATCTGGAAGCCGTGCTTGGGCGCGCCGAATGGGGCACCCTCGGGCTGGTGTCCGCCCAGGGCACACCGGTGCTGGTCCCCCTGAATTTCGTGTTCCACGAAGGCCGGATCTGCTTCCACGGGGCCATGGCGGGGGAGAAATTCGGTCTGATCCAGAAGAGCCCGCAAGCCAGCTTCCTGGTGGTGGAAGCCTATGCCCAGGTCCCCTCCTACGCCTTCGATCCGGTCAACGCCTGCCCGGCAACCCAGTACTTCAAGTCCGTCCTGGTGAAAGGCCCGGTGGAGGAAGTGCGGGACCCCGTCCGGAAGGCGGGCGTATTGGAAGCGATGATGAAGAAGCTGCAGCCGGAAGGCGGGTACGAACCGGTCAGGGCGGAAAGCCCAACCTACCAGGCCAGCTTGCGGGGGGTGGCGGTATTCGCTCTGACCTGTGAGGAGATGACCGGGAAGTTCAAACTGGGCCAGAAGCTCGGCACCGCCGCCAGGGCCAAGGTGGAGGCGGTGCTGGAGGCCCGGGGCTGCCCCATGGACCCACACACCATCGAGCTCATGCGGACCCATGGGGAACCGCGGGGAGAGGGCGGCGCGGCCCGGTAATCAATCCCCCGGATTCTTCTACAGGTCTCCCCATGGGCAGATGCACCCACTTCAGTTCACCAAGCCTGGCGGCCTTCGAACGGATCCACCGCGAGCATTCCTTCGGCTGGGCTTTCGAGAATCTCGACGTGTTCCTCACCGAGCGCAACAGCCTGGATCGGGCCGGTCTGCAGGCGAACGCCTCTGGCGCGTCATGGCGCGGGGAGAGCAAGCAAAGATGCCTGGATGTGCCTCACAGTGCCTATGCCGTCCAAGAAATTGATTGGTCTGTCCTTCACTATGATCGGTTATTTTCAGGGAACTTATGGGAAGGTGAACCGTAAATTGAGCGAGTAAGGATGTTACCCGATTGGCTCAACATGTGCCGTAACCACTGGTCCTGAGGTCTAGGCAGGAAACTGGATTGCGGAGGGATTCGTGGGGAAGCTGTTGGTAGTCGGTGACAATGAAATGATGCGTAACAGCGTCGCAGCGATACTTGCCGCCTTGGGATACGACATTGTCGAGGCGAAAGACGGGTTGGAGGCATTGCTTGTTTACCGGGCCAGGCGTGCCGAAATATCTCTCATCATCCTGGACACAATGCTGCCCCGGATGGATGGCATCGCTGCGACGAAGGTGATCAAGGCGACCGATCCCTGCGCAAAGGTCATCCTGATGAGTTCGCACTCGGAGTTTGACCAGGCGGAGATGCTAGCAGACGCATTCATCCCCAAACCATTCAGAGGTAAGGATCTATTGGATATGGTTCAAAAAATCCTACAGGATGATCGACCGCTCCCTTGGGTGAGCGCGCAACAAACGTAAGGTCTATGGAATGTAGTGGGGGAATCTGAATGGTGGAAATCGGAATGGGCAGACCCACTGGACAGCATGTGTATTGAAATAGTCAAGTGGCTCTTGCCTTACGCTTGGGAATAACCGATGTTTACTTCGGGATCAGAATGATGTTTACCTAATACCAAAATCTTGCTAGAGAAGGAAGCCATGGGTTCGAAGGCACCTATTGGAACAATATTAGTCGCAGACGATGATGCCGCCCAAAGGAATGGTATATCTGGCTTGTTTGAAAGGTTTGGATTTGCCGTTATTCAAGCAAGCAGTGGGCAAGAAGCGGTGGAATTATTTAATATTCATCACGATGGCATCACTTTAGTAATCGTGGATATTTCGCTTCCCGATGTGGGTGGCCTTGATGCAACCAAGAGGATTAGGGGAATAGACCCTGCATCCAAGATCCTTTTCTGTACTAGTGCCATAGATCAGCTGGCGTTGGATTTAGTGCCGGAGGCTTTCGTTCGAAAGCCATACAATGGTCGGGTCCTTTGGGACACCGTCCAACAGATTTTGGGGTTTGAAAGACGACATGTCGCCCTGCGACCCCGATTCTAACGTTCCCTTCGTGGAAATCATTACCGTGCTGTCCCCTAATCTTTCCTTGGGAAGGTGCAAAACGGTTCATTAGTGCCATCAAAGAACTTTTCAGGCCTATTTATAACCGAGCTTTTTTTCGGCGTTCAGGAAATCCATGAACTAATTGCTCGGTAGTGAGCCGCTCTCCCCATTTAAACCGGCGTTTGGCCAGGAGCAACAGAACCATCAATACCAGAACTCCAACAACCAGGATCATATATCACCCCCTTATTTTATTCGACCGTCGAATGCTGAGAATTTAGCCCTCGGTTCAGGCTACATGTAGGTGATAATATATTTCATTTGGGCTAAGCAGCAAGTGGCGAATGCAGACGCATCTATTCCCAAACCTTTAAAGGCTGGGAGCCTAAAGGAAGTAGTTCGAGAAGTCCTACAGGATGATCGACCGATTTCATGGGTGTCCGCGCAACCATAGCGGTTTCGAGGAGGGGCGACTTTTGGGACTACCAAGAACCCTGCGGGGTGACCAGATCTTCGACACTGAGTCTGAAAGCGAAAACACCCGTGAGCATTGAGCCTCAAGGTGTCTGTCCTCCGATTTGCTGGTGGTCCCGGCGCGACTTGAACGCGCGACCTTCCGCTTAGGAGGCGGATGCCAGAACCCAGGATCGCTAATATTGGTGCGGGTTTACGTCAATCACCGTTTTCCGTCGCACCTCTATTGCACCCCGCCCGTCATTTCCGCATCTGAGTTCCCCGCTCCTATCCGGAGCGGATATGTCCATCACCTTCAAGAACGGACTCGCCAAGCATCCCAGCGGGCATTACCACTACTGCCTCAAAATCAACGGGCAGCAGTTCAAGGGCAGCACCAAGGCGACGGACCTTGCAACCGCCCGTAAGGTGCTCGAAGAGAAACGGCGACAGGTCCTCAACGACGAGTGCGGGCTTCGTCAGATCCCCACCCTGTCTGATGTCCGTAACGAATGGCTTCGGGTGCAGAAGCCCGTCCATAGTTCAAAGCACTGCACCGATGTGGAATCGGTTTCGCGCCTTTGGATCATTCCCGAGTTGGGAAGTCGCCGGGTGGACCGCATCACACATGGTGATGTCTTCCAGGTCCGGTCCAAGATGCTGGAAGCTGGCAGGTCGCCAGTGACCGTAAACGATATGCTCAAGATCCTGAAGCTCCTGGTGAACTTTGCTGTGAAGCAAGGCACCTTGAAGGCATTGCCCTTCAAGGTGGAGTTCCTGAAAGTGCAGAAGAAACCTCGTCCCACTGTGGCGGCACCCAAGATTCGCGAGTTCCTGGCGGCGGTGGACACGGCGACGGCGATGGAACACGTCCGGGTCATGCTTCGGGTGATGGTCGGACTCGGCATGCGGGAATCAGAAGTCCTGGGAATGCGCTGGGAGTGGTTCGACACGGACCAACAAACCTATGTGGTCGGCAAGGCAAAGGGCAAGGAAGCGCGTGTCCTGCCGGTCCCAGCTTGGTTGTGGGGCGTCCTGCACGCCATGCCGAAACCGAAGTTGAGCGAATGGGTCTTCCCTGCCGAGGATGGCAAGCCGCACCGCTCCCAGTATTGCAAGAAGGTGCTTCAGCGCGTCTGTGCGACGATGGGACTCGGTAACGTGACTCAGCACCGTTTACGCGCGAGCTTCGCCTCTTTGCATGCTGAAGCGGGGACGCCAGTCCCTGAAATTCAGGGCATGCTCGGTCATAAGAACATCGCCACGACGATGATCTACATCGAGACATCCCTCGACGCGAAGCGACGCTCTCAGGACGCCCTCAGTCTGAAGCTGGGATTGGCGTAGGAACAGGCACAGGCGCTGCCGGGGATTCCTGTCCTCCCGGTGGCGCCTGCCGTGCCTTGGGCGGGTCGTGGGGTTGTTCATGAAAACGATCGTGAACGGGCTTGAGATTGGGTGGGACGGCATCACAGTATCGGAATTGATGGCACAGGCACACCTCGCCGCCATGCCTGCGATACCGCTTGGTCGGGCGGTGGATCTGCGCCTTGAAGCACCTTATGGACGACTGACCCCGCTGTATCCCGTCGCCCCTGAGAAGTCCTTTGCCTCTAGGAGCGTTCGCTGGTTATGCCGGTGTTCCTGCGAGAAGCAGCGCCTTGTCGTCGTCATGGCACAGAGCCTTCGATCGAAGACACGACCGTGCACCAGTTGTGGATGCTGGCACCAGGTCCGCGCTTTAGAGAACCTTGCCGCGCTGAAACATGACCCGTATTTCCAGCAACGCCAAGCAGAGGCGGCGAGCGAAGCAATCCGCAGGTACCACAGGGAACATTCGGAATTGGTAACCCAGCAGTCACGGAAGAACGCTGTGAAGCTCAACACGGATCCGGTCTTGATGGGACTTCGCCAACAGCGGGTGCGCCGGGTTCGCTCGGCACGGAACCTGGACCCCGACGTTCCAATTTCCACCCGATACGTCCTGATTCGGCATGCCATCCTGCTGCTCACCAAGCACATCCTGAGGGTGCGCGACGACTATACGTGCACCTTATGTCAACGCCGGGGCAAGGTTCGTCTCGCAGTCCATCATGTCATCCCTGCGGAAGCAGACCCGACGAGGGTCGGCGATCCCTGCAATCTCGTGACCTTGTGTTTCCTCTGCCACTTCCACCGGGCGCATGCAGGAAATTGGAGGACGGTGGATCCCCAGGTGCAGGCACATTTGCTCGCCATCGCGGTCGACCGAGAGATCGCGTGTCCGACTGATCCGGATCTGGTCCAGATTGTGCGGTCCCGGTTGGACATCATCCACCAGAAGCAGGGGTTGGCATGAACTGTCTTCTCATCGGGTTGATGTCTCACCTTCCGTCTCATGATTCGTATCTGATTTCGTCTCATATAGGTTGCATTTATTGGCATTTGAAGGTTTCACCTTGGACCGCCAGGATTGTGAGAACCCAGTAAATGCCCAGCGACCCCGAACCCCAGATGCCGCAACCCAACGCCAAGAAGCGACGCATTAGGAAGCACATTGAGGCTTCCTTGCCCGCTGTACCCGCGCCGTCGGCAGAACTCGTGTTGCATGGTGACATCTCCAGTCTCACCTATGCCTTTGTCGGTCATCCGCGCCGCCTCGTGACCTGCCCGGTGCCTGATTCGGTTTACATGAAGATGCAGAACCACCTGGGGGGCATCAGTCACTTCTATGAGGAAGCAGTCGAATCCTTCGATGGCGATCTAAACGCCCTTGTCGAGGCTGCCGTCGTCTTCGTAGAAGCTCGCCGGTTTCAGGCGGGTGTAGACCCACCGAGAAACGCGAGTGGACGCCTTCTACCTGCCACCTTCGACAAGGTTCGGCAGATTGAGGAAGCCCTTTCGAGCATTCGCGGGATGTCCAGGGCGAAGGTGCTTGCTGGGTTAATCCAACTCCAAAATCAGAAGAAATAATTCACATAAGGGGAAAAAGTATGAAGCATATTGCACTATCTTTCCTAGTGTTATGCCCATTAATGTCGGGAATGCCTAAAGCAACCCAAAATAAGCAGGAAACAATGAAGTTTTCGCTCCCACTTCCAAAGTCCTACACGATGCCAAAGGACATTCAGAGGGTGGCACTTTTCCTCTATAAACACGCGGAGCACACTGCAGAATGGCGCGAGCGTTATATCATTAACTGTGAGGACAAGCATGATCTGCGGAATTTTATGGGCAA
>Ga0316232_1001383_pt1 | contig 29714 bp, 28 predicted proteins | sample TBHtaG_FD_206006 | JGI IMG/M metagenome (GOLD analysis project Ga0316232, IMG submission 206006) | Freshwater microbial communities from Trout Bog Lake, Wisconsin, USA - TBH18025_13 | ecosystem: Environmental > Aquatic > Freshwater > Lake > Hypolimnion/Profundal zone | place: USA: Wisconsin... | reverse complement strand
GCACCCCGGCGAGCCACAAACAAAGTAGTGAATGAAATGAACAGCATTACGATCGAGGCGACGGTAAACATCAGTCCCAGCCGATAGCGTTGAAGCTGTTGTCGGAAGTCGTGAATTCCGTCACCATCGCCGCGGCCACCGCCGCCACCACCACCGCCGAATGCTTCAGGAGGGGAAGGGCCACGATTGCCGCCACCGGGGACCGGCTTGTTTGTGGAACGGGAGAGCATGCTAGCCATCTTTTGCTAGATGCTGAAAAACTGCTTTTGTTGCCGAATATATTTTTCCGGAGTGAGGTTTTTTCATTTCGACTTGCAATTCGAATCGAATTCATCCATTTCTGAATCGAACAAGTGACGATCCGAAGTATCTTTGAGCTACGGAGATGCGATCCATGAATCAGAATTACGTGCCCGATCCCAATGCGCACACGCCGGGTTGGCCCCGCCAGTGCTGTTTTGGATGCGGTCCAGAGAACCCGGCCGGGCTGCAATTGAAGTTTGAGATCGGCCCCGATGGCAATAGCTATGTCTGCGAATTTGAGCTTGGCAGCAGCTTCGTCGGTCCCCCAGGCCACGCTCACGGTGGCATCATCGCTACGATTTTGGACGAGGCGATGGGCAAGGCCAACAAACTGGAGAACAAAGTCGCTCTCACCCGCCGCATTGAGGTGGAGTACTTCCGGCCCGTGCCTCTCGGGCAACCGCTGGTAGCCGAGGGCCGTATCATCCGCATGACAGGACGGGCTCTCTACAATTTCGGAGAGCTTCGCAATGCCAAGGGTGTCATACTCGCCCGCAGTCGAGGCAAGTTTCTGACGATTGACGCCGAGGAAATGTTTGCTGAGGAGTTGGAAAACGAACGCAACAAAGCCATTAAAGGCTAGGCGGCTCTTTCCCTACAGTTACATCTGCTGCAGCTTATCTTTGTCCGTCAATGCTCCGTGCCCACTCCAGAAAGCTACGCAGCGCCGCACCACGATGGCTTACAAGTGCCTTCTCGGCCGCGGTCAGCTCAGCAAAGGTCTTACCGAGGGCAGGGAAGTAGAAGTATGGGTCGTAGCCGAACCCATTGTGCCCACGCGGCTCGCGGAGAATAATACCGCCTGCCTCACCACGAAAGTGCCCCACCTCATGTCCGTCGCGTGCGGCTGAGATTACGCAAACGAACCGCGCGGTTCGTTCACTGTCGGCAACTCCATCTAACTCAAGTAGGAGCTTTGTATTGTTCGCGGCGTCAGGATGTCCACTGTCCCGCGGGGCTACTGTACCCGCCACATTCGGCACAGCCGAAAGTGCCGCATATCGAGCCGAATAGACCCCTGGAGCGCCTCCCAGCGCGTCCACAGCGAGACCAGAATCATCGGCCAGAACCAGTTCGCCGGATGCAAAGCGGCTGTAATATTCAGACTTCTTGCGGGCATTCTCTTCAAAGGTGAGGCCATCTTCCACTGCCTCAGGGAGGTTCGCAAAACCTGGAAGCCCCTCCACGGTAATCCCGTGGCCGGTTGCTGCGCCCGCAAAATCTCGTAGCTTACCCTTGTTTGAAGTTGCAATCAAAATTCGCATCTGCCTACCTTAAATCAATTGACTGAGATTTCACCGGACCCCGCCAGGTCGCCTGCCACTGCAATCCGTGATCCTGTGCCCAGTTATAAACGATTAACGTGACTGCGAGCGAAAGGAGTGCCGATAGTTCGTTGAATATACGAATCTCAATAATGACGCCGACCATCATCATTCCGACGAACCACAGCGGGACCATGATCAGGCATGCACGTTGTATTCGCCGGTCACGAATCCAACTATATCCGAGCACAAGCAAGGGCAGAGTAAAACCGAAGATGCTCAGTAACTGTGGCCATTCACCGGGGTTCAAGAGAAATCGTATATTTTTAGCAACATTGAAGACGAACACGCCATTGTTATTCGTTTCTACAGGGTTTGCCCGGAATAGAAGAGTCAGATAGGACTTGATCGCGACCCATATGAATGCTTGCAAAACGGCGTGGGATGCCAATCTCCACCACCGGCGCGACGACGTCAGATTCGCAGAAGCAAACCACTCACAAATGAGGAAGAAAAAAGTAATGAAACAGGTTGTTTCCCGGTTAAAAGTCGCCAGAGCAAAAACGGCGTAATAGGCAATAGGCTTTTGCTTCAGGATCAGACAAATACATAAGCAGAAGAAAAACAGACTGGGTACGTCGTAAGGGAGTGTGAAGCCAAGCCCGTACGAAAGAGAGAGATTGAAGGTAGCCATATAAAGCACAATCAAACAGGCCCAGCGGCTGAATCGTTTGTCGCCGGTCAACACATTTATGGACGCCTGAGTTGCGTACACCGCACCCAGAATCCCAACAAAAGAGATGGCAAGAAACAGCAATTCATATGGGTTCTTGAGATCTGGCGGACCGGGCATGTGGCGCGCGATAACCTGTACGCCTCTCAGTTGAACTCCATAGCGCATGATCCAACCGACGAGCACGCGGCTTTGATACGGAAGCCTTATTTGGCCTGCCGCATATTCGCTTAATACAAAGAAATTAGGATGTTTTATGGTGTAGAAAAGGGCAAAGTGCACGCACGCGGCAAGTTTTATGATCGCGCATACAACCGGTTCGACACGGCTATGCAAACCTTCTCTCATAAATGGCTCATAATCGGACCCGCTTCTTGAGCAGGAACCCGAAGTCCCTCATTAACGTTCGCAACGACAAATTGCAGCTTTATGAGCCTGGGAGGTTGACCGCCGACGCTTCGCAACTCCCGCTTTCGCCTTGCTGTTTTGGGGGACGTATGGTGAATGTGAAGTGTATCATTAGCAATTGAGCCAAGATAAAAATGTGTGTCGTTCCGAGGAGACGCCGAAGTTTTGTCTACGCTCGCGAATGTGCTCAGTTGCTCTTTTCCACAGACCATGTGCTCCAAGCTGTGAAGGAATCCAGCCATGCGTAATGCTCATGAAGTGCGGAATATGGACCAGCAGATACTCTGGCTGAAACGCTGGATATGGGTCTATTTCTGGCTTCTCATCTTTGAGGGAGTGTTGCGTAAATGGATTGTTACCCCGCTGAGCGGTCCGCTGCTCATCATTCGTGACCCCGTCGCGGTGCTCATTTACATTCAGGCATACCGCTGCGGAAAGTTTTCCCTGAACACAATGTGGCCGTTCGCAATCGTCACTCTGACGATCGTACCGCTGGCGATAGTGCAGATCATAATGGGAGTCAACAGCATCTCGATCGCGCTTTACGGATTGCGTTCATATCTGTTGCATTTGCCACTCGCGGTTGTAATGGCGGAGACGCTGACCGGGGAAGACCTTCGCAAATTGGGGCGTTGGGTGCTCCTGTTGGCCGTGCCGATGACTGCGCTCATGGTAGCTCAGTTTTATGCCCCCGCCCTTTCGTGGCTCAATGCCGGCGCGGGGGAGGGCACGGGACAGATTGGCGCGTCCGTCGGACACGTCCGTCCTGCGGCGACTTTCAGCTACGGCGCAGGGACATATTGCTACTTAATGCTTGTTGCTGCATTCGTACTTTACGGGCTGACCCGGCCTCGTATTTACCCACGGTGGCTTCTATGGCCCGCTGCGATAGTCACAATCGCGAACATTCCGCTCTCTGGCGGGCGCACCAACGCTTTCACGATAGCGACGATGCTGATTTTTTTTCTCGTGGCAGGAATCGGCAGCACAGCGCGGCTCGCAATTTTTGTGAGAGTAATTACGTTTCTTTTGTTGGTCGGCCTTGTGGCGTCTCAGCTTCCGTTCTTTTCTGATGCGGCGGGCTCGTTCTCGAAACGCTGGGAAGATGCCTCAAGTTCCGAGGGAAACGTTCAAGAGGTTCTTAACGGACGCATACTCGGAAGTATCGAGAGTGCATTTGAAACAGCCGCGACCGCGCCCTGGTTGGGCAAGGGAATCGGGATGGGAAGCAATTTTGCTTCTGTTCTGACCACAGGTCGGGCGTCGTTTCTCCTCGCCGAAGGAGAGTGGGAACGAGTCGTGCTTGAGTTTGGGCCGATTTTTGGGCTGGCTTTCATGGGGATGCGGGTTCTTGTTGCGATTTACCTTGTACTGCAAGCTATGCACTCACTGAGACGTAAAGACATGCTCGCCTGGCTACTTGTGCCAGCGGTTGTTCCGTTGCTTCTTATGGCCATTATGGAGCAGCCGACATTTCAGGGTTTCATGATTTTTGGCATAGGTCTTTGCCTTACGGCAGCCCGGGTCACCAAGCCACTGACCATACGTCCAACCTATCGGTGGGCAGGTAAATTCCGCGCCAATCGCGCAACCGGCGGTCGGAGGTCATCCTTTGCCTGATGACTTGGTGTGTCAGACCCGGGGATTGTCCGGCGCGGCAGAAGAATCCATCGCGACATCTTCGCGGTCGCGAAGTGATGTGCATCTCGGCATCGTGTGTCCCATGGCCAATGAGGGAGACGATGCGGTGAGGTTTTGCCGCGCCGTGCTGCAGGAGTGTCAGGGTTTTCGTGTTGTTACTTTTTTTGCCGTCTTTGACAAGGTCACACAGGATCGTAGCCTTGAGCTCATGCGTGCATTGGAACAACACGAACCACAATTGCGCGTGCTCTGGGCTCCTGAAAACCGGTGTGTGGTCGACGCATATTTACGTGGCTACAACGAAGCTCTTGCCGCAGGGTGCAACTGGATTCTTGAAATTGACGCTGGCTTCAGCCATCAGCCTTCCGATATTCCCCAGTTTTTTGCCGCTATGGAGACAGGTGCGGATTGTGTCTTTGGTAGCCGCTTTCTTCATGAGGGTGGATTCGAAAGAAGCTCGCTGAAGCGCCGTTTTGTGAGTTGGGGCGGAACGGCCCTGGCGAACCTGCTGCTGGGAACACGACAAACCGATATGACCAGCGGTTTCGAGATGTTTTCCAGCGAGACGCTTCGGATGGTGATCGCCCAGGGAATTCAATCTCGCGCACATTTTTTTCAAACCGAGATCAAGACCTATTGCAGGAATCTCAAGTTTGTGGAGCTTCCAATTACGTATCGTGCGGCAAGTCCGCGGCTTGGCTCGTCTTCTCTGAAAGAGGCCTTCACGCAACTGTGGCGCCTTTCACAACTGCGCCTGAAAGGTGAACTGTAATGGATTTGCCGCACAATGGTCCAGCCAGCGTCGTGGTTACATCCATCTCTGCGCCCAACGCGGTTCTGCGTGAATTGGCGGGCCAGTGTAAGGCTCGAGGTTTTTCGTTTTACTTGATAGGCGACGTTCCCAGTCCTGCTGATTTCTCAATCGATGGATGCGATTTCTATAGTTTGGAGCGGCAGAAAGCGACGGGATTTCATACGGCTGATTTGCTGCCGACTCGGCATTACTCGCGTAAGAACATCGGATACCTCCTCGCCATGCGGACGAGGCCGGCGTTGCTTCTTGAGACCGATGATGACAACCTGCCATCGCAGGAGTTCTGGAACTCGAGGGCGTCAACCCAGCGCGTCCGGGCGCTTTCCGGGGCCGGCTGGAGCAATGTTTATTCGTATTTTTCCGAGGCGAATATCTGGCCAAGGGGATTTCCCCTGGATGAGATCCGCACAGTACTCCCCGATTTTGAGACATTGCCGGAGCTCGAATTGGATTGCCCAATTCAGCAGGGGCTGGCGGACGACAATCCCGACGTCGATGCAATTTATCGGCTAGTGCTCCCTCTCCCGATCGTGTTCCGTAAACACAGGAAAGTAGCGCTGGGAGCCGGTGCATGGTGTCCGTTCAATAGCCAGAATACGGCATGGTTTCCGAAGGCATTTCCGCTTCTTTATCTGCCCTCCTATTGCTCGTTCCGAATGACGGATATCTGGCGAAGTTTTGTCGCGCAGAGAATCGGCTGGGAGAATGGTTGGAGCATACTCTTCCGCAGTCCGGACATCTCTCAGGAGCGGAATGAACATAACTTAATGCGTGACTTTGCGGACGAGGTTCCAGGATACCTGCACAACCGCGCCATAGGTGAACGATTAGGTCGTTTGAAGCTTGCAGCCGGGCCGGAGAACATAGGAGACAATCTGATCCGATGTTATGAAGAGCTAGTGCGGCTAACGTTGGTGGGTGCTGAGGAGATCGCGGTGCTCAAGGCCTGGGTGCAAGATCTGGCAGCGCTGCTTTAACGGTGGAGCTACGCCAAGGGAACCGGCAAACTCATCGCACGACAGGGCTCAGCAGGCGGCTAAGGAAAGTGTCGTGGCGATTGAGCCTCAGGATCTTCTCGTAAGCCTCGCGGGCAGCCCGTGCTGTGATGGAGTAGCACTTGTTCCAGCGGTGGACAGCAAGCAATTGGCCGCCGAAGACCTTATTGAATCGACCATAGCCGCTCATGTCATAGAGGCTGATTCCACGATCAGCGGCGTGGCACATCAATCCCCAATGCAAAAGGTCGTTGGGATGTAAATCGCGTCCTTCTATTTCACTGGAACACTCCCACAGATAAACGGTGCCGTTGTAAAAGGGAAACAGTCCGGCGGCAACCATATCGCCCGCGGGATTGCGAACGCCGAGCATAAAGAGCAGCCCCGGTGGGTTAAGATGCCGCTCGAGGGCTTGCGGAAATGTCGCTGGAAACGGGCAGACCGCACCTTTGCTATGGAGTGTTCGCGAAAGCTGGTCATGAACGCGGAAGGCAGCGTCCGGGCACTCGACTACCTCAAGGCCGCTCCTTTGAGCTTTGTGTATCCCGCTCCTTCGTCCCTTGGTCATGCTTTTCATCATCTCGCCCAGATCGGTAGAAAGCGGGAGCTGAAGCGTCCACGTCTGATGGCAGGCGAATCCTCGTGATTCGTAGACGGCATGTGGCATTGCCGGATACTCAATCTCGATCACCGAGAGGTCTTCCTCGCGCGCCAGGTTATCGAGTGCGCCTACGAACTCGGAGCCATCAATGCCTTCCTCCAGCAGCGGTCCAAGATGATTCGTACTCCAGGTGCGCAGCGGGCTGCCGAGAATGCGGAAAGGCCCCCGCCGGACGATGCCTCCGGAGAAGTATCCGACCGTGCGGCCGTGGTCAACCACAGCCCAGTATTTCCATTCAGCCTGGTGGGTTTCCACCAGATAATCAAACCAGGCCTGTTTGTGAAATACCCGCCGCTGCGGAAATTCCGAGATGAGGGAATCCCACTGAGCTATCTTTCCAGCGTCTAGCGGTTCCAGTGTCAATGGCATTTAGTCCTGTCGCAGTCAGCCAATCGCGAGCGGCGCGCGGTCTCGCAGAAAACGCTTCACGTTTTTCGTTATGGGCGATCGAGTTTGTATTCTCTTACAGATTATCGACGCCGAGGGCATTGATGGACAAGAAAATTTCGCGATGGTGTAGAACAAGGATCGGGAAATTGTTTAGTGGCGGTTGCTGGCGCGTAGCGTGGCATTTTCGTCAAACAAGATTATGCTGACCCAGAAGAGTCCCGAAGGGTAGTTTGGGGTACGAACGAAGCGAACGCCCACCGTGTAAGAGCCTGCGCCGCGAAGCGATGCAAGTGGCGTGACTGAAGCAGGGATTTCGTCAGGATTGGTGGTCGCGTAGGAGGCTGCAGATCGAGCTCCAGGCAACGACAGCGGCGAGTGTCCATCCGGTATTTCACGTGCCGCCATCTGTTCCACTAGCGCCTGCGCTCGGGGCTCGTCTACAAACTGCATCGGTGGTGCTTTGAAACGCTCGCGCAAACCGGCGAAGCTTCCTGCGACCCGCTGAACAGCATCTTCATCGCTCAGGTCGACGATGCGATGAGCAAAATCCTCAACCACATACAGAATTCCATTCTGGTTCACAACCGCGATGCCCACACCATCGAAAGATGCATTGAGCATGTTCGCCCGATGCGGCAGCGATTTGGCGAAAGCTTGGTGCGCACCCTTGGCGCTGACGTCGTAAACCACATTCTCGCTAGCCGTTCGCAGGCGTAGAGAGTGTTGCGTGAGGCGCTGCAGTAGATCAGGTTCCCCCTCGAACTGGTGCGAAAGTTTGCCCTCGCGCGACATGACCTCTGCATGATCACGGGCCGCTTCCGCAAGCCTGTCGTCCCACATGAGGGGGTGCAGACCGGCGTTGCTGCGTTCGCGGTTGATCAGGTCGAGAAGAACTGTCTGCGAATCCTCAACACTTGGGAGGGGGCGGTTGGAGACGATCAGCGTGTCGGGCATGGACGCCTCTGCAGGTAGTCCTGCTGAAGCCTCTGCCGCGAAAAGTCCGAGAACCAGACACGCCGTTAGGAACACGATGTCACCTCTTACGAGACAATCATCGGATACCCTATCCGGAGCTAACAGCTTACGAAGGTAACTATGTGCTTTCTAGGACTTACGAAAGTCTTGCCGAAGGTAACTTCCTGGCCTGAGTTCGGAATCACAGCAAAGGCCGTGGGCAGATATTCCAGCTTATATATTAGGTCGCAAATTAAATCAGCCTCCGGTGCGGAGGCTGATCTAATTTACATAAGTAGCTGTGTACGACTTCAGGCCTATCGTCGCAAGCGGCGTTTTAGTACTCCGCCGATGGCCAGCAGTCCCGAGCCGATGAGAGCAATGCTCGTTGGCTCCGGGGCGGTGACGGCCAATATCTCTCCGCTGGAAAGCGTCCCCGAGGTACTGCCTGCTGTCCCAGCGACGACCTGATCTACCAGAGCGCTGCCCTGAGGCAATGAGACAGTAAGGTCCAAAGGCACTACGTTTCCAGCTTTCCAGAGCGAAGCAAAGACGCCGCTGGAATTCAAAACTGTCAAAGAGCCAAGGAACTGTGGTGCGTTGGTTCCGTCCTTCAGCGTGGTGAGCTGAATCGCTCCAGTGATGGAACTCTGGCCGATGGCAAAGCTGAAATTCAGCGTGCCGCCGTTCATGTTGACGGCAAAAATGTTGGGGTTCGATGTTGCTGAAAGCAAGGGATTGTTGCCGGTGATCCACATGTCGTACGTGCCGACCTGAGCTCCCAAATACCCATACCCCTGAACGCAGCTTGCCTGGCCGCATGAGCCGACAAGTGCCAGTTGGGTCTGCCCGGCGCCGCTGAACTGGACGCTGCCGCTGGTGCTAGCTCCTACAGTGATCTGAGTCTGTGCTGTAGCGGCCGCTCCCAGAACAACCAGCAGTGAGACTATCGATAGAACAGCACTGACAAAACGGCGCATGTGTCGTACCCTCTCGGACTCTTAAATAAAAACAACGGCTCCCGGTTCCCAAATCTTTATCCATTTACAGTAGAGCACTTTCAATGCCAACATTTCCAGAGCTGAATGCGCGATGATGCCTTTTTATTTCAGCGTTATAGCGCTGTGCTGCCAGTGATACCACAGCCTCGGCAGAATCGGTCCTAATACTTCCGTTCCCAAAGATACCGAAGTCTTGCACAGTGTCAGCGCAACTTGTCGAGCGTTTGGCGGGCATCGCGCTCGCTATCGCCGCTCAGCTTCAAACGAAGCGCACTTTCAAGCTCCGCCTTTCCGCGCGAGTGTTCGCCCGTAGCCAGCAGAACCATCCCTAGATGGTAGTGAGAATTGGCCTGCCTCGGGGAGTCGCGAACGCAATCCTGCAGCAGCGACCTCGCGGCAACATAGTTTCCCTTTTTGTATTGGACCCAGCCCAGGGTGTCTGTAATGGAGTCGAGTGTGGGCATCTGTTGCTTGGCCTTTTGCGCCAGGCTGAGTGCCACATCGAGGTTCTCATTGCGCTGAGCGTAGATCCAGGCGAGGTTGGAGCCCGCGATCGCAAAATTCGGATCGACCGCAAGCGCCGCTTCGAAGTAGCGCCGGGCAGAGTTGAGGTCATTCTTCTCCAGGTACAGGTTTCCTATGAGAGTCTGCAGTGGCGGATAATTGGGCCGGATGCCGAGCGCCCGGGTGTAAGTAGCCAGTGCCGCGTCGGTCTGGTTGAGCTTCTCCTGAATGGAGCCCAACGTCAGGTAGGCGGAAATCATATTCGGACCGAGAGCGACGGCACGTTCCGCCGCTGCCGCTGCCTCCGGGTATGAATTACGCCGGATAAGCACGGTTGCCAGCAAGCGATGAGCCTCGGCAACGTCCGCGTGCGCGGCCACAAACTGCCGACCGTGATCAACCGCACGCGAGGGCTGCGAGCCGGCGAGCAAAAACTCAAGGTACTCGCCTTCAAGCAAGGTATTGTCAGGCTGTAGCGCGAGCGCAAGCTGGAATTCACGCTCGGCTTCGATAGGGTGTTTCTGCGCGGCCCAAGCCTTGGCCATGCGGGCATGGGGCCAGGGATCGCGTGGCGACAACTTTTGCGCGACGGCAAATTCCTCGCGAGCTCGCGAGTAGTCTCGCGCCGAGAAGTACGCTGCTCCCGCCAACAGATGTCCAGCAGCAGAACCGGGCTCAAGCTGGATGCAACGCTGTGCGTACAGGCGCGCGGCATTGATCTCCCCACGCGCGAGCAGGAGTTCGGTAAAGGATTTCCAGGCTTCCACCATTCCAGGCGAAATGCGGACTGCATTCTGATAGGCATCACGCGCTTGTTCAATCGCTCCGCGACGCCACTGTGCCGTGCCAAGTACAAAATACGCCACCGCAAGATCGGGGCTATCTGCAACTTGCCGCTCTAAAATCTGCACTGCCTGGTCGAGGCTGTTCTGAGCCATCAGTATCTGCGCATGCTGCACGTTGGCAATTGGGTTGGAGGGATTCTCGTGCTTGATCTTATCGTTCAGCGCCTGTGCCTCCGCGATGCGATTGACACTGAGATAGACGGCGATCACGCGGGTTCCGAGTTCGACGCTCTTCGGCGTTGCGGAGAGACCGCGCTGATAGGCCGAAAGGGCCTTCTCGTTCTCTCCCAGGCCGGCATAGAAATCTCCGACCGCGGCAGCAACCTCGGGAACGTTTGCATGGCCGTTCAGCAACTTGTTCAATTCCGCCTCTGCGTCGGCTACGCGTGCCTGGGCGGCGAAAACTTCGGCTAGAAGGACGTTCAGCGGAAACGTCTCCGTGTTTTGCGATATACCTTGTTGCAGAATGCGCACGGCGTCAGGCAGGCGTTGCTGGATGCGGTAGAAGTTGGCCAGATCGGCATAGGCCACAGCCATATGCGGATCAACTTGTACCGCCCGTAACAGGTTGCTCTCGACGGCGGGATAATTGTGCAGACTCAGTTCCATCAAGCCAAGATTGACGTATCCCGACGCATCATTGGGGGCCAGTTTTATAGCGCGCGCAAAGGTATCGCGAGCTTCATCCTCGCGTCCGCTGCTGAAATAAATGGACCCAAGTAGCTGGACCGCGGCGACGTTGCCGGGTTCCCGCTGCAGGAGGGCGGTCACCTGCTCCTCGGCCTTGTCAAACTGGCGAGCCGAGAGATAGAGCCTGCCAATGACGAGGCGAGCTTCGGTGAGGTTAGGATCGAGTTGTACGGCGTGCTGGAGATTGCCGAAGGCGTCCTGCCAATGGGCTGTCGCGATGGACGATTTCGAGAGTTGCAAGTAAGCTTCGGCGAATCGTGGATCGATTTTCAGCGCGTTGCGAAACTGGATCTCAGCCTGCTGATACTTGCCCTCCTCCAGAGCTTTTTGTCCGCTTTGCAAATACTGTCGCTTGGCAACCTCCGGATTTGTTCTGCACCCGGAAGTCAGCGAGAGTAAAACAACAAGGCAAGCGAAAATGAAACGGTTCGGCAAGAGGGCCTCCACTTTAACGCGGAATGACTGCATCGAGTTCAGGTGCGATTTGAATGGCAAACGCGATGGCGGACTGGCGGGCGCGCGCCTCGTCGCCTGCGGCTGGAACTGTGATTCGGACCAGCGCCGAGTCGGTTCGGTGGAGCAGAATCGCATCGCGTACGGTAAAGTATTTCGCACGATATTCACTGGCAATAATACGTCCATGTGACTGATACCAGTAGAGGACTACAAAACGCTGCTGTTCGTTCTCCACAGTGTAAAGGTTTACTTCGCTATCTCCGCCCCGTTGCAGCGGAAGCGCGATCCGAGACGAATACACAGCCTGCCAGCCTGCGCCGGGAAAGCAATTCTTTGGCGAGTGTACGGAGTCTCCAGCGCGCTGATTCTTGTAGTAACCGATATAGACTCCGACCTCGTTGCCTGGCGCTTTTCGATAGACACGGTTCACATAGGCATCGACGCTTGAGGCGGCGACCAGGCGTGGCTCGATACGAAAGTCCTGTGCAGTCCAGCCTGCCATGGCCATGGGAAGACTCTGCAGCGTCGCGTGCGGCACCGGGGCTTCAGCCTGAGGCAGGGCATACTCGAGCGTAGCTGCAGCCAGCAGAATCACCAGCGCCGCCCACCAGCGAAATCCATTCATGCCGACCTCCTTAGGGCAGCCACACGCTTGGAAGCCTTCGTGATGAGCGCATGGCAGAGAAGCAGCAAAAGCGTCGAAAAGAAAAAGAGAAACAAGCCGGAAAGAAAGTGCGCCCAGCCCTCGACGGTCGATGCGCCCGCTAGCTCCGAGGAAATCGCCGCAAACACAACCCGCCCGGCATTCCCGAGAACGGCGATTGGCAACACAAGCAGACACAGAATCCAGCGGATGAAGTTGCTCCGTTCGCCCAGATAGGCATAAATCACAGTAATGGTCAGCAACGAGAGTAAGGAGCGTAGTCCACTGCAGGCCTCGGCCACTTCCAGGCGGTTGGATGGGAGCACGAGTATATTGCCCTCGCGCAGAACAGGAAAGAGATTGATCACGTGGAGAAACCAAGTCGCAATCTCCGTGGCCATAATCTGCAATGGAAACACTAACTGGTAGTAGACCACTCCAGGCAGCGGAATCATCAGCAGGAGAAGAGCGATTGGAAATGCGGTCGCGCGTGCCATCCGCCATCCCCAGCACCAGACGATGAGGCCGACGATTACACCCAGCAGGGAAATACGCTGCAAAAATAGTTCCGCACCAAGTGACCCGGCAATCAAGACGCATAATGAAGCGCATAGGATCGGCATGCCCATCCACGAGGGACGGAGAGCAACCTGTCGCAGTGTGTCGCGACGCCGCCACAGCAAATAAGCGCTAAACAGCGGCACCAGAAAGCCGTGTGAGTAGTCAGGTTCGTCCCACCACTGGCGCGCCAAGTGGCTGAGAACGGGCGCATAGATCATCAACACGCAAGCCGCAAGCGCACACACGCGCCAGCAGGCGCTGTGGCGCAGCGCCGCGAATGTCGGCGAGACGGGTGGCATGGCTTGTGCTTCAGTACTATCCATTGTCGACGAAAGGGTCCGCACCGAGTGTGCCAGAAAAGACGCCTGGCAGGTGAGCAGAAAATGTGAACCAAGGCCGATTATTTTAATGGCCTGAGTGCAAACACGCGGTACAAAGTGGACAGTTGTTTCCCTTTGTACTCATTTTGGACACATGTCGCGCCCCGTTTGGAAGAATGATTCTCGCTGGACTCAACCTGCTTTGGCAATCGTGGAAATTTGAAGTTTGGGAGGAAGCGTGGTGCGTATAATGACGCAACGAGAACATTGGTTTATATGCAAGAAAAGTCCATTACGAAGGCGCTCGCGTTCAAGCTAATTGCGCTGATCTCAACCGCTCTAGTAATCTGCGCCGCCATCCAGTGGCTGCCGGTCTCGGCGCAGAGCTTCTTCGGTCTGAAGACAGTAGGCGGATCTACCTTACCCCCGGCGTCTCTGCACGCGGAGTATCGCAGCGAGTTGCACGCAGAAGGTGGCGTCCCGCCCTATCGCTGGAGCATGGAGCGCGGGCATTTGCCGGCAGGATTGGACCTTCAGAATGATGGCACAATTCGCGGCCGGGCAGAGGTCCCCGGTGAGTACTGGTTCGATGTTTCAGTGAAGGACAGCTCGAAGAGCCCGCGCGCACTCCACCAGTCATTCTTGCTGCGAGTTTCGTCGGAACGGCTGGCGGTGATCACTTCTAATTCGGAGTTGCCTTGGGCACGGGCCGGCAGTGAATACCTGGTGAGGCTGACAGCCGCTGGCAGGATGCCGCCATTTTTCTGGAAGGCGGAAGACGCATTGCCGCGAGGTATGAAGCTCAGCGCAAAAGGTGTTCTCTCCGGAGCGCCCGAGCAGGGAGGCGACTTCCATTTCGCGGTGCTGGTACGCAATTTGGACGGGGAACAGGCGCGGCGCAATTTCTCGCTTCACGTCAGCCCGGCTCAAGTGGACCGCTTCGGTGGTGTCATCACGCCGGGAGCGACGGCCAATGCCACGGGACGCTGGCGAACTGCGAAAGTTGGTGCTCGATGGGTGTTGATGACTCCAGAAGGACATCCATTCAGGATGATCGGCGTCTGGTTTGTGGGCGGCGATACGCACAAAGATGAGCGCGGCGTAAGCCTTGATCAAAGGATGAATGATAAATACGGCAGCGAGCCAGCCAAATGGCTGCAGGCGAATCGCAGACTTCGTTCGTGGGGATTTAATGCGATCGGGCCATACAGTTATCGCATGATGATGCCAACAGATTCCGAGCCGGAGTGGACCGGCACCGAACAACCTGTGAAGATGCCGTTCGTGTGGATCTCGCGCCACCCGTCAATCAGAGGACGGAAGGAAGGTATATTCAAGAACCTGTATGCCGGAGCGGACAAAAGGGTTTCCGCGCTTGGAGATCAGAGCTGGGCGAACTTTCCCGATGTCTTCGATCCGGCGTGGGTGAAAAATGCGCGAGAGGTCATCGGCGCAGACAACGAGCTCGCAGCGGTTTCACAGTCGCCGTACCTGGTAGGGCTCTATGGTGATGACACTGACTATCTTTCGGGCTTCGGCCCAGGCCCGGAATTTGCTTCGCAGCCTGCTGGCAAAACCCATCCGCACCTCGGCTATGTGGCACTAATCACCGCCCCCACGCAGGAAAAGGCGAAGGAGTCAGGTGCGAAATATACCGACGTGCGGGTATACACCAAACTACGCCTGGGCGATTTTCTGCGGGACAAATACAAATCAATTGAAGCGCTGAACACCACATGGCAGGCCAACTACACTACATTTGGCAGCGACGGTGGCTGGCCCAACGGGAAGGGCCTGCTTGACGAGAACGGACGAAGCTCGCACAACTGGCTGGGAAACGGAAATCCGGAGCTGTCGCCAACTTCTGGTGCGAATCCGAATATGGTCCGCGATCTCGACGACTTCTTGTATCTCATCGCCCGGCAATATTTCACAACGGAACGCGAAGCAGTTCGCGCGATTGCGCCGCACGCGCTGTTCTTTGGGCCGACAACAGTTGGCGGGTGGTGGGCTCCAGCGCGCGCTCCGATTTACCGTGCTGCAGGCGAGTCGCTGGATGCGATGGGCGTTTCCACGGACGGAAGTCAGGAGCAGTTGGACTTTATCGTGCGGGCCGCTGGTGACCTCCCGTTGCTGATTTGGGAGGGAGTGGTGGCCAATGCGGACTCCGGCCAATGGCGGCATGCCAAGTACAAAGAGCAGGCGTCGTCTCAGGTGGACACACAGGCCGAACGTGCAGCGCGTTACCGTCGAGACGTAGAGTGGCTGTTCAAGGCGCGCACGGCGGATGGAACGCACCCTTTTATCGGTCACCTGTTGTGGGCGTGGACCGACAGCGTGCCCGAGGAAATGAATTGGGGACTAGTCTCTTTGATGGATAATGCCTACGATGGTCATGAAGCAGGCAAAAGCCTCGGCACGGACGCGTGGGGTTACCGCACCGGTGGCGAGGAACATAATTACGGGGATTTTATCGGGCCCGTTCGGGCGGTCAATTTTTCGGTGATGGAACAGTTAGCACATGAGTGAAACTGAACTGAATTCGGAAACGCCGCGAGCCGCATTGGAAAAGTCTGCATTGCATTCGCTTGCCGTGGTGATTCCGACACTGAATCGTCCTCACGATCTCACAACCGCGGTACGAACCTTGCTCGAGCAAACGAAACTTCCAGAGGAACTGATCATCATTGACCAGAGCCCAGGCGATGAGTCCGAGCAGCAGGTGCGCACCCTTTTTGCAGAGCATGCGAAACAAGCCAATCAGATTTGCCTGCGATACACGCGCGATACTGGTGTCGACAGTGCGGCGATGGCGCGCAATGTAGCGCTGGATCAAAATCGTTGCGAGGTAGTCCTCTTTCTGGACGACGACGTAGAGTTGGAGCCAGACTTCGTGGAAGAGTTGATGGTGGGCTATTCGGAGGATTCCGAGATAACCGGCATCTCGGGCATCATTACCAACTATAAGCCTGGAGGATACGCTGCCCGCATGTGGCAGTGGCTGTTTATCCGCGGCCCCTTTTACGATGAGCGTCAAAGCCTTTATCACCGTGCGGATGAGTTGCGCAACTCGGGACGAATCACGGTAAGTCGGTTTGGCGGCGGTCTGATGAGTTTCCGTGCGAATCATATTGGTGGCCTCCGCTTCGATTCAAATCTGCGCGGAACCTCTGAGGGAGAAGACGTGGATTTCTGCCTGCGTCTGCCGGCGAATGCAAGGCTGGAAATCGACCCTCGTGCGAGATTGATCCACAAGGCGAGTGCAGATACGCGCAAGGACGAGCATTGGATAGCATCCGTCGTTCGCGGCAACAGCTATCTTTACTACCGGAACTGGCAGGGCGGACTGATCAATCGCATTGCTTTCGCTTGGTTAATGAGTGGGTTCGTCCTGCTGGCTGTGACTGCGAGCGCCAGACGCGGCTCGCTAAAACCGTGGAAGGCGTTTACCGCAGCGCTGCAATATGGAAGAGAAGTTGGGACGAAAGAGAAGTGATTGCAAATCGGCCATTGAAGCTCCGATTGCTTGCGTGAAGCGAGTCCTCAAAGGGAATTTACTGCGGCGAACCGCTACAGAAACGAAGTTGGAGGAAAAATCTGAGCGCCGAATCACTGAGGCGGAACTTGTCCCGGACGTAGTAAATAGTTCGCTCCAGTCCTGAACTGTTCACGTTCCTCCGGCGTCAACCCGAACTTCCAGGCGATTGCGAGGTAAAGAATTGCCTGCCATCCAATGGAAAGAAGAAGCCATCCCACACTATAGTCGTGCTGCCACGGGCGCAGTGCTCCGCAAACGCCAAGTACAATCGCAGAGACCAGCGCTGGCCCAAGCAGCGCCTCGCGAAGGTAACGCACCGGACTTAGCGAGATAGTTCGCAGCACATACCACGGCTGAATGAATACTTGCACAAAAATCATTGGTGCAGCCGTACCGAGCGCAATGCCAATCAAGCCATAGCGCCGTCCCAAGTAGATGCTGAGCGCAAGATTGGCAGCGCCTTCGCCCAGATTCCACCACCCGCGCAGACGGTGGCGACCCTGGGCTAAAAGCAAGTCCACCGAAGGCTGCTGTGCCAGCATCAGAAAATACCCAGAGAGCAATACCAGCATCAGTAAATACGAACTTGAGTAGCCGGGGCCCACCCAGAAGCGAATCAGTGCCGCACCATTCACTAGCAACAGCAAGCTGATGAAGAGGCTCAGCAAAAGGCATAGCCGCGTGGCCCGCAGAAAACACGCGCTTAGCGCGTCGTTGTCCTTCTGGCCCGCAAGTTCGCTCATGAGTCCTGAAAGCGGACTTGCCAATGAAAAGGCCATCTCTCGGAAAAGGACCATCAGTCGTCCGGGAATGACAAATGGCGTGATGAAAGCAATGCCCAGCACTCGCCCAATGACAACGGAGTCGATGAAGAAACGAAGTTGGTCACCCAAGGTTCCGAGAAATGCGTTGCCGCTGAAGCCGAGGAGTTCGCGAATCCTACTGACGGATACGTACCGCACGGAGAAGGCGAGTGCTGGATCGGCCACACGCACCAGGCAGGCGGAGGAGAGTAGCGAAAGCAGCGAACAGCCGAAGGCGACTGCTGCCACGGCAAGCACTCCGCCGCGCAGATGTAACGCAGCGATGATGAGCAGGGCACGGGAGATTCCGGTCGCTGCAGAGTTGAGGTTATAGAAGTCAAAGCGGCGGAAGGCGCAGAGATAGGTTCCAAAGAACTGGGCAAGAAAAGCAGCCGCGACCGAGCCTCCCAAAAGCAAAATTAGGAGGCGGAAGAGCACGCGGTCGGTGGCCTGAACCGCAAAGAAGTGCGGCAGCAGGATCACGGCTGCGAGGTCGGCCAACAGAATGAGTGCAGCGGAAACACAGGCGATCACCACTGCAGAGGCGAAGGTGCAATTCAGTTCGTCGCGCTCGCCGCTACCGCGGTAGCGGGCGAGAAACCGGAATGTTGCGGTGCGCATACCAAAGTCAAGGAGGCCACAGGAATCCAAAACCGAGGCAACGAGCATAAACATGCCGAAGTAAAGGTTGCCGAGACCGTGCACGAGGATTGGAGTGAGGAGGAGCGAGAGGAGCGCATTGACTCCAAGACCGGCCCAGTTTGAAATTACGCTACGCAAGGTGGAGGCGCGGCCAACCGTAGCGGGAGGAGGCAATGGTGAGAGAGATGGAATCTGGCTTGTCATTGCGCCTCAATGCAGAAGAGCAAGCCATTGTTCCATATGGGGGAGAAGCGTTTGCTCGGTGTTGTGAGAATCGAAGGAGACGCGGACGAAGGTGCGGCCTGATTCTGCAACTCGCGCTTTGTGCCGGTGGTTTCCATCGTCTGTCCTTGCTTCTTCTCTTTCTTAGTGGCGTGTGAGCCAGTTTCCAACGCGAATTGGAATGGGTTGCACAACGATCAGCTCTTTCGGCGTTGGCACGACGGCGGTTTTCTGCACTTCGTCTTTCTTTCTAGCATTACGAATCGACTGCGCTACCAGCGGTTGAAGACAGGCGGATAAAAACACCGCGAACCAGAAAACCTTGGCATGCTTGGCAGAGAGAAACATCACGGCAATGGCGAAGCCTACGATTCCGCTGCTGAGCGAACCGGTGAGCGCCGCTAGATACGCATCCTTTAGTGCAATCGCGGATCGGCGCATTCGCTCCAGGTTCCACAAACTGAATCCCAGGACAGAGAGAAACACGAGCAACCCGGTAGCGCCCATCTCAACCGCGGCTTCAAGATAGGTGTTGTGAGGAACGACGAAATCGAGTTCGACGCCGGGCGGAAGGTACCGATGCATGTATTGTGGAAAGTTCCACAAGCCGACACCGAAGAGCGGATGGTCGGCGAAAATCTTTCCTGAAACAGACCAGAGTTGCAGGCGGATGTTGCTGGATTCTATGTCGCTCGCATCAGGCTTCAATAACCGGTCGAGGGGCGAGTGCGGCGACACAAAGCAGACCAGAACAATTGCAACGCAAACTGCAAGAGCGATGGCGCGGCGGCGATTGTCGCGTAAATGCCACAGAGACATCCCGGCTAATCCGAGGAAGCCTCCGCGCGAGGCAGCCAAAAGAAATGTAAACAGCGTGACAGCCAAGCACGCGCCCACCCCGGCACGCTGCCATGGGCGTGGGGCATGCATCATGGGGTAAAGCATCAGCGGCAGCACGACGAGCGCCGACGCGCTGAACATATTGGGATCTCCTGCCACCCAGCCTGGACGGTAAGAATAGCCATACATCCCGACGTTGCCAATCCATTCGCGGATGAGGTACAGCGAGACGAACCCTATGGACCCAATCAAAAACAGCACGGTGTTTTCCAGGCGCTCGCGCGAGTCTACCAGGATCATCACGGTAATAAAGAACAAGAACTGCGATAGGAAGACGCTGATAAGGTCCGCGAACGTGATCTCCTTGGCGGTAACGACATAGGAGATCACAGCGAGTGCGACATAGGTGGCGAAAGCCTTGGCCTGCGACGTCTCAAACATCATTGGCAACGTGTGGCGGCGAGGCAGGTAGGAGAGTGCATAGACAAAGCAACCGGCGCCAATCAGCTTTTCCAGCGTCAAACCAGCGATCTCGCGGCCCAGAAAGCCATGGTCCACAAATGGCAGCGACAGCACGAGAATGTAGAAGAGGATCACGGGTGTGACCTCCCTGCCATCGCTGCTGGAATTTCCAGTGAGCCCAGCAACTGACGTAACTGCTGGCGCAGGGCGGGGATGCTGTACTGCTGTTCAACAGCGCGGCGGGCGGCACTGCCAATCGCCGCGGCGCGCAATGGATCGGTCAACAGCATCGCGACGCCTTCCGCAAAGGCTCGCGGGCTATCTTCGAGAACGATTTCCTGACCGCTACGCAGTTCCAACCCTTCTGCGCCCAAAGTCGTCGAGACGATGGGCTTGGCCATAGCGGCAGCTTCCAGTATCTTGAGCCGCGTGCCGCTGCCAATGCGCAGCGGTACCACGCAGACGGCGGCGCGGGCGATATACGGGCGCAGGTCAACGACCGTTCCAGTAAACCTGACGTCGGGAAATTCGGCATAGCGCTGCAACATTGCTTCTGAGGGATTGCGGCCGGCGAGCACGATCTGTGCGGTGGGAACAAGCCGGCGCAGCAGTGGGAAAATATGGTGGACAAGGAATTCCACACCATCCTGATTCGGCAGCCAATCCATGGCGCCGACGAAGAGCACGGAGTGGCCGTCGCCTTGCGTGGCAGGCGCGTATTTCTCTACGTCCACAACATTGGGAGCAACGAGCAGCCTTGCCGTTGGCGAAAGTTCGCGAAGTAGTTCGGCATCGCGCGCAGAGCAGACAGCGACGCTCTGTGCAGAGGTACAGGCGGCGGCTTCAAGGCGCTGAATCTTAGCCGCTTCCATAATGGCGTACAACTTCTTGAGCGGATTACGCTCGCTTGCCGCGAACTGGCGCATGATCCGGCAGGTGATGTCATGTTTATTGAGCACGACAGGCAGCCGATTGCTTTCCGGAATATTGCCCGCCATGTAGACGTCATCGCAGAATATGAGGTCGAACTCCCCTGTTGCAAGTTGCTCGCGGACCAAAGATCGCATTGCGTCCGTAGCGAGGCGAATCGCTCCGTAGGGCTTGCTTCCGAAGACCGCGCGCAGACGGCCAGACAAACTGTTTTCCGGGGACGGAACCAGATGAAATTCATGGCACAAGCCGGGTAACTCGCGCGCTGGAGCAGCGATCTCCTCCGGGCTGGCGAAGGCGAGTGCGGTTACCGCGTGGCCCTCCAATTTGAGTGCGCGCAGCAGGCTACCGTTTCGTATGCGATGCCCTGCGGTGGCAGGAAATGGCGGCGAAAGCAGGATGGCGAGGATTCTCATCGGGTCCCTCTCGCCCACGGATTGTAGTCCGACACAGACAACTAGCCTCCTTCGACCAGTCCCACTTTGCGCAGTACCTGTACCAACGCGCGAAATGGGTAGAAAACGAAATTTTTCTCCAGCATGTATTTGACGAACCAGCGATAGCGGCTCATGTAGTCCATGGCGGCGATGGCCTTATCGAGGATGGCTGGCTCGAAATGGGTGGCGTAGCCCGCCCAGTCTCCGTCGACGTGTATAGCTTGCTCCTCCAGGCGGCCAAGACCTTTATCTGCCGTCATCACCAGGTGTCGGCAAAGTTGCGGATCAAGTCCGGCGAGGCGCATCGAAGTGGCATCCAGCGCCACGCTGTCACGACTGGCAAGCAGCAGGTCCATTCTTCTTGGCTTGCCGTTCGCGGGGCCACGACCCTCCATCGCTATGATTGCATCCATGATGGAGAGTTGTGGCTTGAAGATCGCGTGCAGTTCTGCAAGCATCGGATTGAGATACTGGTGCAGCAGAATGCGGTCGTACTGCGGAACGCATCCCCACTGATTCTTGATGCAGCCAGTAAAGTAGGTGAGAGCGTGTGTTTTAAGTACTGGCAACGTGATGAAGACGTGGCCGTTCAGCATTAGTCTTGGCAGTTTCACCCGTCCTGCTGGTGGAACTTCTACGTCAACCTGCTCGTCTTCGGTCAGGTTGACCAAGGTTACGCCGAGCGATTCAAGTTGCCGATAACCAGAGGCGTCAAAGGCCTCCCACGCCGTCTGGCGAAGACCATCCGACTCTACCACGTACACTTTGCCGGCACGCGTGAGCAGAAGTTCGCACAGCGCAATCGCAATCCGCGGGTCGGTGTTCGACATTGCACACTTTTCCGGTACGGCCGTGCAAAGATTTGGCTTCACAATCACGGTAGAGCCGGGGGCAACGATGCTCCTCCAGTCGAGAAACTCCATGCACTCGCGAACCATGGCTGCGACTGTGTCATCTTTAACAGGGCGCAGTATTACTGTGCTGCTGGTTGATTGGGAACTTGGATTTGTCATTTGGTTACACCATTATCCCTGCTGCGGCTCCAGCCGCCAAAAGTTTTTTGCCGACGATACCGGCGTCACAATTCACGCACTCGAACATATCGGCACGCCGAGAGCCGCTCATGAGCGAGTCTCGACGGCGAAGTGCTTGTAATTCCAGACAAGTTGCTCTAAAACCTCGGCAGCAGTAATGACCTGCGTCCCGCCGTCGACCGGCAAAAGTTCGCGAGCGGAGGTCAACGCCTGAGCCGCCTCGCTGGGTAATTTTTCGCAGGAAGCCTCGTGCCAGCGATAGGCCGCTAGGTAGATCGCATGGCGAGGCGTCAGTCCCGATACAAACTGGGAAAGCCACTTTGGCCAGTACGGCGCGGAAAGCAGCCATCCCCTGCGCCGTATGGCGTATAACCAACCGCGAAGCAGTCTCCCCAAGCCCTGCTTGCGTCCGAAGGAGCAAATCATGGTTTTCGCAGTGGTGTGTGTGTCGCAGCCCGTCATGTGCTGGAGTTCCCAAAGCCAGATCTGCCACGCCCAGTCCGTGACTCGCTCTGCGAAGTCGGAACCCAGGTCTACGACAATCTCCGGTTGCAGCTTGGCTGCTGTACACAAGCGCACAGCGGCCAGTAATTCTTCTATTGAAATCGGTAGCTGCTTTGCGCCTGAGGTGTCGGCAAATTCTTCCATGCGATGCAGCCGGGCTCGGTAACCGGCCTCGAAACGCCCAGACAGTACGAGCAAGGAGGACGCCAGGTCCAGGCACAACTTGATGCTTCGGTAGCGTAGAGCGTCACCGTTGGAACTTTTCGCTCCCGTTGCAACCTCCATCTGTTCGATCAGGCGGTTGCTGAGCATACGCCAGGCATCTTCAGCTGACAGTTCCGATGCTGCAAAATTGGGAATTTGATCGAGGATCGCAGGCTCGCCGAAGAGTACGACTCCGCAGACGCGTAACTCGTAGCTGTAAATATGTGGAGGCAACTGCTGCAGATATGCCGCGTGGACCAGGCTCAGGCTCACATCGACACGAACGCCGCGCGCAGCCAACACTTGTTCCGCGGCATTGCAGAGTGATTTGGTCACGTCTCTGGAAGGCAGAGGTGCGTCATCGTATAACACCACAATGGCTTCAACGTCGCTGAGCAGGACCACCTGCCCCTCTTTGCGGATATAGCTGCCCTCGTTCCGTGCGAGGCTGCCGGTCAGGACCACTGCGCGTAGCGTAGTGCCAAGAGCTTCGCGGCAGGTCTGCACTAATCCGGCTTCAATCGGGAAGGCCAACGCGGCCGGAGTGTACTCGATTTGTCCCATGTTGGTCATCGTCAGCAACGTCCCATCAGAAGCGGGTCGCGGGCATCGCACGCTCGCGGGAGCGTGTTTCTGGTTCTTGCGCACCACAGCCGTTCGTAGAGATCCTCGGTTTCACGAAGCTGCCGTGTCAGAGTGAATCGCTCTCTCACCCACTTCGCGCCAGCCTCTCCCAACTGTGCAGCCAGAGCGCGGTCTCGAAGCAATCTCGCGATCCCCTCGGCCAGAGCCAGAGGATTACCGGGGGGAACCAAAATACCGGTCTTCCCGTCAACCACGATTTCCGGAGTGCCATCCACAGAGGTGGCGACCATCGGGCGACTCGCCGCCAGGCACTCGATGGCGAATAGCGGCAAGCCTTCCGCGAAAGAAGGCAAAACGCAGACATCTGCGGCGCTCATCCAATCACGAATATCCGAACAATGCCCCGGCATCGACACCGAGCCTTCCAAGCCCAGCGCGCGCACTTCGGCCTCCAACTCTCCACGCAAACTGCCGTCTCCCAAGGCCACCAGCTGTAGGGCAGGGAACTCGGCTCGCAGCAGTTTCATGGCTTGCAACAGCACGGAATGTCCCTTTTGCGGTTCAAGCCGTGCAGCAACCAGCAGCACCCGGTCGGTATCGGCAAGATTGGATTCGCGTCTGAACCCGCCAGGAATAGTGTGCGCGCGATCGAATCGCTCAATGTCACAGCCGTTGAGAATCGTCACGATTTTGTCCGCAGGCAACCCCTTCTCCTGTACCAGGTACTTGCGGTTTGCCTCTGACACGGCAATGTACTGGGTAACGAATCGGCCTGCTACGCGGTCGACCGCAAAGTTGGCCTTCCACCCTTTGCGCCAATACTCGCGCACGTGTGGCGTTTCCACGGTAACTGGTACGCCTGTCAACCAACCCACGGGCGAAGCCAAAATGCTTGGTCGGAATCCATGTGAATGCAGTACTTGTACTTTCTGTTTTCGAAGGAAATTGCGGAGAGCGGACATACGTCCCAGTTGCCGATGCGATTGCAAAGCGAGCGGCAGCGTCTCCACATCCTCTGGGAGTTCTGGCCGTAAAAGGCTCAGCAATTCTTCAGGACACACCAGCAGTGGGCGAAAGCGGCGACGGTCGAGTCCGCGCAGCAGGCAGAGCATGTGTTCCTCGGCTCCGCCGCGCACGACTTCGTTGTCGAACATACAGACGGCCATTGGAGGAAAACTCGGCGTCATGCTCATCCCAGCGCCTCCTGCATGCATCCGAAGACATCGCGCACCGACACGACAGTATTCTTCGGGGGCTCGCTCGAAAGAAATACAGCGGTGGAGTTCAGATCATTGGGGTGATAACCGTGCATCCCCGCAGGCTTCCATCCTTTGCCGTTGAACCCGCTCTCCGCGATGATGCAGCCCGGATCGAGCAGCATCACAAGCTCTCCATAGCGACGGTCGGGAAAGAATACGCCGAACTCGATGAGTTCCTCGTCCGTGAGCAAGCGCCCATAGTCCAGTTGCTGCAATCGCGCGAGAATTGCTTCGCGTGCCTCTTCTGAAAAGAACCAGAAGCGCGCCATGGTTGAGTCGTAGACGGCGAGGTAGTCGCGCGGGGTTTCGAAACCGCATCCGGCAACGATGGCCGCAACATCGCAATGGCGTCTCACCGGGGTCATTCCGTGATCAGAAAAAACTCGCAGGTGTGCGGCTGTGTCTCGTTTCTTCGCCGCCTCAAACACGCGTCCAAGCGCCTCTTCGTACCAGGCCAGTTTTTCGACAATCTTTTCCGGGTCTCCGCGATGAAGGTGGAGAAATCCATCGAACTCGGACAGGTAGAGGAAGTAAACCTCCTCGCGCCCGTTGGCAATATCGCGGGTGGCCCTCTCCAGAATCTCGCGGTCACTGAGGGAATCTTTGTATGTGTAAACCTTGTGGGCGATGCGTCTCTCGTGCAACTGATCAAAGATGGAACGTTGACCGGGAACACCGCCGAGCGCGTAAATATCGCGGCTCTCGGCCCAGTGGAACCATGGCAGGGTTTGCGGCGGCACGCATACGTCAAAGTTGCTCCCCATGCCAAGCACTCTTCGCCCGATTTCAGTGAGCACGCGGCGCCCTATCCGATTGTCGAGCAGGCGTCCGGGCAATGTTCCCAGCTTGCGCAGGCTGCGGAACGGAGAGTTTTTGGGATCGAGGTACACCAGATTCCACATCCCGTTTTCCACCGGGTCGCGCCCGGTCAGAATGGTGGGAATGATGCCCGAGCTATAGCCCAGCATTGTGCGCAACGGCTGCTGGTAGCTCAGGGACTTTGGAAGAAAGGGGCGCTCGCGAATCAGCTCCCAACCGAGCGCATCGATGAGTACGAATATATGGAGGCCGTTCATCGAGCCTCCTGGCGGTCCGGTCCTCGCAGACGCTCGGGGCAGGTGCGCAGCACAAATTGCTTCGGCAGATAGAGAAGAACGCTGCGAGCACCGCGAGCTAGCAATGGGAAGGCACTTCTGGTGGCGAATGCCGAGAAGCGCAGCAGATCAGTATCACGATAAACAGCTAGGCGCGAGACTACAGCAGAGTCTCCCGAGGCGAGCCATGGGTTCGAAGAATAGATACGCTGGAATCCAGCACGCCGCGCAGCCTTGATCAGCGGACGGCATAAGGCTCCGTATGGAGCAGCAAAATTGGAGACAGGCACTCCGAGTTCATCTTCCAGCACCAGGCGTGATTGATGAAGCCTGCGCAGTGCTATGGCAGGTTGCAGGTTGGAATAGTCGATGTGGTCGCGTCCGTGCGAGCCAATCGTCATGCCTGCCGCGTTCATCTCCCGCAACTGATTCCAAGTAAGATATCCGGCTGAGCCTGTCAGCGCCGTGGTCACAAAAAATGTTGCAGTGAGTCCATGCTCCAGCAGAGCGGGAAATACGTTCTCGTAATGACTGGAGAGGCCATCGTCAAAGGTGAGTACCGCACTGCGGCCACTTGCCGCTCCTGCGGGGGTAGGCAGATTCTCGACTGAGAACTTCTGGTCGCGCAGGAAAGACAGTTGCTCTCGCAACATCGGGAGAGGCAACGTATACCTGTCATCCGAGGACGGACCAGCGCAGACGTCGTGGTACATAAATACCGGCACGCCAGGAATCGTGAAGCGCGAAACCACTAGCTCGTGCGCTGCCATGCCGTCTCCTTTGTTCCCGTGAGACTACGCAGCAAGCCCAGTAGAAACGCCAGGTGCATCGCAACCAGAAAGTAGCCAAACAGGCTAAACCGCACATGGCTGAGGGATTTGCGGAAGACAAAACCTGCAGCAGCCCAAAGCAGAATGGCAACCTGGGCCATCAAGGCCGCAACATAAAACGACTGCCGCAGCAGAAACAGATTGCTCACCAAAGCCAGAATGAGTAGTACCGGGACAATCCAGCGCAGCAGCTTATGTGAGAGGAATGCGAAGGCCGTGAAGCCGCGCATCCTGGCGCGCAACAGCATGGGAAGCGCGCGGAAGCTTCCAGTGCCGATGCGGACTCGGCGGCGGAACTCACCAGCAACGCTCGATGCGGGAAAATCGACCGCTCTCGCTTCGGGATCATAGTGGACTTCGAAGCCGGCGCTGCGAACATGCATCAGGGTGAGGATGTCATCCACCAGCGTGTCGGGTGTAGGCGGGACGTAGACGTCGCCGCGCACTGCGTAGATTGCTCCGCTTGGCGTGAGCGTTGCACCTAACCGTGCTTCCATCAACCGGAGAGCCGTCTCATACTTCCAGTAGAGGCCTTCGGTCTGACCGGATTCGTTGTTGCATTGGAAGCTGAGTGCCCCGCAAACTGCGCCGATGGCGGGGTCCTCAAAATGCCGGGTAAGTCTGCGCAGAGCGTCCGCTTCAAACATGGTGCTGCTGTCAGAGAGGACAAAAACGCTATTTCGCGCGCGCTCGACGGCGATTGCCAGGGCAGCGCATTTTCCTCCACGGTCAGCACGAATCACAATCTCAAAACGCGGATCGTCAACCGCCGCGAGAATTTCGTTGGTTTGGTCCGACGATCCGTCGGAGACGATCACAACCTGCAACTTGTCGGCAGGATAGTCGAGTTGAGTTGTGTTTTTCAGCTTCTCCGCTAGATGCTCTTCCTCGTTGTATGCGGCAAAGAGCATGGTCACAGAGGGAAGTTGTTCATCGCTCAAGCCTGCACGCCGTCGATCCCGCCGGTTGTTAAGGTAATGAAAGTCGCGCTTCATCTGTACGATTCCGTAGCAGACAAACAGCACGAATGGATAGCCAGCATGGGCGTAGACCAACAGCGCCAGCGCCATCCAGAAGACAGTAAAGGCAACGGCGTGGATCATCGCCCGCCCCGGCCCAGCATAATGATCTTGACAGTCTTGAAAAGCACCAGCAGGTCAAGGCCGAGTGAAAAGTGTTTGATATAGAAAAGATCGAACGCAAGTTTGTCGGCGTTGTCTTCGAGTGTCGAGCAATAACCGCGGTTCACCTGTGCCCAACCGGTCGCGCCCGGACGAACGCTCCAGCGAAGCTTGTAGAAGGGAATGCTGGCACGGAGAGACTCCTCCTGCTCAGGGACAAACGGCCGTGGTCCAACAAGGTGCATGTCTCCACGCAGGATGTTCCACAATTGCGGAAGCTCGTCGAGACGCGTCGAGCGCAACCAGCGGCCAACGCGCGTGATTCGCTCGTCTTCTTCCTCCGCTGCGCGACTGCCGTCCACACCATCGCGCATGGAGCGAAACTTGTAGAGTGTAAACAGATGGCCGCGGTAGCCAACGCGCTTCTGCCTGAAAATGACTGGCCCCGGGGAATCAAGCTTAATGGCCACGGAAACCAATAGCATGATAGGTGCGGTCAGCAGCAACGTCGAGATGCTGACCACCAGCGACAGTAGCCGCTTACAGATAAGCGAGAGCGTTGAAACCTCAAAGGCTGGTGAAAACAGCAGCATACTCGGGCGTAGCGCTTCCAGGCAGATCTTGCCGGTGATGGTCTCAAAAAGCTCGCTGCCCTCCTGAACAAGGACGCCCTGTTCCTTCAGGTCGAGGAGGGAATCAACCGGAAGCCGTCCGCGACGTTCCCCAAGGGTCACCACCACGCGGCGGATTCTCTGGGATTCGACGAGATGCAGGAGTTCATCGTCAGACGCGTGATTCGCCCGGGATCAAGACTAGGTTGTCCTGAGACCCTGCAAATCAACCGGTGGCCAAGCTCCGGGTGCTCGTTAAAGATCACGCTAAGCTCGGACGCCATCGGTCCATCACCAAAGAGAAGAACGCGTTCCTGAAACGCTGACCAGCGCGTCGCGTGCTGTATAAGCTGCCGCCAGCAGAGCGCGCCAATGGCAGCCGTGCCGGTTCCAGCCAGCACCACAGCCTGTTGCAAGCGCAGTGAGGGAAACAGTGAATACGCGCAGGCGAGGACGAGGAAAAATGTTCCAAAACTCTGGACGAGATTCGTCACAACCTCACGCGAATTGTGGAGCACATTCAAATCGTATAGATCGAAGTAATACATGCAGAGGACAAAAAGGACGACGACCAGCGCAACCTGCGAGTCCGCTCGCTCATATCCCAGCGCCAGCGTAGCGTTCTGCAGTCCCAGAAAAACGATCATCGCCACCAGCATGGCGAGCGTAGCTAACACGGCCTCCGAAAAGCCAAGAATCACGGACCGGACTGGGACAATCGCCTGGAAACGTCGAGTCACTTTGCCGCAGCCTTTCGTGTGCTCGCGTCTTCGCCCCGCGGCGTGTAGTACTGGTCGTAGTAGTTCACGCGGTCGTAATCAGCAGCGTCGTTCAGAACAACGCCCACCAGCTTCGGGTTATCAATGCTTTCCACCGCCTTCTTCAAAGCCGCGCGAGTGACCACACCCGTGCGAACTACCAGCAGCGTTCCATCGCTTATCCGGGACCAGAGATTGGAATCAGCCATCGGTAGCAGTGGAGGTGTGTCAATGATGATCCAGTCAAACTGGCTCGCGAGGTCAGCGATCAGGTCGGCGATTCTCGGGGACTGCAGCACCGAGGCCGGGTGCGCCACCTGGCCTGCCGGCAGCACGCACATGCCGGTGTCTCCGATGCGCAGCAGGAAATCGCTGATCGGTATATTGTCCCCATCCCACCATTCCCCGATACCTGCCTGAGGTTCCAATCCGAGCAAGGCGCACACCGCCGGTTTGCGCAGATCGCCCTCGGCGAGCAGCACTTTTTGTGCGAAGCGGGTTGCCAATGTCATTGCAAGATTGACCGAGGTGAGCGTCTTGCCTTCGCCGACCACGCTGCTCGTTACCTGCAAAACACCGAGCGTCGTGCCCATACGGATATTCGATAAGCGTGCCCCAAGGACACGAAACTTTTCGGCGCCTAATCCTCGTTCGCT
>Ga0316232_1001381_pt1 | contig 29810 bp, 26 predicted proteins | sample TBHtaG_FD_206006 | JGI IMG/M metagenome (GOLD analysis project Ga0316232, IMG submission 206006) | Freshwater microbial communities from Trout Bog Lake, Wisconsin, USA - TBH18025_13 | ecosystem: Environmental > Aquatic > Freshwater > Lake > Hypolimnion/Profundal zone | place: USA: Wisconsin... | reverse complement strand
TACATTGACGTCAGCGCTGGTTACTGCGTAACCGCTACTTAAACATCAGTGTGAGTACCCAATTTAAGGAAAGAATACATTGTGCCGAAAAGAAGAGAGAGTGAGACATCTTACCAATATGCAAATCACTAAATCAAGACGGGATTTTTATGCTCAAATATCTTATGATATCCTTAACATTATTAAGTTTTATTCTTATCACAGGGTGCGGGAGCAACAGTACTTCTTCTACTGGGGGTTCTACTGCGGGATCATCCCCAACAATCACCAGAATCATGCCTTTGAGCGCTCCAGTCGGGTCAACAGTGATCATCACCGGAACAAATTTTAGTACTGTCAATTCCAATAATGCAGTGAGATTCAACGGTACAACCGCCGTTGTAACTAGCTGTACATCAACTCAGATCATTGTTGCAGTCCCCACTGGGGCTACAACTGGGCCGCTTACCGTTACCATAGGAGACAGTACCGCAACTTCTACAGTCATTGTTACTATACCAACATTAGCTTCCATAGCTGTTTACCCAGTAACCCCGAGTGTTGCTCTCGGAGTTACTGCACAGTTTGAGGCTATTGGGTCATACTCTGATGGCAGCACTAGAAACCTGACAAGTGCCATGACCTGGGGCTCTACTGCAACGAATGTAGCGACTATCAGTGTCAATGGCTTGGTAAATACGGTTGCGGTTGGCACGACCACTATTTCCGCTACATCTGGCCTCTTTACTGCATCAACCGTACTGACTGTTACTGCTCCTATTACGTTAGTATCAATTGAAGTTACTCCAAATAAACCAGGTATTACCTTAATATCAGACGAAGCACTTACAGCGACTGGAACATATTCTGATGGCACTACAAAAGACATCACATCAGCAGTAGCATGGTTTTCAGCGGATTCTACAATTGCTCTTTTTTCTAGTAAGTTATCAGGAGATGTTTTGCCTGTAAGCACAGGAACTGTTGATGTCTCAGCATATTTAAACGGGATTTTAGGATCGGCCACCCTTACAGTAACATCCGCATCTAATGGCTCTACTCATACAATAACGCATTCCACAACTACATCTACATCAATTCATTCACTCCCAGTTCAGTACAATACTAAGACATTAGTCGAAGACGACACATATTGCTGCACAAATATCTCTATTGTCCGGCCACCAGCTAACGGAACTGTAACTGTAAACGGTTTGATTATCTCATATACACCTAATGCCGGTTATATCGGATCCGACACCATAGTCACGCAAGAGCTATCTCAGACAGGATCTATAACGCCTATTGTAAGTGGAAATGATTTACTTGGCGACATTCTCAATATCAATACGAACACAAACACCAATACTGTTACGGTTACGGTGGCCGGACCTTAGAAGCAGTCATGAGTACACTTCGCCCTGGCACTCAGGATGAGTGGCGATAGTGCCGGTTTGCCAACCAGAGCGAAGCCGTCCAGGTCGAGGCATTCAAACTCCAGACCTCCTGCGGCAACGCCTGCAAAAAGGCGAAAGGTTCTCCCCCGAACTTGTCTATGCCCTGCTTATGAAATCTACGGACCTCAAGCTGATATCAGGTATCTCTTCAAGGCACCCTCTAAATTTTAATTTTATACATAAGATCATATAAAAAGATTGACATTGATATTATTTGTCGTATATGTGTCGAAGTAATTATCAATGCCTAAGGATTCGGTATATGAAGCTTCAAAACAGCGTTAAGTCAATCAGGGAGTCACGTTTGTTGAGCAAGGCCGAGTTGGCACGCAAGGCTGGAGTATCCTCCCTTACCATCGACAGAATTGAACGAGGTGAGAAGTGTCGCCTGGATACAATGCGGAAAATAATCCTTGCCTTGGGCTATTCACTGGAAGAAAAGGAAAAGGTCTTTCAGGCCTGATTACTAACAGGAATCTGATATGTTTTTTTTGAACAGGAAAAGAGAACTCATTGGCATCGATATTGGATCGAGCTCCATAAAGCTTGTACAGCTTAAGGAGCAAAAAGGGGATTATCAACTCCTCAATGCCGGTATTATTCCACTACTACCGGAAGCCATTGTCGATAATACGCTTATGGATAGCGCCTCCATAGTTGAGGCAATCAGAAATATTACATCCAGCCTGGCGGTCAAGGTTAAGGATGTTGCCTGTTCCATTTCCGGAAATTCGGTAATCATACGCAAGATATCTCTTCCGGCAATGACGCCTGAAGAGTTGGAGGACCAAATCACTTGGGAGGCGGAGCAGTACATACCCTTTGATATCAACGACGTAAATATGGATTTTCAAATACTTTCTCCCGACAACATCGACCCTTCAAGGATGAATGTCCTGCTTGTCGCCAGCAAAAAAGATATCATCAATGATTATGTCGCTGTCTTTAACGAGGCGGGCCTTCATCTGGCTGTGGTCGATGTGGACTCATTTGCAGTACAAAACACCTTTGAGGCCAACCATGTAGTAGGAGCTGATGATGTACTGGCTCTGATAAATATTGGTGCGAGTATCATGAATATCAACGTCGTGAAAGACGGTATTACATTGTTTACGAGAGACGTTCAGATGGGAGGCAATCTATATACTGAAGAAATCCAGAAACAGATGGGCGTAAGCAGCGACGAGGCAGAGTCGGCGAAGATGCTGGCGCATGAAACCCGCAACAGTGCTCTTCTGGATGTACTCGGCAAGGTCAACGATACCATTACCCAGGAAATCAGGCGTTCTCTGGATTTTTATAACTCAACTGCAAATGAAGACCGGATAACCAGAATTTTTGCCAGTGGTGGATGCTCGAAGGTGTACAATCTGCTCAGTACTATCAGTGAAAAACTGGGAGTGCCGGTTGAGATGATCAACCCATTTGCTAGACTTCATTATAATGACAAGGATTTTGACCCTGAATACCTTCAGGAAATTGCTCCGTTCATGGCGGTTACCGTTGGTCTCGCCATAAGGAGGGTAGGGGACAAATGATCAAGATTAACCTCTTACCGGTTCGGGCTGCGAAAAAAAAGGAAACCGCTGTTCAGCAGATTGCAATTTTCTGCTTCGGAATAATACTGGTGCTTGCGATTATCGCGACAATGTACATCGTGAAACGCTTGCAGATTTCCGATACAAAAAATGATATTACGACAGCCAATAACAAAATTAACGAGTTGAAGTCGAAGATTGGGAAGCTGGAGGAGCTTAAGACGCTCAAGGCTCAGGTAAAGAAAAAACTCGATGTTCTGGAGCAGTTGCGAAAAAACAAAACTGGTCCGGCTCATCGGTTATCGACATTGAGCGATATATCCCCTGATCAACTCTGGTTGACAGGCTACAGTGAATCTGGCGAATCAATCAAAATAACAGGCCTTGCATTTTCCGAAGACTTGATTGCAGCTTTTATGCGCAGCCTGGAGGCATCACCCGATTACGCTGGTGTTGAGCTTGTCGTGTCCGAGCAGACTGAGACGGCCGGCACCAAGCTGAAAAAGTTTGAAATAGCGTGCAAGTTGCGAACAACAGTGGATACGGTGAAACCCCAATCGGCAATGCCAACTGCCGGAACACCAACTGTATCGCCGCCACCACCACCTGCTCCAGCACCCGTAGCTCCTGTGCCAACCGCAGCTCCTAAATAAATAGCATTTTACTCGTCAGGACGGATAGACCATGGATCCACAAGTAGAAAAAATTCTCAAGCTGCCGACGAAACAGAAGATCCTGCTTCTAGTGCTCGTCTTGATTTTTGAGGCGGCAGTATTAGTCTGGTTCCTGTATATGCCCGAGTATCGCGAGCATGAGAGTCTTAAGGCTGAATTGTCGAAACTGCAGAACGAAATTGATGAAAAGACAAGGGTTGTTGCAAACCTGCCTCGTCTGCAAATGGAATACGATCAGCTTAATCGTGAGTTAGCTCAGGCTTTAACCGAACTACCCAATTCCAAGGAGATACCTTCACTGTTATCAAGCATCACGACACTTGGGAAAAATGCCGGACTCGATTTCATGGTATTCCGACCCAAGGGGGAGATAGCAAAGGATTTTTATGCCGAGGTGCCGGTCGAGATTGTCGTGGCCGGTTCATATTATAGCGTGGCTAACTTTTTTGCAGCTGTGTCCAATCTGCCGCGAATCGTTAACATAACAAACGTTTCTTTCGCCGATATAAAGAACGTGAATAGCAGGATTTTGACAAAAGTGAACTGCCTTGCCACAACCTTCCGTTTCCTTGACAAGAAAGAGATAAAGGATGAAAAGAAACCTGCAAATAAATAGCTGTCTCGCTGGACTGCTGGTTAGTATTTTTGCCGTATCCCTGATTACTCCGGGATGTAGCAAGAACGATCAGCAACCTGTGTCTCCTCAAGCGGCAAAGACCGCCCCTCTTACGGCTACACCGCATATAAAACCGGTGCAGAAACCAGTCAGTTCCGTGGCCAGGTTGAGTCCGGCTCTTATAAACCAATTTGATTTCAGTACAAAAAAAGACCCATTCAAGCCGTACGTCATCGTCAAGAGCGTATCGGTCTCCGCCAAGGATAGAAGGCTGATGGATGAAAAGGCGTCATTGCCGATTCACAGCTTCGATGTCAGTCAGTTTAAGTTGATCGGTATTGTCACTGGAGGCAAAGAAAATCGGGCAATGGTGACCGATCCGAATGGTAAGGGTTATGTTCTCAAAGTCGGCATGACAATTGGAAAAAATGACGGCCGCGTCATGGCTGTCACGAATAGCGGAGTTGATATTCTGGAACAGTTCAGGGACGATAACGGCAAGGTGCGCAAGGAACATATCAAGCTTGCCCTTCCCAGGAAATTATAAGGAGTTCCGCATGACGTGGATTACGAAACGATCGATCGTTCTGTCGATTGCAGTGATGGTGTCGGCAGGTTTTGCTAGCCTGATTCCGGTTAAGGCTGAGTCTGCTCTGAATGCGACGCAAAGCGCACCAATTAAGCTTGCTGCTATCGAGTCGATCTCGACAAACGGAGAAGGGGAGGCGACAGAACTTGTCATCAAGTTGTCCTCACCGGCCACGTACACCAGTTACAAGACAACTGCCCCATTGCGACTTGTGGTTGATCTGTCACAGACGAGCAAGGGAGATATAACTTCGCCGCTTCCACTGAACAAGGGAAACTTCAAGAACGTAACTGTAAGCCGCTATGACACCGATGCAGGTGTTCTGACCCGGATCGACATCGAACTTGTCAAGGATTCTGAAGCTGTCCTTTACGCATCCCAGGAAAATCCGGGTGAATTGAGAATATCCTTTCCAGCGTTAAATGACCAAGCCGCTAAATTAAAGAGTTCTACCAGCATTCCACCTGCTCCTGTTGCTCCCAATGGAATGGAAACGCCTGCATCAACAACTGCTCCAACTGCAGCGCCTGTTGCTGTTCCCACCCAGGTAAGCGGAACGGCTCCTGCTTCAGCGGCAAATATTTCACGTACACTGACTGGTGTGTCTGTTAAAGACAACCAGATTGTTATGGCGATCGATGGGGGGGCGGGTGAATTCAAGACATTTCGTCTCAGCAACCCGGAGCGGTATGTTGTTGATCTGTACGATGTCAAAAGCTCTTTGGCCTCCAGAATAATCCCCGTAAATGCCGCAGGGGTTTCCTCGGCGCGTCTGGGAATGTATCCTGATAAGGTTCGCATCGTGTTTGAGGCGCTCAGCGGCAGTTTTCCTGAAACGTCCGCTGCTAAATCAGCAGATGGGCTGACATTGACGTTAACGAGCAAGCCAGTTGAAGAGAATTCCAATACCCGTCTGGTGGCTGCAGCGAAAGAAGATACAACATCCAAACCTGTGAGTCCGCCAGCACCATCATCAAAATCTCCCCCGGCTGCTGAACCGACTGGAGTAACACCACCCGTTGCAGAAAAACCTGTTCCTCAAGATACCGCTTCGATGAAGAAGGTTGTTCCTCCCGCGGCCCCAGCCAGCGTAGAGATGATTGATTTTCAGGTAGTGGATGGTCTTTCGCGGGTGGCCGTAAAGGTTTCAGGTGACGTATCTGTTGAGGCGCCGGTAAAAAGTCCCGGTTTTGTAACCCTGACAATAAAACATGCATCACTACCTAAACGGCTTCAGCGATCGTTGGAGACAAAAGGCTTCAATTCACCGGTTTTGCGGGTTACCCCGATATCGGTCAAAACGCGCAAAGGCACTGATACCAAGGTCCGAATTGCAATGCGAAAAGCCACTTCATACGAGTTCCGGCAGGAAGGAGATATGATCTTTGTTGACTTCAAAAACCCGGAAAACATGATAGTAGACAGGGGGTACCCGGATCTTCAGGAATTTAGGCCGCAGTCTGCCCGGAAAGTTAAGCCCTCTTCAAGTAGGGAGAGCGAACTCGGAACAGAATTGGTATCCCATGCAGAACCGTCAGTCAAGCCGCTGGGTTCCTCCAAGTCGTATAAAGGACGTAAGGTAACACTCGAGTTTGCCGATGCGGAGGTGCGCAAGATTTTTCAACTCCTTTCGGAGGTCAGCAACAAAAACTTTGTGCTGGGTGACGATGTTACCGGTTCCATCAGTATCAAACTGGTGAATGTCCCCTGGGATCAGGCTCTGGATATTATTCTTGATGCAAAGGGCCTCGATAAACGGGAGGATGGCAATATCATCATCATCAAGGGAAAAGGCAAATTCAAATCCCAGGCTGAGGAAGACCTTGAGCTGAAAAAACAGCAATTCAAGGCAATGGAACTGAAATCGGAAACATTCAATATCAATTACGCGGATATTGTAGGTATTGTTACTCAGTTCAATGCCCTCAAGTCCGAGCGTGGCTTAATAACACCTGATGCAAGAACCAATAAGGTCATTGTAAAAGATATACCGCAGGTGATAGAGGACATGCGCAAGGTGCTTGCCCAGCTCGATATTCCGGAAAAGCAGGTCATGATTGAGGCGAGAATAGTTGAGGCGACTTCCACGTTTACCCGCAGTCTGGGTGTCAACTGGGGTGTGCATTACCGTGACGGTTCAGCCTCATTCATGGGGATAAATTCGCTCGATACCGGATTTGGCGGCCTTACCACCGCGCCGGCAACCAGCGGTGTTGGATCGTCATCGGGCATCAACACGGGAATCTCATTCGGGACACTGACCAGCAACGTGCAACTTGACCTGCGCTTGAGCGCGGCAGCCAGCGCCGGCCTGATCAAGATCGTTTCAACACCCAAGGTGGCAACACTCAACAACAAAACAGCCAAGATAACCCAGGGTCAACAGATACCCTATACATCGGCTACCTCTGACAAGGTGGAAACCAAGTTCATTGAGGCAGCTCTGTCGCTTGAAGTTACCCCGCACATCAATGCCAACGGTACAATCGGTATGAAGATCGATGCCAAGAATGACTCTCCTGGCTCGGTTCCTGCTGGTGCCAATGCGCCTTCGATTAACAAGAAGCAGGCCACCACCGAGATGTTGCTGAGAGATGGTGAGACGACTGTTATCGGCGGAATCTACGTCGACAACGATTCCGAGTCCGATGACGGTGTGCCGTTCCTTATGGATATCCCGTTACTTGGTAAGCTATTCAAGACGAATCAAAAGACAAAGACAAAAACCGAGTTGCTGATTTTTATTACGCCGAGAATTCTTGGAGTTATTTAGGTACTCAAACCGAGAAGTTTTTTATACTGAGTCACCAGCTTGACAATATTTAACTTATTTTGGAGGTTTCATGAAGTTACAACGATTTGGCCTTGTACTCCTGCTTTTTATGATAACTGTATTGCTGCAGTCATGTGGTAATGGCGGAAATACTGATACGAGCGGTTCACTTACCTTGAGCTCTCCTACGGCTACCGACAATAAAGATGGGTCGTTTTCCGTTACAACAACCGCGACGTACTCTCCTCCGGCTGGTGCGGTCCCCAATGGTGTTGTAATAAATATTGTCGAGTCAGTAAATGGTATTATTATTTCGAATACAAATCACACCCTTACAGACAGTAATGCGGTTGTTATGACCTATCTAGTTTATCAGAGTACCCAGACTTCTTCGGTTGTTACAATTGATGCCTCGATTGGCGGTATGTCCAGTCAAGTCTCTGCTACGATTCCTGCACTTGCAAATATATCTGCAACTCCAGTTAATTTCCTTCAGACGGATGCGGCTGGCACTTCAAAAACAACTTCCATTACGGGTGGTGTCGGCGGATATAGTATTGTTTCTGTCAGTGCACCGGCGGATTTGAATGTCAGCATCAGTGGAAGCACACTTACCGTAACAACTCTTAATGTACCGGGAACAACTTCAAAGTCAGCAACCATCAAAGTTCAAGATCTGAACGGAAATCAGGGTGTTGTACCGGTTAGTTACTTCTAAAGAGCATGTGGACGTGAAAGACTTAAATATAGAATCTTCACTAATAATTGAAGATTAGCCTTAAATGAAACCTCATGGGAGCGTCAATGCTTCCATGAGGTTTTTTGATCAAGGCCAATCGAATGAAAGTATATAAAGCAGCAATCTGTAACTCACCCCATCAGAAACTCAAAGTCGTCGCGCGACAGTCCCGCACCTCCACCCCCCACACCCTCTTCCAGAATGGCCTTGTAAAGCTGAAGTTTCTGTTCTTTGAGCAGCATCATCTTCTCCTCGATGGTGTGGCGCATGAGCAGGCCCTTCGTCGGCCAGCTCGGCCAGCTGATCGGCCAGAAAATCCAGTTTGGGTGATACCTCTGATGCACCGGCAACGGTCAGGGCCGGCACCAAATTTGTACTATTGGTAATCTGGCCTTCTAATTGCTTGCCAAATAAAATATGTCTCAGCAAAGCTGAATAACTATCCTCCGGTTTTGCCGGAGGTATTACGATTGCTGCCCCCTCAAAGGGGGCTGATCGCAATCGGTTAAAATCAAAATCCCAGAACCGTAATGCCGGGGTGAAGCTATATTGCCGAAAAGGTCAAACTTTGGTAATCCCCCGGCAGAGCCCTGATCGTGTCCCACAAATATTGCTGGACACAGTCAAGCTGATTTATCGTTGCATATCAACTGGTTGTCCCGTAGGTGAATGATGGTAGCAGGAGCATTCATTTCCACGGTTTCAACAGACCACATTTTCACCGTCGTATGTGCGACAGATGAATGGTTGGTTCAGTGGGCTAAATCCCGCAAACACCCTTTCACACGTACATTTCTACGCCGACGGTGTCCAGCAGAGATATGGGTAAAGATCAGGGCAGAGCCGGGGGATTACCTATAGGAATTTAAGAGTGCCCGGCAAGAAAGGTAAAATATATCTTGAATAAAATACCGAATGGAAAAGGATTCACACTCATTGAGCTACTGGTCGTTGTTGCGATCATCGGCATCCTGTCTGCGGTGGCTATCCCTCAGTTCTCTGCCTACCGGATAAATGCTTTCAACTCGGCAGCATTATCGGACATAAAAAATACTAAAACAGCTGAGGAATCATTGTTTTATGGTAATCAAACATATGGTTGGTCAGAGGTTAATGTTCTCCTCTCGACAGTAGTAGGCACAGGCGGCACAGGGAAAATATTGACTGGTCCAGTACCTCCTGCAAGTGTGGTGGCAGGAGCTGCACTTGCAGGAAAGAACACAGCTGGATCACCAATTGGCGTTGGTATTGGTATTTCTAATAATGTTGTTCTTGTAGCGAGCACTATTGCTGCAAATACAACGGTAGTATATGTATTGGTGGCTAAACATACTGCTGGTACTAGAGTTTATGCTGCTGAATCAGCATCTACTTACGTTAATTATGTTCAGAGTGACGCATGGTCAGGTATCCCGCTGTCTGCAGCTACAGGAACTCCTGCTAGCGGTGTTCCTCCCACAGCAACGAGCACGCCTTCCATTATTTCAGGAATAACGTCAGGAGGCGGTGTACCTTATGCTAGATGGCAAGCATTGTAAAATGGAGGTTGTCGCGGTTGAAAATTGACATTTATTGTCACCTAATTAGACAAATTATTGTCGTCGCCTGTTGTTGTTTATGGGATGACAGATGTATTGATCACGTAATATCACGAAATAAAGAGTATGTTGCAATTTGGTCTCGATATTGCAAATCTTAAAAATATCACTATTAATCTCTGCTATCAGAGAACACGCCAAAAAAGGAGAAACAAATGTTAACGAAAGTACAAAACAGTAAAGGTTTCACACTCATCGAGTTGCTGATCGTCGTAGCGATCATCGGCATTTTGGCCGCTGTGGCTATTCCACAGTTCTCTGCCTACCGGATAAAAGCCTTTAACTCGGCTGCGGCAGCAGATTTAAAAAACGCCAAAACATCAGAAGAATCTTTGTATTCTGATAACCAAACATATGGTTCTACTGAGTCCGTTATCCTCGCGAACGCAACAGGTACTGGTGGCACTGGGAATGTACTAGTTGGTCCATTAGCACCTGCTACTACAGTAGCAGGTGCTTGCATCTCTGGAACTACAGCAGCTTTAGCAAAAGTTGGTGTTGGATTTGGTATTTCCAATGGTGTTATTCTAGCAGCGAATTCTTCAGGTACAGCAGCCCTACCTGGAGTGGCATATAATATTGTAGCAAAACATTCCGCCGGCACTAGAATTTATGGTGCTGAATCTGCATCCACTGCAATTGTTTTTGTTGATAGCCCTGCTTGGGCTGGTAAAGCGATGTCTGCAAATACCGGAGCCCCCTCAACCGGTTTTGTAAATACGCCAACAGCAGTAATCCAGACTCCTGTTGGTACGGCAGGTAGTGGTACTGCGCCTTATGATACATGGACAGCTATGTAGAATAAATATTGATCTAATAAACAGCAATAAAAAGCCGGGGTGAACCCGGCTTTTTATTGCTGTTTATTTTTCCAAATTGAGATAGAACAACTGTAAAATAATGATTCCAGTGTGTTGAGGCTGACATGATTAGTTTTGAAAACATCCGCAAATACTTCAAGTCAGAACACAGTAAAAAGATTGTTGCATTGCATGATCTGACCTTGAAGGTGGCATTAAAAGAGGTCTTTGGCTGCATAGGCCCCAATGGCGCCGGCAAATCCACCAGCATCAAGCTGATGTTGGGTCTGATCCGCCCCGACGGCGGCAGAATAACCATTAATCGACTTCCCGTGGAGAATGAAAAATCCCGCGACAGGGTGGGCTATCTACCGGAAAATCCCTATTTATATGATTTTCTGACCGCACGGGAATATCTGACTTATGCCGGGCGCCTGTCGGGTATGCCAGCGGCGCTTATCCGCTCCCGCAGTGACGAGCTGTTGATAAGGCTCAAATTGAACCAGGCCGCAGATCGACGAATCAGTGGTTATTCAAAGGGGATGCAACAGCGTACCGCCATTGCAGCAGCGCTGATCCACGATCCTGACTTGGTAGTGCTAGATGAGCCGATGAGCGGCCTGGACCCCCTGGGACGTAAACTGATATTTGACCTGATCAGTGAGTTGAAATCCCAGGGAAAGACGGTTTTTATATCCTCTCATGTATTGACCGATATTGAACGCATTTGCGACCGCGTGGGTATCATTGTCCAAGGGCGACTCTGTCATGAGGGAAAGGTGCCTGAACTTGGGATGCCGCTTGATGAGCTGTTTTTACGCGTGGTCAATAACGTTGGTGTCGATGAGGTGAAATAGAATGCTGCGTGCCGTGCTATGGGTGACATTTTTAGAAGGAGTTCGCAACCGGGCGGTCTATGGCATAACCCTGCTGGCCGGATTGATGATGGCTTTTACCGTGGCGCTGTGCAGTATGATCATGCAAGACGTGGGGAAGGTTGCCACCGATTTTGCCCTGACAACAGCCACGTTTGCCGCGCTTTTAGTCGTACTTTTCGTAGGAATAACGATACTTGCGCGTGACATAGATCGCAAAACGATCTATCTTGCCATGTCCCGGGCCGTGCCTCGTTCCCGCTATTTGGTGGCTCGTTTTCTAGGACTTGGAATGCTTCAGACCTTGATTGTGGCCTTGCTGCTTCTGGCCTCGATGGCAACCCTGCTCCTGGTTAAACAGATGTATCCAACTTTTTTTGGCACGGTGTCATTGTGGCTGGTGGCGGTGGCTCACCTGTTCATCCTCGTTCAGATGATACTGCTAACAGCGCTGAGTATACTGTTTTCACTGGTGACAACCAATGCCTTCATTACTTTTTTGTTGACTGCTATAACATGGCTGATTGGCTCCAGCACCCAGGAGGTGAAGGGGATGGTGGAATCCACCGATCCCTCGCAGGTTGCGCCAATCATCAAGATGCTGGTGAAACTAGCCTATTACCTGTTTCCCAACCTCTCCCTGTTCGATCTAAAGGAAGTAGCAGCTCACGGACTGGCGGTTGATCTCCCACACCTCGGCTTTGCTCTGATCTACGGCCTTGGGTATGCAGTGGCGGTGTTGTCATTGGCGGTGATGCTGTTCAAACGCAAGGAACTGACCTGATGGAGCGGACGGCTCGAAGTTCCACACTCTTAATAATCACCTTTCTTTGTGCCGTGGCCCTCTATCTTTCCATGCTTCCCCTTGCTACGGTAGAGCATCCACGTTATGAGCATTTTTTTGCCCTCCCTCCCAAAATTCTGAAGATAGTCAGCCCCCAGTTCAATGGGGTGGCTTCCGACATCTCCTTTCTGAATGCCCTTACCTATCTGGGAGATGCCCGTACCCAGCCCGGCACTCATCGCTATCTGCCCCAACAGTACGAGTGGGTTTATAACACCTTGAAAAACGCGGCTGCCCTTGATCCTTATTTCCTTGACCCTTATTATCTGATGAATTCCGCCCTGATCTGGGACCGCTACAAACTTGCAGAGGTGAACGCTCTTATTGCCAAAGGAGCTGATACTCGTACCTGGGATTCGTCTTTGCCATTTTTTGCAGGATTCAATTATTACTATTTTTTAGATGAAAACGATAAAAGTTTTACTTATCTGAAAGAGGCCTCTAAACGTGCCGGAGGCAATTCCTTTTACGATTCGCTGGCGTCGCGGGTGGCCTACAAAGCCAATAAAACAGAGTTTGCCATTGCATATCTGCAACAGCAAATCTTTAAGGCGGAACAAAATGGAGAGGGTGATTCAGTGAAGTCCCTTGTGCATCGTCTTCAAGTGCTTCAAGGTATCCATAAGATTGAAGTGGCTGTGGACGCGTACCGGAAACGTTATGATAAGCTGCCTGACAGCGTTAGCGAACTTTTGTCTCTGAAACTGCTTGACTCGATTCCAAAGGAACCCAATGGTGGAAGCTATTATCTGGACATGGACGCCAAGGTCCACTCAACAAAAGATTTGAAGGGGTCCAGAAGAGGGGTTGAGCGAGTCATTGATAATGGCATTTCGCACTGATTTGTTTCCACAGTTGGAGTTCTAAGCGCAAACCGGCGGAATTTGTCCAATGCACCTAAATTGGCGATTACTGCCAGTTAAAATGGGGTTTCGGGAGCAATGATAACGTGAAGCCCAATTAAAGCGCTTTGCTACGCTTCATGATACGTAACACGGTAGCTGGACGGACGTTGAAAAGTCTGGCGGCATCCGCTGCGGTCTTCTGTTCAGAATTGACCGAATCTACAATTTCCTTCTGCTGGTTTATCTTTAGCTTTGGGTGTGTTTATTTATATTTTACTAATGACCCGCAGATTTTCCCCCTCCCTGTAGTATCCTTACTATCAAAAAACCATGTCTCTCGAAATCCAATGTTTATTAGGGTATACCCTATAGATGCATTAAGGCCCAGTGACCACCAAGCTGACATTTGTGCCAAATACGAATTATCTGACGTTTTAAGGGTCTTGGGGGTGCTTTAAAGCCACCACTCTTTACAAAATGCGTGAAATGTAAAGAGTTGGGAGCGCAAATACCGTTATTGCATGCACGCAAATGGTCAATTTGGTACTACTCCAGCCGGCCAAATGTTAAGAGTTGGCTAAATGGCACTTATGACAGCTTGGTGGTCACTACCCCAGGCTGCAGCGTTTTACGATCAGAAATATAAATCACTTCATTATGAAAAAGATCGGAGTCGGTAATGAATAACGCGAAACACATCCTTATTATTGAAAATGATGTAAAATTGCGTAATACACTATCGGCCATGCTTTCCCGCCATGGATATCTAGCTGACACCGCTGTGGATGGTGCAGAGGGTTTGAGTTGTGTTAGAAACAAGGTCTATGACTTTATCCTCTGCGACATCCACATGCCAAAAATGAACGGTAAAACCTTTTTAGCCCGAACGTTGGAGGACCATTTAAGCTCGCCAATTATCATGATGTCGAATTATGCTACGGTGGATGCTGCGGTAGAGTGTATGAAGATGGGGGCCTACGATTTTATCTTGAAGCCGTTCAATGAGGATGAGATCGCATTAGTGTTGAAGAGAGCTGAGGAACGGGAGCAACTCAAGGCCGCGAACAGTCGCCTGCGGGAGGCAGTGGTGGACAAGAATGTTTTCAACGGCATTATCAGCCATAACCCGACCATGGAGGATATCTTCTCCCAGATCCGCAAGATATCTGACCTGAAGACGACTGTTCTGATTTTGGGTGAATCTGGTACTGGTAAGGAATTGGTGGCGAATGCGATTCATCGGAGCAGTCGAAGAGCTAATAAACCATTTAGGGCTGTCAACTGCGGTGCCATCCCAGAAAATATGTTGGAGGGAAAACTGTTCGGGCATGCACGTGGCGCTTTAACAGAAGCAACCAACAATAATGCCGGCCTATTCGAGCAGGCTGACGGCGGAACTCTTTTTCTGGACGAAATCGGCGAAATGTCGTTTGCGTTGCAGGTCAAGCTTATGCGGGTGTTGCGGGAGAACGAAATCCGCCGAGTGGGCGCAAACATTTCGCACAAAGTCGACGTGCGAGTGATATCCGCAACATCACGCAACCTGGAGGAGGATTCCTTCAGCGGACGTTTTCGAAGAGATCTTTATTCTCGCCTGAATGCTTTTTGCATCCAACTGCCACCACTCAGAGAACGGATCGAGGATATTCCCCTACTGGCCAAGTATTTCATCGCTTCGCACGCTGTTGCAATGGAACGCTCCCCAGTACGGATAGCTTCCGCAACTTTGCGCCGCATGATGGCTTACGACTGGCCCGGAAACATCCGCGAACTAAAAAAGGTCATTGAAGAGGGCATGATCAAGAGCGAAAATGGGCTAATCGACGAGGGCAATCTGCCTATTGCACTTCGTAGCTACGCTGGGGGCCTTGTGATGACTGAGGGCCTTGAGGAAAACCTATCGATAAAAAGGGCCGAGGAGGCTATGGAGCGAAACCTAATCCGCAAGGCACTGGCAAAAGCCGGCGGTAATCGCACACAGGCAGCCAAAATACTGGAGATCAGTCATCGGACTCTATTCTACAAGCTCAAAAATTACGGTCTCGAATAAGCAAAATTTGCGGAGTGGTTTATCGGCTTTTGTGATCCAACTATGCATTATTTGCAATGCAATGCGAGACCCAACAAAAAATATCTACAATTTTAGTCTGTTGAGTGTATTTGCATTATGGCATTTTTGTTGCATATCCAACTTAGAATAAACCCTCTAGCAAAGGACAACAGCATGATTAAAAAGATCACCCTTGTATTTATCCTGACAGCCATATTAGCATGCCCAGCATTTGTCCAGGCCATTGAGGGGCACGGAAGTAGCGATTGCGCATCATGTCACAAGCTTTCTATAAAAGACGCTACCGAGCTTTTAAAAGGGATTGGCGTTACGGTGGTCTCAATAAAACAGGCACCAGTAAAAGGTTTTTTTGAACTGCTCGTGGAAAAGGACGGCAACAAAGGGCTTCTTTTTCTGGATTTTGCAAAGAAAGAAATCATTCAGGGCACTGTTTTCAGCCTCATGACCCTCCAACCGATTGCTTCACATCCAATTGATCAACTTCAGCCGAAACACGTGACCTCCATCGATACCAAAACCATTCCGATCAAGAACGCTATTATCATCGGCAACCCCAAGGGGACTAAGAAGTTGTATGTCTTCACCGATCCGGATTGCCCCTATTGCCGCAAAATGCACTCCGAACTGCGAAAGTTGGAGAAGATTGCTCCGGATGTCGCAATCTTTGTCATGCTCGACCCACTCCCCATGCACCCCAGAGCCTATGACAAAGCGCGTGTGGTGCTGGAGACTAATACTCAGGAAATACTGGATATGGCCTTTAGCGGCAAGGAAGTTCCCAAACCAGTCATGGATGATAGCAAGAAACGGATCGATGCCAACATTAACTTTGCCAAAGCTAGCGGCGTTTCTGGCACGCCAACAATGGTTATGCCTGATGGTAAATTAAATGCAGGGGTGATGGATGCGGAAACGCTGAAAAAAATGTTGGATGAAAGTGGCAAATAGCGTCTATTGACTCTAAATCCATATTTAGCAAAGCTATCTTTACCACGCAATTTCATTGTGTTAATGAGACTGACGAGCTAGCCAGTCAGAATTCATAAAAAATATCCTACTATTTATGGATGAAATTAAATAAATACAGGAGACTAACATGAACAAAGCATTAATTTTAATAGTATCTGTCTTATTCATATTTGAGATTTTGTGTCCTCTTTCTGCATGGAGTGCTCCTTATTACATACCTGGAATTGTAGTCTCAACTGCCGCTCCAAACCAAATTACAATTGGCTCCAAAACATATGCAATTACACCTGGATCCGAGATAATGATACAGCTTCGCAAAGGACCTTCAATCTACGAACAACGCGCTAAATTTTCTGATATTCATCCTGGAGACTCAGTTTATGTAAAAATTGAGGCGTCGTCAATCCTACATGTACTTATTGAGAGGTGGAAATAATGAGATTATATCCAGACCGAATACTATTTCTGAATGTCATCCTTTATGCAGCCATCACACTCTGGCAGTTGAATCTATCAGTGCCCGAAGTCTTCGCTACCGCTGCTCCGGCGCCGATGAATAACTATTGTACTGTTCCACCGTTTGTAGCCCAGTCTGTTCCACCGTTGACGATGATAGTCGCAGGTAAAGACCATAATCTTTTTCACCAGGCATATAGCGATGCTGCCGACCTAAATGGCGATGGAAAGCTGGATATTACGTATACTCATTCGATTCAGTACTATGGTTATTTTGACTATAATAAATGCTATACCTATAGTTCTAGTTCCGGACAGTTTAATCCTGTGAATACAACCCCGGACATGTTTTGCTCAAGTGGTCAATGGAGCGGGAACGTTCTCAATTGGATTACAATGTCACGGATGGACGTGCTACGAGAGGTATTATATGGTGGGCATCGGGTTGTAGACAGCACATCGGGCACAACAGTTCTTCAACGTTCTTATATACCTATGGATGCCCATGCGTGGGGTAAGCAACTGACTGGACGCCTGTGCAACTCCGGTACAAGTTACACGAACTCGTGTTCCGTAAATACGGACTGCGATACCGGCTATACTTGTGTGGATGTCACCGCTAACGGTAAATATCTTATTCCATATCCTGCCGCTACCGCTCCGATAACGTGTACCGCGGCTTCTATTACCTCCACGGTTCCTGGAAAAATACTTGTTGCACGATATCAGCATGACTCTACCGAAAGTTGCGGGAACGTTAATACCTCTGCAGCCCTAATTAATTCATATCAACCCTCGAAACTATTTAACACTGATAGAAATGGAGCTATTATAGGTCCGACAATTGCTGGGACTAGTTCGCTCGTAGGATATGTAACTGGTTTTGATGACTACACTCTTTCAATTGGCAGGGATTACGCGGATAATTACAATATTATAGCCGTCACGAACTTCACGGCAGATGTAACTGGATTTTGGCAATTTGCGGTTGATGGTGATGATTCGGTTGAGGTACAAGTTGAGGCTCAAGTTGGTGGCCAGGGGGGGGTGGTTGCCCAGTATCTTAATTGTCATGGAGCCTCAAACTCCCAATCCTACAACGGGACAATATACTTGACTTCAGGAACTACGTACACACTAGTTGCACGTCACTTTGAAAACGGCGGTCAAGAAAACATACAAGTTTGGTTTAAACGACCTGGTGCCACTCAATGGAAATTTGTTAGCAGTGATAGTTCCACTACTGGTGCAACTTCAGGGACTTATGCACCTCTGAATCTTTCGGCTCCGTCGATCGCTACGGGCAATGAATGCGCTATTGAAACAACTTCATTTGTTACAACTGGTATTCCCTCTTCAGGAAATACTGTAACCACTGGAACCGCTCATCAACATTTATTCTGTAATACAACTCTTTCTGATGGCGGAACGCCAATTATGCGGTTTATGCAAAATATGACAAATCCTGTTTCCGATTGGTCCGCGAAAGAGAGACCCGAGTGCAATGATCCCAGCTTCAATCAAAACGGCACCTACCCGTTTGGCTCTGTCTACCCTACGGATTTCAACGTCAAAGTAAGTGTATGTAACGCTGGGCTGCTTGAGTCGAATTGCCGTGCTTACGGTTCAAGTTCATCACCGATCTACAAGCCGTCCGGGCTTCTTCAGAAGTATGGAGAGGGTGACGGAACAAAAGTTTGTTCAAAAGCATACTCAATACCTTGCACTGATAATACACAATGTCCGAACGTAACTGATGGAACTTGTATTTATAAAGCTCCTATGTATTTTGGCATGGTTAGCGGTTCTTACACGAATAACCTTGATGGTGGAGTGTTGCGAAAAAATGTCAGTAGCATGCTAGATGAAATAAATATTTCAAATGGAACTTTTAACAACTCTACTGATGGCATTATTCAAACATTTGAAAATTTCAAACTCGAAGGCTACGACTATGGCGATTACGCCTACGATGCGGGAGGAAATGGTGAAACATGCGGATGGCTTGAAACTGGCCCCCTAGTGAATGGCAATTGTCGCAATTGGGGGAACCCAATTGCTGAGATGATGTATGAATCAATCAGATATTTTGCGGGAAAGGGTACTCCACTTTCCGCCTTCACATATACGAATCCATCTACTGATTCCATTCTCGGTCTTCCCGCTCCCACATGGGGATTCACTAAAAATGGTGTTAACTACAAACCGTATGACATATATCCAACTTGTTCACGGCCTTTCATGCTTTTATTGAGCGACGTGAATCCAAGCTATGATGGCGATAAAATTCCTGGAAGTACTTTCAAGGATTCTACAGTCACTGAGGATTCGGCGACACCCCAGCTTGGGCTCGGAGCTACCGTCAACGGGACATCAGCACTTAATAATCTTGTGAATACAATCGGTACAGCTGAGGGCATCGCCGGACAGAATTGGTTCATCGGACAAAGTGGATCTTCTTATGATAACCTATGTACTTCAAAAACTGTGACAAATCTAAGCACTGTCCGTGGGTTATGTCCTCTTGAACCGACCAAGCAAGGCTCATATTACTCGTCGGCCCTTGCTTATTTTGGAAACCAAGGTTTTAAGGCTGTAACAGGCTTGCCTCCAATAAACACCTATTCCGTTGCTATTTCACCGCCTTTTGCAGATCTAAAAATAAAGGCCGGATCTGGCTACATAACTCTTGTTCCAACCGGAAAATCCGTAAGTGGATGTCTCAATGTTTATGAATCATGCGCAGCAAAATGCACGCTGAACTACAATAAAGACCTCACCGGACTTACAATCACGAACTGCCCTTTAGACGCTTTTTGTCCAACAAATCAGGTAGTTGACTTTTATGTGGATAAGATCAAATACGATTCGAACAATGACGTCACTTATATTGAATTTCGGATCAATTATGAGGACTCCGAACAGGGCGCAGACTATGATATGGATACTATTGTTGAATATGAGGTCTGTACCAATTCTGCACGCACAGCTGGATACGGGACCTGTGGGAGTATACCGATTCATGTACTTGACACCAACAATATTGACAACGGTAATATTCAGATAAACGTGTCGACCTTATACGGCGCTGGATGCATTGATCAAGTGCTAGGTTTTATTATTTCCGGAACAACCGCGGATGGTGTCTATTTACCCGTGAAGGACGGCGACGTACCTTCTTCTGCAACCAGTACCACACCTGCGACTGTTGCTGGGATGCCATTTCTTTGGAGCAGGGTGTTCTCACCGAACAATACTCTTACTGATTTTATAAAAAATCCTCTTTGGTATGCGGCGAAATGGGGAGGATTCAACGATAGTAATGGTAGCCTGACCCCCGACCTGAAAAATGAATGGGCAAAAAACTGCACATCAACCGATATCACTCAATGTGACCCTGACAATTATTTTCTGGTGACAAACCCATTGCAGCTTCAGACTCAGCTTGATAATGCGCTCACTTCAATCCTTAACCGCGTATCATCCGGTACGGCGTCCTCAATCCTTAACAACAGTGAGGGGAGCGGGGCGAACCTGCTCCAGGCCGTGTTTTATCCCCAGAAGACCTTTACCAACAATACAACAGCCGTGAGCTGGATCGGTGAAATGCAGAACCTTTGGTACTATGTTGATCCGTTTTTCAACAATAGTACCCTTAGGGTTGATACCAACCACGACTATTCACTCGACCTGCAATATGATTATATCGCGCACTTCCGTTTTGACTCTACCCAAAACCAGACATTTGTTGATCTTATCAGTGATCCCTATGGCAATGGAACTAATCTTGGCCAACCGATATCATACTTATCTGATGACCCGAACGTGGCGAGTCTTTGGAGGGCTGGCCAAATGTTGTGGAAGCGGAATGTGACAAGCTCGGGTGACCCGAGGAATATTTATACTGTAACCAACTCCGCAGCGAATACCCCGCTATCATCGTTTGTAAACGACGGTACTTTCAATGCCAGTACAACCGTGCAATCGCTTTTACAAGCCACCAGCACCAGTGAGGCGGGCACCATTATTGATTATACCCGCGGCATAGACCAGCCTAGCTCCGGTTATCGCAGCAGGATGGTCACACTGGCTAATTGCGGTGCTTCTGATTCTGAAGGCTGTACGCGGGAATGGAAGCTGGGAGATATAATTAACTCTACGCCGAAGCTGGAGTCGACAATTAAACTGCAGAGCTATGATCAACCCACTCCGCAAGGCTATGGAGACTCGACATATGGAACATTTGCATCGTCAACTAACTATCAACAACGCGGCATGGCCTATGTTGGTTCCAATGACGGCATGTTACACGCTTTCAATCTTGGAATACTTGATGTGTCGGGGCAGACCGCAACACACAAGGCAACCATTAGAGATAGTAACGGACATAACGCTAATCTCGGGCGCGAGGAATGGGCATTTATTCCGCGTAACGCGCTTCCATACCTCAGGTATATGAATAATCCAGCCTATCCGCATCTCTATTCCGTAGATTTGACGAGTACGCTGGTGGATGCCAGCATCAACAGCGATTCATCGGATTACAATTCCACATACTATCCGAACTGTGATGTCAATAATTACTGGAACTGCGGCAAAAAGACAGTTACTGATAGTAACGGAAACCTTGTTTTAGACAAGACAAGCTGGAGAACGATCCTGATTGGCGGCATGGGGATTGGGGGGGCCTCCCAGAATCTCTATCAGCCAGATGGTGTGACTGCCAACCCTTGCACCGATCGAGTGGCGACTGGCAATTGCGTAAAAACACCGATCAATGGTGTAGGCTACTCGTCATATTTCGCCCTGGATGTGACTAATCCGGATACGCTCCCCGGCAATACAAATCCAATCAAATTTTTGTGGGAGTTCAACGGTAACCCTGCCAGTGGCGACTACTTGGGGTATGCCACCACCGGGCCCGCGATTGTGCGTGTTGGCAGTGCCAACAAGAACGGCAGATGGCTTGCCGTCTTCGGTTCTGGCCCGACCGGCCCCATCGACGTACCCAGTATGTCATTTCAAGGAACTTCCAACCAAAATCTCAAACTATTTGTTGTCGACTTGGCGACCGGAGCATTGCTAAAAACGATCGATACCAATATTAGCAACGCCTTTGCCGGCTCTCTGTCGAACAACGTCATTGATACCGACAGATGGAACTCGCAATTATCTAGTTTTTACAGCGATGATGCGATCTATGTTGGCTACGTCCAGAAGGATACAACCACTGGAACTTGGACAAAAGGTGGCGTTGTGCGAGTGTTGACCAACGACAGTACTGACCCGACTACCTGGACGGTAGGCACGGTTATCAACGGCATTGGTCCTGTAACTACGGCCGTCACCAAGCTACAGGACCGTTACGCTACGTACCTGACGTCTTCTGGGGCAATTGCGAAAACCACCGGTAAATTGTGGTTGTTTTTCGGTACTGGGAGGTATTACTACAAAGCGGATGCGCTCAGTAACCAGTTCACTATCTACGGTATCCAGGATCCGTGCTATTCAAGCAACACAGGATCTCCAAGTTACACCCCCGTCGGCAGAACGAATGCCTTCGACGAGAGTGGAACCACGACAACATGCAACACTCTAATCTCCGAGAGTAATTTGCAAGATCAGAGCGGAACAACGGCTGCTCCATCCTCGAACCTGACCTATGACAAAGTAGGATGGTACATACGTCTTGATCCGGCAGCACTGAATAGTGGCTACAGCTCGGAGCGTGTCGTGACTAACCCAGTAGCCTCGACGGCAGGGGCGGTGTTTTTTACCACATTCAGTCCAACCGCCGATATTTGCGGTTATGGCGGCAACTCCAATATCTGGGCTGTACGCTATAACACCGGTGCGGCACCTCCGTCCGCAGCCATGCAAGGGAAAGCTCTGCTACAGGTTTCGACTGGAGCTTTAGCGGAGATCTCGCTTCAAACAGCGTTCAGTAACCCTGGTAGTATTCGATATGACAAACGCCGAACATCTTCCGCTACATCCGGAATGCCACCGTCTTCGGGCGGGCTTGCCTTAATCACTAACCCGGCGCCGACAAAGAAGATTCTCCACTACCAAGAGAAATAAAGTTATGCTTCGTTTAACAGGACATATTGGCTGTTCAAAGAGTAAATATCGTTTCTTATTTGCAAATAAGAAACGTGCTGAAAATGGTTTTACGCTCACCGAGCTTATAGTGGTCATTGCAATCATGGGGATTCTTCTTGCTATCGTTTCTCTCAACTTTAGTCCGATGCAAAATAAGGCCAATATCGAGAACCAGGCAAAGGAATTGAAAACTGACCTAAGTGATCTGCGGCTTAGTGCTATTCAAAATAAAAGTGATTATATGGCAATACTTAACGCAAATTCCCCGCAGATAACGTTCAGAAGTTACACAACAAATGAACAAATTACACCAACTACTGGTAAAGTTCAGTTCAGTAAAAACTTAAAGTATAAAATATCAAATACACCCACGGGAACCGCGCCATGCGCGAATATACAAGTTGACCAAAGAGGGTATATTTGGAGCGCTCAGACGGCACCGATCTATATTTACATTCAACCAACCGGGTCTGAAGCGTATTATGACTGCTTAATTGTTACAGCCGGTAATATCAATTTGGGGAAATACAATGGGACTACTTGTGCCTACCAATAGTCGCGGATTCACTTTGATTGAAGTATTAGTTGCGATTCTCATCATGATGGTCGGATTGTTGGCGCTGCTGCAAATGGTTAACGTATCCATAGTGCACAATATGGCCAACCAGATTCGCAATGATTCCGTGCTGGTGGCGGATGAGCAGATGGCGCTCGAGATGACCAAGCCGTTCAATTTGATTTCTACTAATGCAACTGCTCACATTGCTGTTGTACAAAGGTCTATCAACAATGCTTTTAACAACTATTCGGTCACTAAAACCGGGGCTAATGTCTCTAATTCAACGAAGAGTGTTTCAATACTAGTAAAATGGCATTACAAGGGGCAGACGTATTCGCACTCTATTGGCTCAATGATAAGTAATACTCAGTAACAGGTACTGTGATATGCGATTAGATAATCGGGGTTTTTCTCTTGTCGAATTAATTGTTGTAACCGTGATTTTTGTTATGGTCATAATTATCACCGGTGACGTATTCAAGACAATTCTGACACAGAACGCTAAACTCCACAAAAGCGAAGAAAGCAATATAGAAGGTGTGGTTGGCCTAGAGATGCTACGTCATGATCTAGAACAGGCTGGTTTTGGTCTTCCGTATTCGTTTCAGTCGACTATTACCTACACAGAAGCCGGGTTTGCTCCGGCGAATAATTACAACGATGCTCCTAGTTTTGTCCCACGAGCTTTTGTCACAGACAACGACTTGTCGGCGCCTATTCCCGACACCAACAGCACAAATGGCGGATCCTTTACAATCTTGAAAGGGACCGATTATTTGGCGATCAAAGCAAGCACCTTAGGTGGAAATGATGCTTCGCAAAAATGGACCTATCTTACTTATTCAAGCCTTCCTATACCGGCAAAGACTTGGTCGAGTGGAAATTTCCAGCCTGGTGACAATCTTATTATGCTGAGTCGGACATTCGACAGCTCGGGCTACACAAACCAGTTAGTATGTAACCCACCTAATTATAGTGTCAGTTATTCTAGTAATGGTTATGCCGCCCCTTTTGCTCCATCATATCCGGGCGAAATATTTTATGCTTATGGAATTAATTCTGGCGGCACATCTGTTGGCATGCCTTTCAACCGGGTAGATTACTTTGTCGCGTCGCCACCAAGTTCACAACTTTCTTCGGCTTGTGCTGACACCACTAAAACTGGAATACTTTATAAAGCGATGGTCAACCATAGCGGGAAGCTTACATACATTCCGCTTTTAGACTGCGTGGCAGACATGCAAATTGTTTTGGGTTGGGATCTGGCAGATTCCTCCGGTAATCTTGTCTCTGACCCATCAACCTCGGGGGACGGTCAAATAGATACATGGACGAATGCTGACGGAAGCAACTATACCTCGAGCGTGACAGTTGATCCGGGTGACTATGTACAAAAAACAATCTTACCCAATCCTGGGCATATCCGGACTAAACTGAAACTTATAAAGGTTTATATTTTGGCACAGAACGGGCGCAAGGATTCAAATTACACATCTCCCACTCCAATTAGCATAGGCGATAAAACTGAGACAACTTTGGTCAGACCAGGAGGATATCCTTTAACAGCGAATATGTTGAACTATCGATGGAAAGTATACCGACTAGTCATTAAGCCAAAGAATCTTATCTCTAATCAGTAATTTCAAAACATGGTTCCGGTGAATCCACAAAGTTTATCGGTTGCTGAAATATAGAGCTTTTCAACTTCTGTGTATATTGTCAATGATCTCATCTCTGGAAAAGGATTCATTGAGATGATGGTAAAAAGTGCAATTGGGTTTTTAAATGATGCCTTGCCTGATGAGAAGAGGTTAGATGCTCTTCTGAAAGCTCCGTTTCGAGCGGTTCACAATTTAAAAAGACCTTATTCTACTGATGGATGCTTACTGTAAATTTCGAAAGGGCGGGTGATATGCCACAGTGCAACCTGTCGAAAGTGTTCAGTCCAATACGAAATGATTCCGGTATTGCGTTGGTCACCGCACTTATGCTGACGTTAATCTCGCTCGCGATAATTATGTCTCTTATGTATATGATCACTAGCGACATACAGCGCACAGGAGCGACAAAACGGTATAGGAACGCATTAGAAGCCTCATATGGAGGGACCGAGCTGCTTGTTAAAGATTTGATTCCTTACGTGATGCGTAACTCCGCGAGTACTACGCTTCTTACGGATATGCAGGCTAGTTACGGCAGCGTAACAGTACCTACTAATATATCTCCAGCATGTTTTCAGGCTAAGTTGACTTCGTCAACCTCAGCCTGGAACGTCCCTGGTGGATGTAGTTCAACATTAAATCCAAAAGATAACCCGGATGTCCAGATGAGCTTGCCAGGAACCAACGGCCAGCCGTTCACAGTATACTCGAAGATCGTAAATACGGTTGCTGGAAACACGGATACTAGTGGGCTTCAGCTTGAAGGTGCTGGTGTCGCGGAATCTTCGATCACAATAAAACCGCAGCACTTTCCTTACACTTACCGGGTCGAAGTAGAGGCTGAACGGTCATCTAACCCACTAGAAAAGTCCGAAATTTCTGTGCTTTATGCTTATTGAACGCAGTATCCAGTCTACCCTATTTGTCGCTTGTGATAGCTGGATTTGCGCAGAGTAATCAGGCAGAAACTGAGCTGTGCAATTTCATTGAGTGTCCTCATATATGTTTGAAACCTCTCAATTGTGGAACTAGGCCCGGTGACCACCAAACAGTCAAATATTCCATTTGTTTTGGATACCGCTCTTTGTTATCCCCCTTAAAAAGAGATTATTTGTGTCAATTATTGTTCGCCAATATGGGTTACTTGACCCGCTGAACTGGGAAGATGATTGTTTTGAACATCTCTATTTACAAAACAAATTATGGAATCGTCTGGTAGAGATTGAACAGGATAATCGCAACAAGTATCGCGTAATTATGGGCAGCGACAAAGAAGTTGCCATTGTTCAGACATCTATCGAGACGATAAAAGCTAGAATTGCTGAAATGGATATACAACGTAAAAACCTGAGAATACTGCACCGCAAGAAAAGTGGCACACACACCGAACCTCTGGATGAAGCCATAAAGTCAGCAAAGATTGAGTTGAAAGAGTTGGCAGTGAGAGCCAAAGAGATACGTACTGCAGCAAAGGGTCGCATTAAGGAATTGGTGAGTCATCTGGAACCGGAACGCAACGATGCGGTTAAGCTGGCATATAATACATCAGGACTCTGGTGGAGCAATTATAACGCTGTGGTGAACAGCTATAATACCGCAAGAAAACGCGCTATGAAGGAAGGTGCTGAACTTCGTTTTCATCGCTTTGATGGCTCGGGCCGGTTCACTTGCCAAATAATGGATGGCATGAGCACTGGAGATTTATTGTCTGGTCGGCACAGCATTGCACAGATCAGAAAGGTAAGCTGCAGCGAATTCACTGAGATTATTAAAAGCAACCCGCCCGCTATACAACTCCAGTCAGTTGGCTCACGGCGTAACGAACGCGAGTATGGCGTCCTGTCTATTACGGTCTATACAGGGGAATATGATCATGGCAAAAAAACCCGTCGTATACTCGATTTCCCGCTTATAATTCATCGTCCTCTACCTGAAGCTACCCTCAAAACCCTGGTGGTTAATCGCAGAAAAATAGGCCTCGACTTCCGCTGGTTGGTAACGCTCACTTTTTCGAGTGAAATCAATGAATCTATCGAACATGCGAGCAAAAGTGCTTGCGGAATAAATCTCGGATGGAAACAAGTCGAGGGAGGGCTTCGAGTAGCCACTATCAGCGATGGCACCGAAACTCGACACGTTATTTTACCACAAGTGATTATCGATAAACTATCATACACCGAATTACTGCAAAGCCGCATCGATATTGCAACCAACGAAAACTATGCATGGTTGCTGGGTAGAATAGAAAATCCTCCCGATATATTAATGGAAGATATGGCTTCATTCCGTCGAGCAAAAAGGCCCCACCCGGCTAAATTTGCAAAATTTGTGATAAAATGGCGTACAGAGTGTCCTGATTTCGAACCCCAAGCGCTTGCAGCTGCCGAAGTTAAGCGAAAAATGACCAAGCGACTTTCCCAGGAGCATCATCATCTACGTGACAAGGTACTGCGCCGCCGTCTAGAGTTATACCGCAACGAGGCTAAAAAAATTGCAGATAAATACGGCCTCATAAAGCTGGATAAGATGGATCTTAGTCGACTGGCGGTTCTTGAGAAGGAAGACAGCATATCAAACAAACTGTCAGATATTGCTCGTTATCACCGGAAAGTAGCCGCATTATCCGAGTTTCGTGAATGGATCGTTAAACAATCCCTCAAAGTCGGCGGTACAGTTGTGATGATTGCCATGGAATCTACCCGAACATGTTATTGTTGCGGAGGCGCTATGGTATTGAGTGGTGGATTGTTTATGAAATGCCGAGAATGTGGTAATTTAGCGGATCAAGACGAAAATGCGTCTATCAATCTTCTACGAGCTGCTGTGCAATGAAAAATACTTTAGCAGCGTTCGTACCAGAATTGATACTGATTTACTGCAAATGCTGAGTTTATTAAACATTGTCCGGTTCGGCATTCTTTTCTACACCACCTTGCAAAGAATGTCAAATTGCCAACCTGATCGATGAATCAGGGCTCCGCCGAAGCGATTCAAGCATATGCCTGAACGCCGTAAGAATCTCCGTCCTTCAGGGCGGGGAGGTTGCCAACTGGTAGTCACGCCGAACGTTACACAAGCCTGCTCTTCGGCATAGTAGGAGAGACACCCTGATCGAGCTTTTAATAGCTGCTTTAAAAAAGCATCAAGACAGAGGCATCTCCACGGAGTTGCCTTTTTTCGTCTCTTCAATCCGCTTGATTCTTTCTCATCAAATGTTCGCGAGATATACGCTTTTCCCCTTTTAGGCGTAGAGGGCTCCATTGCTCTGGTTTGGATATGCTGTTGTCTTTATTATAGGGCTATACGACGATATGATTATACAATGATACGCATATAGCACATTATGATTCTCCGCTATAGGGCTGTGGTTTTCCATACTTCGCACAAAGGTCGTTAATGGCTTCGCCTAACAATTGTTTCAGGTTTTTGCCAGTGTTTTCGCGCTCGGCTTGAACAAGCAACAGGGTACGGCGAACCTCTGGCGAAAAGTGTCCACCTATTAGAACGGTTGTTGGCGCAGTCTTAGCCGGACCACGGGGCGGCGTTTCTGGTACGGCTGCAATGGGGCTTTTATGACCCGCGGCGGCTCTAAGTCCTTCGGAAAGCGTGCTTTTTTTCATGACTTCGTGTTCCCTTTCACTAGGGCTATAGAAATATAGGTGTATAATTTGCTCATTTCAATCGCAGCTTTTCCTTTCGGGTAGATCTCAGCGGCGGTCTTGCCGATGTTCCCGGCGTCCCCGTGGGAAGCACGGCCATAAATCACGACCGGACAAACCTGAAAGCCTTGCTGGCTTGCTGCCTCTTGGGTTTCAATGTGGCGGGTTCCCTGTATCGGTGCACGGTTCACAAAAACAGCTGCTGGCGGGTTCCCGGCTAGGGTAAGCACATCCTTGAGGCTTCCAAGTGTTTCAATGTCGTATAACTGCGGCTGAATAGGCATTAAAACGAAGTGTGCCGCCTTCGCCGCTGCTATCAGGGCATCGGTACTTTTGCCGGGGGTGTCGATAATGGCGAGGTCCGCGCCGTTCCTTTCTGCGGCATTGAGAACTTGAGATAAGCGCGAAACCTGGCAGGATACAACGGCGGGGCTTTCATCTCCGCGCCGGTCGCTCCAGTTTGCGGCAGTTGTTTGCGGGTCAAGGTCAATGATAGCGACTGACCTCCCCGATAATGTAGCTTCAACTGCCAAATTTAGCGCGGTGGTGGTCTTCCCATTTCCGCCTTTCTGGCCGATGATGGCTAGAATTTGCATGGTGGGCGCTCCTTTCTAGGGCTACATCGCTATAGCACTATAGCATAATAGGAGTATATAAACAGATTCGGGACGAATTGGCAATTAAAATAAACTTGTTTTGGATAAAGTCGCGTGTCTGCTTAATTTGGTGTCAAGGCCTACGTCTCCGAAATCGCCAGTGTATACCCGGATATGAGACGCACTGCCATCCAGAACGCGACCGAAGAGAAAGCCGGTGTCTTGGTCGAAGGGCAACGGGGGAATATGCGGATATATGATTTCAGTCCGTGATGTCCTTATGCTGCTCCGTTGCAACTTCTGCTGCAGACCGTCTCCAAATGCTACTCGCCCGAAGAGCGCCGACGCCTCTTCATGTACCGCGGCGCACCCCGCAGGAGCGAAAGCAGTCATAATATGACCTGGCGTAC
>Ga0316232_1001379_pt1 | contig 29837 bp, 18 predicted proteins | sample TBHtaG_FD_206006 | JGI IMG/M metagenome (GOLD analysis project Ga0316232, IMG submission 206006) | Freshwater microbial communities from Trout Bog Lake, Wisconsin, USA - TBH18025_13 | ecosystem: Environmental > Aquatic > Freshwater > Lake > Hypolimnion/Profundal zone | place: USA: Wisconsin... | reverse complement strand
GTCGGTGGTTCGGGGATCGGGGGTCGGGAAGAACGCAGAACGCGGCGGAGAGTTTGTGACGCACGGGGATACGATCCGCGAAATAACATGGACGCAGGACAGGTCGACGATGGGCCGCATGAGGATGAGGGGAGAAAAGTGGCAAGAGACGAGGGACGGGCGGATTGCAGTGTGTTCTCCGGAGGACATAATAATCTTTATGTGGTGGTTTGGAGCGAACGACGGCCGGATAGTCGATCCGGGGAGGTGAATTCATGAAGCCAATGCCCTTGAGAACCAGAGTTCTGGCGATAACGATGAGTTTGCTGGTTTCCGGGGCGCGAGCGGGGGAAAAGAGGGAAGCGTCCACCCATCAGAGGGAGGAAACGACGGGACTGAGGTCGGTGGAGGATTTGCCGGTGGATAGGTTTGATGAGTATGCCGAGAGCTCCTTTCCGCCGTGGCCGTGGGTGCGCGCCGGGGCGACGGCGCCGGGGGTGGATGTCGCCCTCCATGCCGAAGGAGAATCGCCGTTCTGCGGTAATAAGGTCACGGGCAAAGGACTGGTCATGAAGGACACCAGCACGACCGCCGGACAGGGCGCGGGCGCGACGTATGGATTCACGCCGCCGCCGGAGGGGGATGTGTATGTGGGGTTTGATTTCCTTTATGAGAACGGACCAAAAGGCGAGGGGCTGGATTTTACCTGCCAGTTGCGTGGCGTGGACGGAGTGGGACTGCTGCTGCACATGGGCGAGGGAGACAATCTGACGGCGGCCGGGGCCGATGGCCGGCCGGTGCAACTGGCCGCAGTGCGACCCAAAAGCTGGTACCACGTTAGCGCAGTGGTGAAGCAAGAAGGACTGGCGACGGTCACCTTGACGGATTTCGCCAGGGACAGAAACAAACACGTCAAACTGCCGGCTTTCAAGATGGCCATGCCCGCGGCCTTCAACAGCCTGGCCTTCATAAGCGCCGGACCGGATGAACGGACGGGGGCGTGGACATTGGATAACGTTTGCATGGCCGGCCGGGTTGACGCCTCGCGTTCGGCGTGGCTGGCGTTCGACCAGGCACCGCTGGAGACGTTGCGGCAATCCCCGCACAAGGTCCTGGCCTACTACTTCATCTACAGTTCGGGATATAGCGAAGAGGATCCCGGTTTGTCGTGGTACACGCGGACGGTGCTGAACCCTTCAGGCAACACCAAGCCGGATCGCGCCGCCGCGGGCACGGAATTGCTCTATCGCCCGTTGCCCAGACCGCCCATGGACGATCAACTGGCCAAAGAGGAAATCCACATCCGGGGCATGGAGGAGGAAGTCCGCCTGGCCAGCCAGCAGGGAATGGACGGATTCCTAGTGGATTTCTGGGCCAAGCCCAATGCGACCAACGGCCAGGCCTGGTTCACCAAGGATTCATTCGCCATCCTCGACGCGGCGGTACGCGTGGGCAATGGCTTCAAGATCGTTCCGGCCGTCTATAGCAGTTCCAACAAGGATGGCATAAACGGCGAAGCCGACGAGGGTTGCGATGCCATCGAATTCGCCAATTCCCCCATCATCAAGCGTATCTGCGAACATGCGGCCACCATGCGTCTGGCGGACGGGCGCGTGGTCTTGAGCCAGTGGCTTGCCGAGCGGCACAGCGTGGCATGGTGGAAGAAGGTCATGGAGCAGATGGAGAAGAACGGCCACCCCATCGCCTTTCTTCCGCAGTTCAACAGTTATGGCAAGCTGGAAGACTTTGCAACGATTTCCTATGGAATGGCCCATTGGGGACCGCGAACGTTGCGGGAATACGATTGGCTGGCACGGGTACGACGGTTTGAGGGCATGAAATGCGTCTTCCCCATAGTGGAACAGGATGTCAGGACGCGCGGCTGTGAGCTATTTGAATCGTCCAACAGCGAGACACTCCGGCATTTATGGCGTCTGGCAATCGATGGTCCGGCCGACTGGGCGTTTATCGATACCTGGTCGGATTTCACGGAACAGGCCATGGAGCCGTCCACCGGCATCGGCTTCGCCCCCTACGACCTCAACGCCTATTACACGCAATGGTTCAAGACCGGCGCGCAGCCGAAGATCGTCCGCGACCGGCTGTACTACTTCTATCGGAAACAGCATACCGACGCGGAGCAGGCCAAAGGGGCGAAGTGGAAATTCCGCGATGGCGGCGCCGCCGGCAACGAGATAGAATTGCTGGCGTTTCTCACGGCGCCCGGTACGCTCACCATCGAAGCGGCCGAGCAGACCTACCGGATGGAAGCGCCAGCCGGCATCACCTCGTTCAAGGCCCCACTTCCCAAAGGCGTGGCCTTTGTACCGCGGTTCACGCTGGCCAGAGACGGCCAAACCATCCTGTCGCAACCCGGACACTTCGCCGTGCTGGACAAGGTCGAGTTTCCCAACCTTCTTTATTGCTCGGGGGTGATCGGAAACGACAGACGTTGATATTCAGGGCTGGATATGGACATGGCGGCAGGATACCAGAAGAATGGCGCGCCAGGGTGTAAAGGCAAAGCGTAGGCATGCACATCTCTTTTCAAGCCTGACCTGGAAAGGAAATGCGTGTCTCACGCAAGAGCGCCACGCCGCCGCTGACCACTCATCTTGACAGGCGAAGGAGCGGCGCTAAGATAGCCACTACCGTCGCGGCTGTGGCGGAATTGGCAGACGCGCTAGATTCAGGTTCTAGTGGGCAACCCCCGTGCAGGTTCAACTCCTGTCAGCCGCAATTTTGGCCCTTTCCCGGGGCCTTTTTTGTTTGTGCGCCCATAACCATGGCCGACCGCAGCAACCAGAACGACCACGAATCCGATGGGAACCTCCCCCCGGGCCGGCCCGGCGGCAAGGCGAAGAATCCTTTGGCCCCCTGCCCATCCAAAGACGCCATCCAAGAGGGCGGCGGCGTCAAGGAAACGCTGGAATCCATCCTGGTGGCCTTCATCCTGGCTTTTATTTTCCGGGCCTTTATCGTCGAGGCCTTCGTCATCCCCACCGGCTCCATGGCCCCGACACTCATGGGCGCTCATTACCGCTTCCGCTGCCCGGATTGCGCTTATCCTTTCGCCGTCAACTACAGCGCGGAACGGACCAGGTCGGGCGATGACGACACGGCCGTGCCCGACAACCCGGCCATCAACTTCCCGGTTAGCTGCCCCAACTGCGGCCTGAGAATCAAGGACGACGCCAAGAGAGAGCCGGCGGTGGTAAGCTACGGTGACCGCATCCTGGTGCTCAAATACCTGTACATGAACCTTCCCGGCTTCGGGGGCGGGCCGGCGCATTTCCCCTTCGGCGCTCCGCAACGCTGGGATGTCGTGGTATTCAAGAGCCCCACCTCGCCGCAGACTTATGACTATAGCCAAAACTATATCAAGCGTCTGATCGGGCTGCCCGGGGAAACGATCATGGTCCTGGACGGCGATGTCTACGTGAAGGGGCCGGGAGCCAAAGAGTTCCAGATCCAAACCAAGCCCAAGGCCGCGCAGGATGCCCTGTGGCGGATCGTGTATGACAACGACTACCACCCCCTGCTGCTAACCGGCAACCGGGCCACGCCGTGGCGGCAGCCCTGGCGAACGGCCCAGAACAGCGGCTGGAAGGAGAGCGGACGGCAGTTCCTCTTCAGCGGCGATGGGGAGGGCGCCCTGTTCTTCCGCCCCGAAGCCAATCCCGACATCCATAACCTCACGGACTATCTCGCCTACGACCAGGGCCCTCGGGGCCAGCTATGCAATCCCATACACGACCTGAAACTGGAGGCCAATTACGTACGCCGGAAGGGGGATGGGCCACTGCGGCTGACACTAACCAAGTATGATCGCACGTTTACCGCCGAGATAACCCCCGGGCATGCCCGGCTGCTGATGAGCACCGGGAACGGCCAACCAGAAGTGCTGGGCGAGGCCCCATGCAGCGCCGGCAGGGACCAGGACGTACATGTCGAATTCGAAAACGTTGATTATCAGGTAACGCTGTCCCTGGACGGCAAGAGACTGCTGGGGAGCACCAAAGATAAGTACGCTCCCAACATCGACGCCCTGCGGCGACAGGAGGAAATGCACATCCAGCCCAAGGCGCCGGTGGTAGCCATCGCCGCCGAAAAACAGGACTGTGCCATCCAGCATCTGAAGCTGTGGCGCGATGTCTACTATACGTCACCGGATAGCTGTTCCCAGGGCTCGGACTCGCACCGGGAAGCTCCGCACTGGGCGAGCCCCAGCAGCGATCCCCCAGGCATCGTGCTGGGAAACGACGAATATTTCGTGCTGGGCGACAATTCCATCCTCAGCCTGGATGGGAGGTGCTGGAATGAGCCCATCGATCTACTGCAAAACGAGAATCTCCAGGTGGCCTCGGGTCGCGTGCCGGGGCGGTTCATGCTGGGCAAGGCTTTCTTCGTATACTGGCCGGCGGGCTACCGCGTGCCGGGAGTCGAGTTTCCGCTGATTCCGGATTTTGGGGATATGCGATTCATTCACTGATCGCCGGCGTAATTTCCGCGCACCTGCTTAGGAGAGTCACAAAACCGTCCGGCTCGCCACCCAGGCGTCCACCGCATCGACAGTCAGTTCCGACAGGGGTTGGCGCCTGAGCATCCGCACCGCCGGGCCGAGGGGGAGCCATACGCCCGGATCGGTGGGACCAAAGAGGATGAAGGTGGACAGGCCGATGATGCCGGCAAGTTGGCCGGGGCCGCTGTCGTTGCCCAGGAACAGCGACGCGGATGTCAGCACGCGCAGCAGTTCCAGGTAGTCGCACGGCCGTACAACATCCGCCACGGTGGAGGCGGCGGCGATCTCCCGGGGTGTCCAACGCTCCAGTTCGACCTCGCCCAGCACCAGGCGCACCGGCCGGCCGCGGCGGCTCCAGCGGGCCGCCAGTTCAATGAAATTGGCGGCCGGCCAGCATTTGGGACGGGATGAGCCACCGGGATGGATCACCAGCGGGCCGCCGGGCTCACGGCGGAAGGCGATGCCGCGCCGGCCCAGCGATCCCAGCATCAGTTCCAACGCCTTGGCAACAGCCGGCATACCTTGCAATTGCCCGACCAGCCCAGCGGCGGCGCCAGTGCCAGGCACCGGTGGCCAGATCAGCGGATATATCCCGGCGCCGGGAGCAAGGCGGCCGACGTTTTGGCTCCAGACATCGTGGCCGTCAGAAAGGAAGGTGAAGATGGAATGGGCCCCGGCCAGCAGCTTCCGGGGCGACTCCGGCAAGGAAGCATCCGGGGAAAACAACCGATCCCAGCCGGCTTCAATATCCGCCGACTCGATCCGCAGCACCATCTCGGCAAGTCGCCCCTTGGTCCCATGAGTGATGTAGAAAATCCGGCTCTGCGGGTAGAGCCTGGCCAAGGCCAGAGCCAAGGGCCAGGTCAACACAAAGTCGCCCAAGGCGCCAAGGTGGAAGATGAGGATGTTACGCGCGGAAACCATGCGGTTAGCCTGGGACGGGGCCTACGCGATCCAACCGCCTCCGAGAACCACCTGGCCATCATAGATCACCACCGCCTGGCCCGGGGCGATGGCGCTTTGGGGCTGATCGAAGGCGACATTCAGTTCATCAGGACCGGCCAAGTTAGCCGTAGCCGGCACCGGGGCATGGTTATAGCGGATTTTGGCGCTGCATTTAACGGGCAAATTTCCGGTAGACAGGCGATCATCGAGAATATTCAGGCCGCGGGCCACTAGGCCGGTCCGCAAGAGGTCATCCTTGGCGCCGAGGACTACGCGATTGCGCTGCGCCTCGATCTGGACAACATACAAAGGATATCCCGCCGCCACGCCCAGACCTTTGCGCTGGCCGATGGTGAAATGTTGATGGCCCGGGTGCGTGCCGAGTTGGACGCCGGCGACATTGACAATCGGGCCGGCGCTGAAAGCCTGGGGGGTCCGCCGTCGGACCAGGGAAGCGTAATCCTGGTCGGGCACGAAACAGATTTCCTGGGAGTCGGGCTTGTTGAAGACCGGTAGTTTCCACTCCCGGGCCAGGTCGCGAACCTGTATCTTGTCCAATTCGCCGACCGGGAAGAGCGTGTGTTCGATGGTCTGGCGAGTCATAGTGAAAAGGACATAGCTCTGATCCTTGCGATGATCCAGAGCACGCAGCAGCGACTGGCGGCCGGTGGCGGGATGGGGACCAATGCGGGCGTAGTGGCCGCTGGCGATGTAGTCGGCGCCCAGGGCTTGGCCATAAGCCGCCAGTTTGCCGAACTTCAACCATTCATTGCAACGGATACAGGGATTGGGGGTTCGGCCTCGGTTGTACTCGGCGACGAAATAGTCGATCACACGCCCAAAATCATCCTGAAAGTTGATGACGTAGAAGGGAATACCTAGCAACCCGGCGACCCGACGGGCGTCGCCGGCATCCTGCACCGAGCAACACCCCTGCCGCTGGTCGCAGGCCGCAGCGATCGCGTGGGTCTGGGCGGTGGCATTCGCCTCAACTCCCGGGGGCGTGCCCAACCGCATGAAACATCCCATAACCTCATACCCCTGGCGCAAGAGCAACCCCGCCGCTACAGAGCTATCCACTCCGCCACTCATGGCTACGAGAACTTTTTTACGCTGGCTGGTCAAGGAGAATCACCGGGAATTCGGGGGGCGAGGGACGAGGGACGGAGAGGTGTATGGCTGTTGGAACTCTCATCATTGCGTCTCGGCATCTGGTGCGTCAGTCTATCCGCCATAAGCGCCGCTGGCCACTGGCCACAAACTACTTCCATCGACCCCCGAACTAACTTATCCTTTGCACCATGCCCCCGCTCGTCGTCGCGGCACGGCGCTGATGGCGCAGTATCAGCAGGAATTGGGGGAAAGTTAATAAAGGCTGGGAATGCTCAAATTGGAGAAGGGGCAGAAAGGTTCCTTAACACATCCTTAATAAACTGTTGCCTATTTCTGCTTCTCTTCGCATTGTTCCCGCCGCGTGTTATGATGATTCCCCGTCCGCGAAACGTTCGCGAATGAGAAAGTCCCATCAAAGCGCAAATGGCTTGATACGCGCCATCGCCATGCCAGAGAGGTAGATTATGCCCGCATACCAATTGCCCCAAATCCATAAAGCGCACCGTCTTACAAAGAAGCAAGTGGTCCTGGTCGCCAGCGGCGATCTGCGCCAGTCGGCGAACCAGACGTGCTGGGCCGAGCAGGCCAGAATGGAAGAGGCCTTGGGACGTGCCGTCGCTGCCGAGGGTTACGAGGTGGTCCGCGGCCATGCATTTAAAGCGGACCAGGGACATGGGTTCATCGGTTCGCAGAAAGAAGGCATGCAGGTCTTCGCCCAGATAGACCCCAAGGCCCCGGTGATCGTCGCCGAGGCGGTATGGCAATACTCCCACCACGTGCTTCCCGGCCTGATTTTCCATCAGGGTCCGATCCTCACCCTGGCCAATTGGTCGGGCATGTGGCCCGGATTGGTGGGCATGCTCAATCTCAACGGCTCGCTAACCAAGGCGGGCGTGCGCTACAGCACCATCTGGAGCGAGGACTTCAGCGACGACTTCTTCAAGGATTACCTGCGCACCTGGCTGAACAAGGGCCGGGCCAAGCACAAGACCGACCACGTCACTAAGTTCAAGAAAGTTCGCATCGGCTCCTCGCAGCGCAAGCTTGGCGAAGCCCTAGCCAAGGAATTGCAGACCAGCAAGGCCATCATGGGCATCTTCGACGAAGGGTGCATGGGGATGTACAACGCCATCATCCCCGACGACCTGCTGCAGACCACGGGGGTCTTCAAGGAACGGCTCAGCCAGTCGGCCCTCTACTACGAGGCCATGCAGGTGCCCGATGCCGAGGCCGCCACAGTGCGGGCCTGGGTGGAAGCCCGCGGCATGAAGTTCCTCACCGGGCACAATGAGAAGGAAGACCTGACCGACGCCCAGATATTGCTCCAATGCAAGACCTACATCGCCGCCCTGCGGATGGCCGATGATTTCGGCTGCGACTTGATCGGCATCCAGTACCAGCAGGGGCTGAAGGATCTCCTGCCGGCCAGCGACCTGGCCGAGGGGATGCTCAATAACGCCGACCGGCCGCCGGTGCGCAGCCGTGATGGCGGTCGCGTGCTCCACGAGGGACAGCCGCTGCCGCACTTCAACGAGGTCGATGAATGCGCCGGCTTGGACGGATTGATGACCTATCGCCTTCACAAAGCCATGGGCCAGCCGGTGGAAAATACGCTGCACGACGTGCGCTGGGGCGATGCCGATCGCTCGGGAACAGTGGAAGATTACGTCTGGGTGCTGGAAATCTCCGGCGCCGTGCCGCCGGCGCACTTTAACGGCGGCTGGGCTGGAGCCACCAGCGAGCGCCAGCCGGCCATGTTCATGCGCCTCGGCGGCGGCACCGTGAAAGGCATCTCCCGCCCAGGCGAGATCATCTGGAGCCGCATCTTCGTGCAGGACCACCAGTTGAAGATGGACCTGGGCCGCGGCGGCGTGGCCGATCTTCCCCTGGAAGAGACGCAGCGGCGCTGGAACGCGACCACTTCGCAGTGGCCGATCATGCATGCCATAACCTACGGCGTCACCCGCGACCAGATGATGGCCCGCCACAAAGCCAACCACATTCAGGTGGCCTACGCCAACAGCGCCCAGGAGGCCGACAAAGCCCTGCTGGCCAAAGCCGCCATGGCCCACGCCATGGGCATGGAGGTCTGCATCTGCGGAACGAAGAAGAACGGCAAAGGATGGGAATAAGCCATTCAGTGGAATATTGGTTATCGCCCAGCGCACCGCGTCAGTTCATTCGGCTGCCTGATGCTGATGTATAATCGAGAAGCAGTTCCATGACGCCGCACATTCTCTTCTACGTCAGCGGCCACGGCTACGGCCACGCCCGCCGAACAGCTCTGGTGATCGAAGCGCTCCGACGGCGTCTGCCCCAGGCACGGGTGTCGGTGCGGACGGCCGCCCCGGCACGCCTGTTTGCCATCGCCGGACTTGCCGAAAGCGACGTCGCCGGCACTCAGATCGACTGTGGAATGGTCGAGAAGAACTCCACCACCATGGACGGTCCGGCGACGGCGGCACACGCCGCCGCCTTTCTTGGCCGGCGTGACCAAATCGCCAAAGCCGAGTTGAATGCCTTGGCCGGTCAGGATGTCTCCCTGATTGTGGCGGACATACCGTTTCTGGCCGCCGAGGTAGCCGGCGCCTTGGGAGTGGGTTGCATGGCCATGGGGAATTTCACCTGGGACTGGATATATGCACCTTACTGCCAAACCCCGCAATTCGCGCACCTGCCGGAAACGATCCGCAGCAGCTACGGCAAGATGATCGGCGTGCTGCGATTGCCGTTTTCCCATGAAATGCCGATGTTCCGGCGAGTAATCGACCTGCCACTGGTGGCCATCAGTAGTCGTCGGCCTCAGACCGAAGTGCGACGTTTGCTTGGCCTGGAACCCAAGCCGACAGTGCCCCTGGTGCTCCTGGCCATGCGCGGCGGCTTGGCAGCGCAGGCGATTATTCACGGAGCCGCTACCGCCAACGATTACAACTTTTTGTATTTTCACGACTTGCCGGCAGATATGCCAGGGAATATTTCCGCAATCCCAGTGACAACCAACCTTGACTTCAGCGAAATCGTCAGTGTCTGCGACATCGTGATTTCCAAGCTGGGTTACGGCACGCTGGCGGACGTGATCGCCGGCAATTCCCGGCTACTGTGGCCACGTCGCGAAGACTTCCGTGAAGACCTTGTCCTCGAACCGCAGGCCCAACTTTATCTCCGCACATGGGAAATTCCCCGAGCAGAGATGGAGGCTGGCAACTGGCGCCCATGGCTGGAGAAGTTAATGCGGGTTCCTCCCCCGCCGCAGCGACTGGCCCTAAATGGCGCCGCGGCCTGCGCCGAGCATATCGCGACCATGGCGCTTGGAGCGTGACTTTGGGAATGCCCTGGCGGGCGCAGGAGCGTTTGGGCGTACGCAGCAATGGTCCGCAGAAGAGGCACCACAAACCATGCAAAGATCAGGCAACTCGGTCGACTCTTCTGGGGACTACGCCCATAGACGACCAACCTGTCAAACAAGCAAACTGACAAACCCAGCCTAGCCCCTGTCCACTCTTCCTGCTACTATACATCTGCGGTTGTAGTGGCGATCGCGCTTGCAGTTTGCCTGCGGGCGAGGAAAGTCCGAACTGAGCCGAAGGCTATTGGAGTTTTCGGCGGGCCCGGTGCTTGATAACGTCAAGGCGGAACAATCCCGGCCGTAAGGCCGCGACCAAGCCGACGGAAAGTGCAACAGAAAGATACCGCCCGTTGAAGCGCAAGCTTTGGCGGGTAAGGGTGAAATGGTGCGGTAAGAGCGCACCGCGTCCGGGGCGACTCGGACGGCATGGCAAACCCCACCGGCAGCAAGACCAAATAAGCGGACAGCCCCGGTCCCAGGGCGTTATGATCCGCGGGTAGGTCGCTAGAGGCGCGCGGCGACGCGCGTCCCAGAGAAATGGTCGCCTCCACGCCCGAAAGGCGCGGAAACAGAATTCGGCTTACACGCAACCGCACCTTTTAAACGCTGAACGATAAACGCTGAGCGACAAACGATGTTTAACCGACATCGTTCATCGTTCAGCGTTTATTGTTTAACCTTCCGCTTGACATTCTTGTCATGTTAGGGTAATGTTTTCAACGAACAATAGCCGAACCTTGATAAGGTGAACTATAGAGTAGTATGTCTCTGCAAAAGAGCCGGCCCCGCTTAACTGCCCTTGGAAGAAAGGATTGTCCATGAATCTTACGCCGCGACAGCTTGACGTTCTGGTAGCCATACGCAATTACCGGCACTTGCACGGCTACGCGCCGACCATGCAGGAGCTTGCCGATCAGCTTGGCACAAGCAAAGTGACCATCTTCGAGCACGTGGGGGCGCTGGAAAAGAAACGGGCCGTGCATCGCGACCGACACATGGCCCGCTCGCTGGAAATCACCGCCGAAGGGAAACTGCCCGATGAAAATCGCTCCACGCGCCTGCCCCTTCTGGGCAACATCGCCGCCGGCTCGCCCATCGAAGCCGTGGAAAACCGCGAGGAAATCGATCTGGAAACCATGTTCCAGTCGCGAGTGGGCGTGTACGTGCTGCGCGTCCGTGGCGATTCCATGATTGAAGACCACCTTTGCGACGGTGATTACGTAGTGATCGAACGCCGGGAAACCGCCCGCAATGGCGAACAGGTCGTGGCCCTACTGGATACCGGCGAGGCCACGCTCAAGCGTTTCTACAAGGAAGGCTCCAAGATCCGCCTGCAGCCGGCCAACGCCACTATGCAACCGCGCATTATCGACGCCAACCGTTGCCGCGTGCAGGGAGTGGTCATAGGCGTCCTGCGCAGCTACGCCAACTGATGCGTTGGGCCAGAAAGGCACAAAGAATAAACCCCGGATTTCATGGAATATTCGGGGTGTTGCTCAATCCGTACCCTCCGTGTAATCGGTGGTTTCCATTTTTTCCACGCTGCCTATTTGGGCAGCGTTTTCCATTGGACTTTTCCACCACCCCAAAGTGCGTGACATGTGGACAACATGGGGTCTGTTGAAAGACGGTTTGCCGCGAAAAAAAATTTCCCTATCCTAAGCCTCGCTCGTACCGTTTCTTAGCCCAAAATTATGGTCTTGGCATACCATATTTAGTAAAAATATCGTTGCATCATACTAGATATGGTGTATAGTGCCCTCAGTTGGATTAAGGATGGGCTAACCGACGATAGTCGTTGTTTTCCCCGTTCTACAACTACATGTCAGTGCTAGACTTAGTGTGCAGGTTAATTGGATGACTTAAGTAACACAAGCCTAACCCATCGACGGGATAATAGTCGTCATGGAAGACGACGGCTGTAATTAGGAGATGCCGAATAATCAGGGATGCGCGCTCATGAATCTGCCTGCAGCATTATGCTTGGCGGAGAGCATCATGACGTGGTAGCTTATTTCCCCCATTTCGCACGGAAGACCATACCATGAAAATCACTCGCAGATTTACCAAGAGCGGCCATGACGCTTTCGCCAGCGTCGAATACGAGAAGCGTACCAGCCGCATCACCAATTCCGATGGAAGCGTTGTTTTCGAGATGAACGAAGCGGAGATTCCGCGGAATTGGTCGCAGTTGGCCACCGACATCATGGTCAGCAAGTATTTTCGCAAAGCGGGGGTGCCTCAGACCGATGCCCAAGGCAACGCCGTGCGCGATGCCCAAGGCAACATCGTAACGGGTCCGGAAAAATCCGTCCGCCAAGTGATTAACCGTCTGGCCGGATGCTGGCGGCATTGGGGCGAAACGCACGGCTACTTTGACAGCGCCGACGACGCCCAGGCGTTCTATGACGAACTGGTGTACATGCTTCTGCACCAGATGGGCGCTCCCAACAGCCCCCAATGGTTCAATACCGGGCTCAACTTCGCCTACGGGATCACCGGCCCATCCCAGGGCCACTATTACTGCGATCCCCAGTCCGGCCAGATGATGAAGTCCAATGACGCGTATACCCACCCCCAGCCTCATGCCTGCTTCATCCAATCGGTCAGCGACGATCTGGTCAATCCTGGCGGGATCATGGATCTTTGGACGCGCGAGGCGCGGCTATTCAAGTATGGTTCGGGCACCGGCTCGAATTTTTCCCGCCTGCGCGGCGACAACGAACCCCTGTCCGGCGGCGGCAAATCCTCGGGACTGATGAGTTTCCTGAAGATCGGCGACCGGGCCGCCGGGGCCATCAAATCCGGTGGAACCACGCGCCGGGCCGCCAAGATGGTGTGTCTGGACCTGGACCATCCCGATATAGAGGCCTTCGTCAACTGGAAGGTGCGCGAGGAGATTAAGGTCGCCGCCATGGCCGAGGGCCTCAAGGTTCTGGGCAGCCAGCTCCAGGAAACGGCCAAAAAACTGGGCCTCAAGCTCGATTACGATTTCAACGGGGAAGGATACGCGACGGTTTCGGGACAGAATTCCAATAATTCCGTGCGAATTTCCAACCGCTTCTTCAAGGCTCTGGAAGAGGACGGCGACTGGAAACTCTACTGGCGCACCAACACCAAGGTGGCCAAGACCATCAAGGCCCGTGACCTGTGGGAGCAGATCGCCTACGCGGCCTGGCGCTGCGCCGATCCCGGGGTGCAGTACGACGACACCATCAACCAGTGGCACACCTGCCCCCAGTCGGGGCGGATCAACGCCTCCAACCCCTGCGTCACCGCCGACACCCGCGTTCTGACGCCCGGAGGCATCTGGCGGCGCATCGACCAGATGATCCACATCCCTAGCCGGCTGGTAACCAATCTCGCGGGCCACGAGATCCACGTCTGCGACGGGGCGTTCCCCACCGGAACCAAAGAAATATATGAGCTGCGCACGGCCGGCGGGTACAGTCTGAAACTTACCGGCGACCACAAGGTATGGACACGCGGTCGTGGTTGGGTCGCCGCCCGGCAGCTTCTGCCTCAGGACGAGGTCAAGCTCCCGAGCCGTCCGGCCTGCGTTCATGAGATCGGCGAACCGCGCGATGCCTTTTTCTTCCAGATGCTGGGTCTGTTCCTGTCCGATGCCAACGACAGCGCCTCGTGCGTGAATCTGGAAGCCTGTCTTGCGTCCGAGCTGATCGACGGTTTCGCCCATTATGCCGCCGAGGCGTGGAAGAGCGTCGATGGTTCCTACCCCGACGACTATGCCAACGCAGCGGCGCATCAGGAAGTCTGCGCCCATGGCGACGGCAGCGTCATCCTCACCCTGCGCCTGGCCAACCGCCGGCTCATCAGCCGCCTGGGCGCCTATCAGCATGTCGAAGCCGGCCAGCGGCGTCTCAGCGACGATGCCTTCACGTCCGGCCTGGCCGCCCAGAAGCACCTGCTGCGGGCCCTGTTCAGCGCCGATGGCCGGATGGTCGATCATTCGCTGGAAATCCGCGGCCAGAGCCGCGGTCTGCTGGAAGATCTACAGCTTCTGCTGCTGGGGTTTGGCGTACAGGCGAGCATCCTGCCGCCGGGAGACTGCGGACGGCCGGGCCTGCGCATCGAGCCGGACAGCCTCCGCTCTTTCGCCGCCCTCATCGGCCTGCTGCCGGGCGCCAAGCTCCGCGACCTGACCGCCGCCGCCGCCGGCACCGCAACCCGTGACCAGACATCAGGAAATTTCGACCGCTTCGCTTCGCTGGTCCCCCTGGGAGCCCAGTACGTCTTCGACTTGTCCGAACCGGTCACCCATTCCTTCATTGCCAACGGCCTGACGATCCATAACTGCTCGGAATACATGTTCCTGGACGACACCGCCTGCAACCTGGCCAGCCTCAACATCCTGACCTTTTTCGACGCCGAACAGAAACAGTTCGACATCGAGGCCTTCAAACACGCGGTGCGCATCTGGACCATGGTCCTGGAAATTTCGGTGCTGATGGCCAGTTTCCCCTCCGAGCCCATCGCCCGCCTCTCCTATCGCTACCGCACGCTGGGCCTGGGATACGCCAACATTGGCGCCATGCTCATGCAGGCCGGCATTCCCTACGACAGCGACCGCGGCAGGGCCATCTGCGCCGCTATTACCGCCGTGCTCACCGGCGAGGCTTACGCCACCAGCGCCGAAATGGCCAGAGAACTGGGGGCCTTCACCGGCTTGGCGGACAACAAGGAGGCGATGCTCCGCGTGATCCGCAACCATCGCCGGGCCGCCTACGGCCACGAAGAAGATGTCGCCACGCATAAGAGCGTGGGCGACTACGAACAACTGGACATCAAGCCCGTGGCCATCGACCCGGGCCAGTTTTCGGCCACCGACCCCCTGGCGACGCGACAGCTCCTGCACGGGGCCCGCGACTGCTGGGACCGGGCCCTGGCCATGGGCGAGCGGCACGGCTACCGCAACGCCCAGGTGACGGCCATCGCCCCCACCGGCACCATAGGGCTGTTGATGGATTGCGACACCACGGGCGTGGAGCCCGATTTCGCCCTGGTCAAATTCAAGAAACTGTCCGGAGGCGGCTGCTTTAAGATCGCCAACCAGTCCCTGCGGCCGGCCCTGGTCAACCTGGGCTACTCCAGCGCCGAGATACACGATATCCTCGCCTACGTCATGGGCACTCTGACCTTGGACAACGCCCCCCATGTAAACCGCGATTCGCTGAAACTGCTAGGTTTCTCCGATGAGGATCTCAACCACCTCGAGGATATCCTGCCAGGCGTGTTTGAACTGTCCGACGCCTTAAGCGCCAAGTCCCTGGGCGCCAAGACCATGGCCCGCCTGAAGATTCCCGCCCACGAGTGGCAGGCGCCGTCCTTCAACCTGCTGCAGCGGCTGGGCTTCAGCCGCAAACAGATAACCGAAGCCAACGATGTCATCTGCGGGCGCGGCACCATTGAAGGGGCGCCGTTGATCCAGGATGAGCACCTTAGCGTCTTCGACTGCGCCAACCGGTGCGGCAGGTACGGCAAGCGTTTCATCTCCGTCGAGGGCCACATTCGCATGATGGCCGCCGCCCAATCCTTCATCAGCGGCGCCATTTCCAAGACCATCAACCTCCCCTCCGAAGCGACTATACCCCAGATCAAGCAGAGCTATATGCTGAGCTGGAAACTGGGATTGAAGGCCACGGCCCTGTATCGCGACGGATCCAAGCTATCCCAGCCGCTGAACTCCACCACCGACCAGGACCCCGACAAGGCAGAGGCGGACGACGAAGAAAACGTGCAGGCCGCCCGCGAAGAAGTGGCCGGCGATGTCGCCAAGGCCGCCGTGCAGGTTTCCGCCCCGCCGGCTGCCGTAACCGCCAAGAGCGACAACCTGGCCGCGCCGCCGCCGCACCAGATCGAGAAAATCATCGAACGCATCGTCGAACGGCCCCTGCGCCGCCGACTGCCGGACACCCGCCGGGCTCTGACCCACAAGTTCGATGTAGCCGGACACGAGGGATACATCACCGTCGGGCTCTACGAAGATGGCCAGCCCGGCGAGGTCTTCATCACCATGGCCAAGGAAGGTTCCACCATCGGCGGCCTGATGGACACCGTCGCCACCCTGGTTTCGGTCGCCCTGCAATACGGCGTGCCGGTGGAATCGCTGGTGCGGAAGTTCGAGCATGTGCGCTTCGAACCGAGCGGGATGACGCGGAACCGCGAGATTCCCATCGCCAAGTCACTGGTCGATTACATTTTCCGGTGGCTGGCGATGGAATTCATTCCCGGCTATCGCGCCGCCAATGCCCCCAAGCGAAGCGATACCGCCGCCCCCGCGGCCACGGCACCTGCGCCAGCGGAGGCGGCCACGGCCACCTGCGCCGCCGATGCCAACGCCCATGGTCCGGCGACCGGGCCGGCGCCCGAGGCCGGCTCCTCCCGGGTCCAGGGTGACCGTCCCGCCTCTCGTGGCGGCAATGGCCATGGTCCGCGCCACGACCCTGACACCGCCAAAGCCTTCGATTACACCGGCGGCCAAGACCACGCCCAAGCCCACAGCATCCCCAGCGTCGAGCCCGGGCCCGGCGCCTTGAACCTCCGCCTGGCCATCGTCGCCGATCCGCTCAGCCAGTTTGGATCGCAACTTCAGGCCGATGCCCCGGCCTGCGACGTATGCGGCAGCATCACGGTGCGCAGCGGAACCTGCTACAAGTGCCTAAATTGCGGCAACTCCATGGGATGCAGTTAGCCAAGCACATCGACCCGGCCGCAGTAGCGGCCGAGTCGATGCGTAGTTAAAAGCCTGGTGCGCCCACCTTGGGATTCAACCGTTGTTGGATGTGGTGTGGTTGGTAGCATAGTAGGTATGTCGCCTATGTATGGGTGCTTTGTGTCCACTACGCGGACACCGCCGGGAGGGCTATGCTATTAACGGCAACCGCTTGGCACATCCCCCTTTATGTTGTTCCCGAAAAATTAGGTACACCCGAATCAGAGGATCAGGCGCCGCTTCTTGCCTGTGGACGATCTCCACTTATACTGCATAATCAGAGTAGCGGAGCGCGCGGCTTGTGCCGGGCGCGTTCGCTGACCACTGGCCGCTACCACTGACCACTACTGCGAGGCTTGCCATGGCGCTGACCGGCAGGACGAAACTGGCGTTGACAGGAGCCGTACTCGGGGCAGCCACGGTCCTGGGTCCGATCGGATGCGTCGAACAGACGCTCACGGTCGACAGCAATCCACCGGGGGCTCTGGTATACCTCAACGACCAGGAAATCGGCCGGACGCCTCTGAAACGGGATTTCCTATGGTACGGCAATTATGAGGTCGTTGTCCGCACCGAGGGATATGAAACCATCAATACGACCGCGGACATTGAGCCGCCGTGGTGGAATAACGTGCCCCTGGACCTCCTGGCCGCTTTGCTCCCGGCGACGCTGCGCGACACCGACCACCATCTGACCTACACGCTGAAGCCAGCCCCATCCCATGAGCCCGAGGTGACCGGCCTGTTGTCGCGGGCACAGGAAATGCGCGAACAACTGGAGTCCAGCGAATATACGCGGCCGGCGACAACGCGCGCGACTACGCAGCCGTAATGGCCAGAGGGGTGTTCGTTAATCTGAATTCCCGCTATGCGGTGGATCAATATAAAACCGGCCCTACAACCTAAGTATGTATAGGGCCGGTTTTATATTTTCGGTGTTTTCCGCAAGCGCAAGGCCGCCGCTACGCCGCCACCGGGCACCGCAGAGCCGACTTGTTGTTATTAATGACCACCGTCTCCCAGAGATCAATATTCTCCAGCTTGAACCGGTAATCGACCTGCACCCCGGTGCGGAGGATAAGATCATGGAGGGCCAGGTCGCTGCGCCACCCCAATTTCGTGCATAGCGGGCACAGCCACTTCTCCAGCATGGCGAGGAAGCGATTGGCGCTCTGAAAATGGTTGACGATAACGATGCGGGCATCGCGCCGGGCCACACGCTGGGCCTCGCGCACCAGGCGGTAGGGATCGCTGACGACGCTGATGACGTGGCTTATGAAGACGTGATCGAAGGAACTGTCGGCAAACGGCAGCCGCATGGCATCGGCCTGAAAAACCACGGCATTGTCCATGCCGCGGAGGGCGATCTTCTTGCGCGCCTCGCGAAGCATGCCACTGGAGAGGTCCACGCCGATGATCTGGCCGCGCGGAGGATAGTATTCCAGCGACGCGCCCGTGCCGATGCCCAGATCCAGAACCCGGTCGCTGTCGGAGATATTCATGTGCGAGATGGCCCGGGCGATGTGCCGCCGCACCAAGCGGCCGAAAGTGGCATCGTAGAATGCCGAGTGAATATCGTAGATTTTTCGGGTGCTGGCTTCCTGCATCATTTCACCGCCGGATAAGGTAATTGGCCGCGGGGTGTATGCCGAGGCCGTTGGAAGTCGATCTTAAGCGTCGAACAATTCTTCCGACTCGATGATTTTCTTTGCCAGCTCGGCCAGGCCGATGCGGCGTTTCTGGCTTTCCTTCTGAAGACGGCGATGGGCCTCCTGCTCGTCGAGGTGCAGCCGCTTCATGAAAATGCCTTTGGCGCGTTCGACCAGCTTTCGGGTTTCCATGGTCTGGGCCATGGCCAGAATTTCCGTGCGCAGTTTCTGGGCCTCCTCGAACCGCCCCAGAGCCACCTCGATCTGGGCCCGCAGGGCCTCGGTGCTAACCGGCTTGATCAGGTAGCCGTAGACGCCGGCATTGCTGGCCCGCAGCACCAGTTCGGAATCGCTGTAGGCGCTGACGATGATCATGGGGAGCCGGCGTTCGGCCAGAAGTTCGCGGGCCAGTTCCAGGCCATCGGTCTTGCCCAGCTTGATGTCCATCAGGACCAGATCGGGATTGCGTTCGCGAAACATGAGCCGAGCCTCGTCGCCGTTGGCGGCCTGGCCGGAGGGACGATGGCCCAATTGCTCCAGTTGCGACTTGAGACCCATCCCGACCAGGGTTTCATCCTCGACGATCAACACGCGCAACGAAAGAGGATGGGCCGACGCGGCAACGACATTATTATTGGCTTCACTCATATTGGCTTATTCTCCCGCCGCCGGGGTCAATTGGGAAGCGGACTTGCCCACTAAATCCCCGGCAACAATTGAATCCGCTGCCGCCACCGCGGCATCGACGTGTATGTCATGGTCGTCCATTTCATCCCCGACCAGTGGGAACTCGATCGTAGCGGTCGCCCCCCGGGCCGAAAGCTGCAACCAGAAGCGGCCACGCATTTCATTGGCAACCAGCCCCTGCACCAGGGCCAACCCCAGATGATGGCTTGGCGCGGAGGAAACTTCCGCCGTCGAACGCCCCTGATCGATCACCTCGATCCGCACCATCTCGTCCTGATCGTTCTTGCACTCCACAAGATACCTGACCCTCACAACCACCTCGCCGCCTTCGACGGTCCCATGCGACAGGGCATTGGAGCACAATTCGTTGAGTATCATGGCCAGAGCGACAGCGCGGCCGGTGCGCAGATTGATGTCGCCACGATCCACATCGACGCGGATCGTAACCCGCGGCGGCGCCAAAGCCGACAGCGGGGCAATCACCTGATCGAGCAGTTCCTTGAAAGCGATGCGCTCCAGGTAGCCGCTGAAAAGGTTGTGGGCCCTGGCCAGAGTGCCGATCCGCGCTGTGGCCCCGTCGAGCCACTTGGCGGCCTCGGTGGTCAACCGCGGACGCCCGATCGACAGCAGGGACACCACGCTGGCAAGATTGTTCTTCACGCGATGATTCAGTTCACGCAGAAGAATGGCCTTGGCTTCTACATCCCGGCGATTCTGCTCGTAAAGATCGCTGTTGACGATGGTGACCGCCCCATGGGCGCACAGAATATCCAGAAAGCGCCGATCGACGGCGCTTAACCGGCGGGAAGCCAAAGAGCCGACGATAATCACGCCCCACGGCCGGCCCCTGGCAATCAGGGGCGCGACTATAAGCGCGGCCGCATTATAAACGTGTGCAATATGCTGGTTCGCCTGCTTATCAAACTCTGTCAGGATCTGGCCATTGATGCTCGTCCACACGCCAAGACGGCGCCGCTGCTCAAGCAAATCGCCGTTAAAGTAGCTCGTGCCCTCAGTGATAACCCGTCGGCACAGCGGTGTATCCTTAAGCGCATACCTGGTCTCGTACTGCTGGGGCACCTTGCCGTAGACGGCGACTACCTCTAACAAATCCTTCGTCATGTCCACACGCAATATCGCTGCCCCATCCATATTCAGCAGGTCGCATGCCGCTTGCATCAGCCTCTGGAGTATGCGCCCCGATGATCCGATCTCGGCATTGGCGGCAACTGAGAACCGATCTATCTTGCGCACCGCCTCCAGTTGGGCCAGAGACTGCTGTATCTGGCGCCAGCGCTGATAGAGCATGCTGAAGACGGCGGCACTGCTGAGCAAGGCCAACACCAGTCCGGCGGCCAGAATATACGGTCCGTACGAGACCCCGCGCGACTGGCTGCGGTGGGCGGCGCTGGGCGAAAGGCTGAGTTCCCAATGTTGGTTCCCGGCGGCAATAACGGTCGTCTGGCGATAGGCCAAGAGTTGCCCGACGTCGGCCGAAGCATAGATGATCCTTCCCTGGCCATCGCGCAGCTCGACATGGAAATCCTTGGACAACGCACTCAGGAAGCGACGGAAAACATCCCCCAAACGAAACTCCGCTATTACTAGGGAATTGGCCGGCGTTGCCGACAGTCCACCAACGCCCGAGGCCGGCACTATGCAGAGCACCACCGCCGCTCCGCCCAAGGGCATGGGATCAGTCAGTAGATTGACGCGCCTGGCTGCGGCTTGTTCCAGGCTATCGCGCCACGGTCCGGCGGCCAAAGCATCTTCAACCTGCTTCCGCGCATCCGGCGGATAGACGTCCAGACAACGGCCCAGGGCGTCGACCCGGGCGATAAACGGACACTGCTCAGGGTCGCAGGCGAATGCCGCAAGGACGGCAAAATCGGACGGATGGGCGTCCCCGGCCTCCAGTTGGCGTTGGAGCCTCACCAGGGAAAGAATCTGCCCCTGGATGCTATCCTCGCATGAACGCCCCCAATGCCGCGCGGCCGCCTCGGTCCGGCCAGCCATGACGGCATCATCCTTATGAACATGGCTCCAGTACATGGCCGCATCGCCGGCCACCAGGCACACCAGCAACAACAGCGGCAGCGCCAGCGCAGCCCACAAACCATGCAATCCATACCACTGCTTCAGCGGCGATGCCGTCGGGCTAAGATTGTTATCAATCCGGCTTTCCATGGACCTTCCTGCCGTATACCTGGAGACATGACGCTGCTCATATCATACATGGCCCGGCATTAATTCCAACTGGCGGGAGGGAGTTGGCAACGATGCCAACCGGGTGCTTGTTGGAGCATGTTTCTTCATTCTTTTTGTCGCCCACTTCCCAAGTCGCCGGCACTCTCCTATAGTTGGCAGGTTCTGGAGGCAACATTATGGCGAAACACACTATCGTTATCATCCCCGGCGACGGAATCGGTCCGGAAGTTACTTCGGCAACCAGGCGCGTCCTGGAAGCGGCAGGCCTTTCGGTGGAATGGGTGGAATTGCCCGCCGGCCCGGCGGCCCTGGCTCAGGGCTTCGACAACGTCCTGCCGCAAAGGACGCTGGCGGCCATACAAGCCCACAAAGTGGCCCTCAAAGGCCCGGTAACCACTCCGGTCGGCGGCGGATTCAAGTCCGTCAACGTGCAGATGCGCCAGAAGCTAAATCTTTATGCCGCCGTCCGGCCCGTGCGCAACCTTCCGGGGGTCAAATCCCGCTATGACGGTGTGGATATGGTCGTAATCCGGGAAAACACCGAAGGCCTCTACAGCGGCATCGAAAATGAAATCGTTCCGGGCGTAGTCACCAGCCTCAAGGTGGCCTCCGAAACCGCCTGCATGCGCATCGCCCGTTGGGCCTTCCGCTACGCCACGCGCCGCCAGCGGCGCAAGATCACCGTCTTCCACAAGGCCAACATCATGAAGATGTCCGATGGCCTATTCCTCAACTGTTCGCGAAAGATCCACCAGGAATATCCCAATATCGAATACGATGAAATCATCATCGACGCCGGATGCCTGAAACTCGTGCAGAACCCTACGGAATTTGACGTGCTGCTGATGGAGAACCTCTACGGCGATCTGATCAGCGACCTGTGCGCCGGCCTGGTAGGCGGCCTGGGCGTGGTGCCGGGATCGAACTTCGGCGACGACGTCGCCGTCTTCGAAGCGGTGCATGGCAGCGCCCCGACCATAGCCGGCAAGGGTATCGCCAACCCGCTGGCCTGCATTATGAGCGGGGTGATGATGCTGAATCACATCCAGGAGGAAACCCTGGCCATCAAGGTTCGCGGCGCGTACGATGCCGTTCTGGCCGAAGGCAAAACGCGCACCGCCGACTTGGGCGGCAGCGCCACCACCGAACAGTTCACCGACGCCATCATCGACAAGCTTAAATAGGGCATGGCGATGAAGGAGATGGCACTTTGACGAACATAACATTGATCGGAGCGGGAAGCGCATCGTTCTCGTTGGAACTGATCCGGGATATCTGCGCCACCCAGAGTTTGTGGGGCAGCACGATGACCTTGATGGACATTCACCCGGGCCGACTGCGGGTGGCGGAGACCATCGCCAACCGCTACCGGGACGAGGTCAAGGCCGACCTAAAATTTGTCGCCACTACCGACCGCTGCAAGTCGCTGGAGGGCGCCGATTTCGTCATCTGCGCGGTTAAGGTCGGCGGCTACGACCCGCTGGAAGCTGAGCGCAAGATTGCCGAGGCCCACGGTTACTACCGCGGCATCGGCGACCGCGTCTCCTGCTATTACGGCGGTGTCGGGGCGTATCACCAATTGAAGTTCATCCTGGACCTGGCCCGTGATATGGAGCAAATCTGCCCCAACGCCTGGCTTATCGAGACCGCCAATCCGGTGTTCGAGGGAACCAACCTGGTCACCAGGCAGACCAGGCTCAAGACGGTGGGCGTCTGCCATGGGCACCACTGCGTCAACCGGCTGATCGACGCCCTGGGCCTTAACAAAGCCGAGGTCTCCACCCAGATGGTCGGCTTCAACCACTTCATCTGGCTGACGCACTTCATCCATCGCGGCAAGAACGCCTACCCTCTGGTCGACCAGTGGCTGGCGACTAAATCCCAGGAATACTGGAAGACCGTCAACTACAACGAGCAGATGTCGCCCGGGGCGTTCAACGCCTATCAGCTTTACGGCCTGTTCCCCATCGGCGACGCCGTCCGCAGCGGCACGCCATGGTGGTACCACACCGACCGCCAGGCCAAAGAACAGTGGTTCGGCAAGGATGGGGGCTTCGACAGTGAGATCGGCTGGACCCGCTACCTGAGCGACAAGGCGGCCGAGCACAAGATGTGGGAGAAGTTGGCCGAGCATCCTGAACAGAAACTGCTGGAAAAATACCCATTCAAGCACGGCGGCGAACAGCACATCCACATCGTCGATGCTATCAGCAACGACAAAGAGATGAAGCTGCAGTTGAACATTCCCAACAGCGGCTGCATCCCGGGCATTGCCGACGACGTGATCGTCGAGATCCCCGCCCTGGTCAGCGGCCGCGGCATCCAGGGCGTGAAGGCCGACAAACTGCCGACCCGCCTGCTTAACGGCGTGCTATTGCCGCGGATGATAGCCATGGAAAACATCCTGCACGCCTTTTTGAACGGGGACCGCAAGGCCCTGGTCCTGATGCTCATGGACGATCACCGCACCAGGTCCTTCCAGCAAGCCAAAGAACTGATCGACACGCTGCTCGCCCAGCCGTGGAACGCCACGGCAAATGAACATTACAGGTGGTGATTACCATAGGACCAGTTAAAGGAGCCGTCTCGGACCGGCATGGCGCAACAAAACGCCTGCGCGTTCAGCGTTCAGCGTTCAGCGTCTGGAAAGAGCATTTTCCGCAACACCGTATGTAATATGCCGCCGTTGCGGTAATACTCGACCTCGACCGGGGTATCGATACGGCATGTGCAGGCAAACTCGATGGTGCGGCCATCGGGTTCGACGGCACCCACCGGAATGTCCTGGAGCGGACGCAGATCCTGGCCAAACTGGATGCGGAAGACTCCCTTGCCGCTAAGACCCAAAGACGAGCGGTCCTGCCCTGGCTTGAATTGCAGGGGGAGAATTCCCATGCCCACCAGATTGCTGCGATGGATGCGCTCGAAACTACGGGCAATGACCGCCTTGACGCCCAGCAGATACGTGCCCTTGGCGGCCCAGTCGCGGCTGGAACCCATGCCGTAGTCGCTACCGGCCAGGATGATCAGGGGCACCCCGGCGGCCTGGTACTTCATCGATGCCTCGTAGATGCTCAGCACCGGCCCATCGGGAAGATAAGTGGTCAGGCCCCCTTCCGTGCCAGGCGCCAACAGATTGCGCAGGCGGATGTTCGCGAAAGTCCCGCGCGTCATCACACGATCGTTGCCGCGCCGAGAGCCATAGCTGTTGAACTCTTCGGGCCCCACACCCCGTTCCATGAGATATTTCCCCGCCGGGCTGTCCTTCTTGATCGATCCGGCCGGGGAGATGTGGTCGGTGGTGACCGAATCGCCCAGCATGGCCAGGACACGGGCGCCGGTTATCTGGCCCAGGGGTTGGACCGTGGCTTGCAGATTCGCGAAGAACGGCGGTTCCTGGATATACGTGCTGTCCGCCTTCCAGTCGAACAACTGGCCGCCCCGCAAGGGAATGGAGTTCCACTGCTGGTTGCCCTCGGCGACGCGGGCGTACTGGCGCCGAAACTGCCCGGGGGAAATGCACGCCGCCGAAACCTCGCGTATTTGCCGCGGCGTTGGCCAGATGTCGCGCAGGTATACCGCGCAGCCCTGGCGGTCCCGGCCCAGCGGTTCATTGACAAGATCAATGTCAACGGTGCCGGCCAGGGCATAGGCCACCACTAAGGGCGGGCTGGCCAGGTAATTGGCCTTGACGTGCGGGTTGATCCGGCCTTCAAAGTTGCGATTGCCCGATAGGACCGCGGCGACCACCAGGTCGGCCTCCTCGACGGCGGCGGCCACGGATGCCGGCAGCGGCCCGCTGTTGCCAATGCAGGTGGTGCAACCATAGCCCACGGTGTTGAAACCCAGACGGTCGAGATATTCGCCCAGGCCGCAAGCGGTCAGGTAATCGGTGACTACCCGGCTGCCGGGGGCCAGGCTCGTCTTGACATACCCCGGCACGCCCAAACCCCGTTCCACGGCGTTTTTGGCCAGGAGGCCGGCAGCGATCATCACCGATGGATTGCTGGTATTAGTGCAACTGGTGATGGCGGCGATCACCACGTCGCCATGGGCCAACTTGCGCGCGGCAGCGCCAGGGGCGGCAAGTGGAGCCGAAACACCCCCCGCCTCTTTCTTGAATACGCCGGTCAATGCGGAACGGAAGGACTGCCTGACTTGGGGCAGGTCCACCCGGTCCTGCGGCCGGCGCGGACCGGCCAGGCAGGGAACGACGGTGGAGAGGTCCAGGCGCAGCTCCTGGGTAAACTGGGGATGGGCATCGGCGTGGAACCAGAGCCCCTGTTCCTTGCAATAGCGTTCCACCAGGTCGATATGGCCCGCCTCACGTCCCGTGAGCCGCAGGTAGGCCAGGGTTTGTTCATCGACCGGGAAGTAACCCACGGTCGCTCCATACTCCGGGGCCATGTTGGCAATGGTTGCCCGATCGGCGACGGTCATGTTAGCCAGGCCGGGGCCGTAGAATTCGACGAACTTTTCGACCACGCCATGTTTGCGGAGCATCTGGGTGATGAGCAAGACGGCGTCGGTGGCGGTCGCGGCGGCGGGCAATTCGCCTTCGATGCGGAAACCGACCACCTGTGGCGTGACCAGGTAAATCGGCTGGCCGAGCATGCAGGCCTCGGCCTCGATGCCGCCGACTCCCCAGCCCAGCACGCCCAGACCGTTGATCATCGTGGTATGGCTGTCCGTGCCCACCAGGCTATCGGGGCGCGCCACGCCATCGAAAACCGCCACCACCCTGGCCAGGTGTTCCAGGTTGACCTGGTGGACAATGCCCGTGGCCGGCGGCACAACGCTGAAATTGGCGAATGCCTTCTGACCCCACTTGAGGAATTCATAGCGTTCCATGTTGCGTTGGAATTCGCGACGGTTGTTTTCTTCCAGCGAAGACGGACTGCCGAAACTGTCCACCTGCACCGAGTGATCTATCACCAGGTCAACCGGCACCAGCGGGTTAATCCTGCCGGGATCGCCGCCCGCCCGAGCCATGGCCGAGCGCATGGCCGCCAGATCCACCACCGCCGGCACGCCGGTGAAATCCTGAAGGATCACCCGCGCCGGATTGAAAGGCAGTTCTACGGCGCTGACCTCTCGGGCATTCCAGCGCATCAAGCCGCGCACATCCTCCTCTTTAACGAATGGGCCGCCGGCATTGCGCAGACATGATTCCAGCAGCACCTTGATGGAGAATGGAAGCTGATCGAGCTTTCCCAGGCCCAACTCAGCCAGGCGCTGAAGTCGAAAATACTCGACATCACCCGCGGGAGTCGACAACTTCGCCGCCGCTCCAAAAAGATCCCTGTTCTTGGCCATAAGCGCTCACTAAAGTTGATTCTGGGCTCCGCTATAGCGGGGAACCCGCAATTTTTCCGTCCGTGCAAAACGAGGAGCCGGATTCTAGGCACAGACCGACCCGGCAACAAGGCAGAAAAAAGCACCCCGCGGCGTGGGCCACGGGGTGCTGCGGAAAATACGGAAAGTTCGCGGCTTGGCAGAGGTGAACGCGCCACCGGCGCCACCACCACTATTTGCCAAGAATGGGATGGGCATCGGAACCGGCGGCCGGACCAGTGGAATCTTTATTCAGCGGTACGACCGGGGCCGGAGCAGGCTTGGCCGAGTGGGTACCGGAACCGCCGCCAATGTGGATCGTAGCCGGAAGAATAAGCACTTCGACACGGCGGTTCTGGGCCTTACCGGCCTCGCTGGCATTGGAGGCGACCGGTCGCTGATCGGCATAGCCCGCCACGCCAAGGCGGCTGGCCTGGACGTTCTTGGCCATCAACTCGTGGGTCACCGAGATGGCCCGGTGCGCCGACAGGAACCAGTTATCCTTGTGGCCCTTGCTGATCGTGCTCTGGTTGACCACAGGAGCGTTGTCGGTATGGCCGGCGATCATCAATTCATAGCCGGCGGCGGCTTGGGAGTTGAGGATGGTCGCGAAGCGATCGATGACTTCCCTGGCTTTGGCGGTCAATTCCGCATCGCCGGTATTGAATGTCACATCGCTCTTGAATTTGACAATCCCCCGGGCCGCGTCGAATTCAACAAGATCGGGGTTCTGCAGCGCGAACTCCCTGAGGGCATCGCTCAATTGCTTGGGCAGAGCATCGCCACCGCCGGCGACGGGAGCTCGGCCCAGCAGTTCTTCGTACTTGCGGGTCATCTCGGCCAGGTCAGCCTGGGACTGGGCAAGTTGCTCGGCCTGGTTCCGGATCAGCGCGGCAAAGTTGTTGCCGTTGGCCGCAAGGGCGTCGAGTTGTCCTTTGTACGAATTAGCCAGGGCGCGGGCCTCGGTGGCATCGCGCTGGGCGGTAGCCAATTGCTCGGCGAGCCGATCGCGGTCGAGCTTAAGTGCGGTATAGCTGTCCTGGGAAACGCAGCCCACCAAGGTCATGCCCAGGGCTGCAATCAAAACGAGTTGAAGCTTCCTTGCCATATATGGCCTCCATGCCGGTAAGAACTATATTTTCGGCCCGAAAAACAGGCCTTCGGTCACGTAAATTATGCCAGATTACACCGAACCTGGACATCATCGCCCGCCATAAAAGCATGCCACGGCGAATCGATGCCACACAGTTTGCCGCGCCGCGCCCGAAAATCAAGCGGTAAGGGCGCGAAAAATGGAAAAAAGTTGGCGGCCAAGAACCAGAGACCAGCTACGAGTTAAGAAGGGCATGCTGATGCCAGCATTGCCTTTCACCTTATCAATCCCTCTAGCGGGACGCGCTCCGACTCTTGCCTATGAACCAACCGATGCCAAAGAAGGCCACCGCCAGTATGCCGCCGCCGAGAATCCAGAGCATTCCCTTGTTCTCCGGCTTGCCGGAAAGTTCGCTGACAAACTGGGGATGCACGTTGAAGACGGCGTTGGCCAGCACGAACACGGAAAAAATAATAATGGCCACGCCAGCCAGGGCCATAAAACCGAAGGCATCGGCCAAAGGATCCCTGGCCTCAATGAAGACCGGAACCGCCGCCGTGGCCCGGCTCAAGGGGCTGGATCCCTGCGGTTCGATGTCTCCCAGATCCAAAGCTGCATCGGCGGCCATGGCGGGCGGCCGATTGGCGCGCTGGCCGCCGGAGGGGGCGATTTCATCGAGAAGTTGGGCGCCCAGCGAAGTGTCATCGGTCTCGCGTGTCAGGTCCAGCAGGCCCGAACCCGAGCCGACGCTATCGATCTGCATCTGGTCCTGGATGCCGGCCTGAATGACGGTCTGGGCTGAAGGATCGACCTTCTGCTGGTCATCGACGTCGAAGACGGTAATGCCGCTGCGCGATCCACCGGCGCCACCGCTGCTAAGCCCGGTGCCCGTGCCGGGATGTCCCGGCGAAGGAACGCCGCCAGCAGAGCCGCCCAGGCCCGAGCCGGAGCCGGCATCCGCCATGGTGACCATGCCCGAACCGCTGGGAGCGCCGCCATCGAGATTGAGGGCAGCGCTGTCGGAACCGCCGAGGTCGGGGGCGCCCACCGCGCCGCCGCCAAGTTCGGCCTTGAGCTGATCAACCTGGTCGGCCTTGAACATCAATCTGGGGCCGTCGCGGAATTCGCGGAGACGGCCTTCGCGGGCAAGCTGCTTAACCTCTTCCTCATCCCGGCCCAGCGCCGTCTTGGTTTCATCCAGCGTATAAAACATCTTGGCCATCATGATGCGGGCTCCTTGCGGTTGGCTCTTGCCATTGGGGGCGGAATCGACCTCGCCCATATTCGGCGGCGCTTATTTATTCTCCAGGCCGTTGTCGGCGGGCACGGTTGTCACTAGCGGAGGCGGGGGCAATACCGCCGGCGCCGGTTCCGGGGTATTCCTGCCTTGCGCCTCGCGCTCGAGCAAGCGCTTCATTTCATCCGGCGGCGGGAACGTCGAATACTGGGTGAGTTTGCGATCATACTTGTAACTGCGCGCCGCCACGAAAACAAGTTTTTTTTCCGGGGTAAACTGGTAGGCGATCAGGTTTTGCTGGTCGATGTCGATGAGGTAGCAACCCCACTGGTTTGGCGAAAATTGCGCCGGCATAACGTAGACGCCACCACCGCCGCCGATATTCTGGAACTGCTGGGCCAGCGCCGCCGGGAGGATGGCGGGCGAGTTGCCCCGGGAGATCAGCACGGCGAGAATCGCCGTCAGCACCAGGGCATTGACCCACAAAGCCAGAGCCAGAGGATTATTAACAGCGTGGCGGCGCATAAGATAGAATATTATACGGGGAGGATAGACTGCTGCAAGACGACGAAAGGCGAAAGGCGGAAGGTGAAAAGTAATATCCTGAACTCATCCCCCGGCGAGGGTTGGTTTGGCAAGTCAAAGGACCATGCAGCCGCATCATTCCTTGAATCCCACGAACTGTCCGGACCAGGCACGCCCATCGCGCGCGTTAGCGCTTCGCCGGGCCCGTGGATGCAGTTCCGCCTGCCGAAAAATTTTGTCTGGAAGAGGATCGATCTGCCTGTGGATGGTCTGGCCGGGGGTTTGCGGGGATTGCGGATTGTGCACCTGTCGGACCTGCACCTGCGGTCATTCTGGGGAAAACCGTACGACCAATTGATAACCAGCATAAACGCCAGCAAGGCGGATATGATCGTGCTGACCGGGGATCTGGTGGAAAACCGCATGGACTACCGCCCGGCGCTGGCGACCGTCAAGCGTCTGCTTA
>Ga0316232_1001377_pt1 | contig 29913 bp, 14 predicted proteins | sample TBHtaG_FD_206006 | JGI IMG/M metagenome (GOLD analysis project Ga0316232, IMG submission 206006) | Freshwater microbial communities from Trout Bog Lake, Wisconsin, USA - TBH18025_13 | ecosystem: Environmental > Aquatic > Freshwater > Lake > Hypolimnion/Profundal zone | place: USA: Wisconsin... | reverse complement strand
CATCGGGATGCAGCACACCTGCCACAAACAACCGCGTGCCACCCTCGCTGAGGTCGTAGCAAGTGCCCATGAAGGAATGCTCAATTCCATTTCGGCTCAGTTTCAGGGAAGCCCGAATGGTTACTTGAAAACGTGGCCATCGCCGTTTGTCTTTGTCAACCTTCCCGTCGTAAGAGGACTGACCACCCTCTTCAGGCAAATCATTAGGAGAAGCGTTCACACCATTACCCTCACCAGTTAATTGCACAGATTACTCATTTTTTGAATCTACCGCAATCAGTCCGAGGTAGTCACCCAATCGATTTTCTGATGCGGATCGTGAGGAGTTCGAGGTGGAGCACGATACGACGTGTGCACCTGCGGCCCTTCTAGCTCCCGAACACTTTGCTCTGCGGCATAAGACGAAAGTCCGGGTTTGCCCTCAGGAGAGACCCAATCTCTTCGGCGCTTATGGGATAAGAAAAATAGTAACCTTGACCTAAATCGCATTGCATACGTTTGAGCGTATCAATTTGTCCGAGGGTTTCCAGACCTTCAGCCACAACCTTCATGTTTAGATTATGAGCAAGACTGACGATGGTGCGCACGATGTTCGAGTTGCCGCCTTTGTGACTCATCTTGGCAATGAAGTAACGATCAATTTTAAGAGTGTCGACCGCAAAATGATGAAGGTAGTTCAGCGATGAGTAGCCCGTGCCAAAATCGTCGATGCTGATACGAATACCGAGTTTCTGCAGTTCGCTAAGCATCAGCGCTGTGCGTTCGGGATCCTCCATGGTCACGCTCTCGGTGATCTCCAGCCTCAGACTGTGGCCCCCAATTCCGGCCTCGCGAAGAGCGCATTCTATAGTGCTGACCAAGTCGGGCTGCTGAAACTGCCGGGCGGAAAGGTTCACGCTGACGTTGAGGCCGAAGTCGGTCCCAAACTCGTCATGCCACCTCCGCATCTGCTGACACGCTTCGCGAAGTATCCACGCACCGAGAGGAATAATCAGGCCGGTTTCCTCGCACAACGTAATGAAGTCGGCGGGGTTCACCAAACCGCGCGTTGGGGACTGCCAGCGAAGTAGTGCCTCAAATCCCTCAATCTCGCCAGTCATAATGGAAGCGATCGGTTGATAACAGAGGAAGAACTCATTCCGCTTGAGTGCGTCCCGCAATTCTGATTCTTTCTGTAACCGCTCCACGGCATAAAGATGCATGCTCTTGTCGAACAGCACGCAGCATCCGCGTCCGCCTGATTTGGCGCGGTACATCGCGGTGTCAGCATCGCGCAACATGCTTTCACCAGAGGTGTACCCGCTCTGTGTAGTAGCAATTCCAATGCTCACGGACGTCGCGATTTCCTTGCCGCGCAACTGGAAGGGGACCGCCAGAGCGGCATTGATGCGTTGGGCAACGCGCAGCGCATCAGCGACATCGCGTATGTCATCCAGAAAGACCGCAAACTCGTCTCCGCCGAGGCGCGCAACCACATCATGACACCCGGGACGCGTCTCGCTGTGGTCTCTCAAACACGACTCGAGACGGCCGGCGACGTCAATCAGCAATTCGTCTCCCGCCTGGTGTCCCAGACTGTCATTGACAACCTTGAACCTGTCCATGTCGAGATACAGCAAAGCGCAAAGATAACGATCTTTGTGTTGTGACTGCTGAAGGGCCAGCGGGAGCCTGGTCTGCAACAAACGGCGGTTCGGTAACTTGGTAAGGGGATCTTGCAGAGCGGTAATTTCGGCCAGTTCCTTGGCGTCTTCCAACTCCTTGATTGTCAAACGCAACTGGGTTGTGCGTTCGTCCACCATTCGATCCAGTTCATCCATACGCAACTGTGCTTGCAAGCTGGACTTCCACTTGGTTGTTAGCGCATGGGCTAGTTGCGTGACTTCGATGGGATCAAAAGGCTTCTTCAGGATGACGAAGTTCTCTGATATGCCAAGACGAAGTGCGATCTCACGCCAGTTGTAATCGGAGTATGCCGTGCAAATCACTATCTGCAGAGCCGGGTCTTTCTCCCATAGATGCAGAATTGTCTCAATTCCATCCCAACCGGGCGGCATTCGGATGTCGACGAAAGCCAATGCATAGCGACTGCCTGAGGCTTGGGCTTGCTCGACGAGGCCCAGTCCCTCCTGCCCCTGGAAAGCAGAGTCGATTGCAAATTCGACTTCGCGCGTCGTGGACTTGCCGAATAGCAATGCTTCGTCTTCAGCCAGTTCAGAGTCAAGTTGTGGGGGCAGCAGTATCTTCCTGAGGTCATCATGAATGGCCTCATTATCATCTACTATCAACAAGCGGAAATCGGAATCCTTGTTCGTAGCCATCAGAGCTCCCTAGTTTCGTCTTTGCTCATCGCCTGAAGAGGAAGTTCCAACGTGAAAGTTGCGCCGTGTCCTAGGCCTTCACTCTCAACATTTAGAGAACCACCAAGCTGTCCGGCGGCCAAGGCGCCGGAATGCAATCCGAAGCCATGCCCATTTTTCTTAGTCGTGAAACCGTGCGAAAAGATTCGCGCCAGGTTCTCAGGAGCAATGCCAACGCCGTTATCAGTTACCTGGTAACGCACGCGTGCGTCGCCTGAAGTGTCCAAGCGGATCACAATCTGCCGGGGGGAGCAGTCCGAAGCTTTTACAGCATCCTTAGCATTACGGAGAAGGTTTAGAAGAATTTGAAGCACTTTATGACGGTCGGTAGTGATTAGGGGCACCGTCTCTACGATCTTTGTCAGGTCAATTCGATGGCGGTCCATTCCAGCGCGCATAATGCTCAGCGCGTCGTCTATCAGAGACTGAGCATCCAGCTTCTCGAGTACACCGGAAGCGCGAGCATAGGTCTGTTGCATCGCCACGATTTCCTTGACGTGTCCGACATGCTGCAACAGATCCTCGAGTTCTATCCCCATCTCATCGCGCTCTCGCACAAGGTGATCGGAGAGTTTAGCGAGGTATGGCAGAACCCGCTGGCCGCGGAGGTCGTTGGTGAGAAAATCGCCGATGGATGATTGATTTTCCTTCAATATTTGGGACAAGCCACGCAATTGCTCGACGCGTGAAGCCTGTAAGCGGTCTGAGAAGAGGCTGGCCGAGACGTTGATACTATTGAGCACGTTCCCGACATTGTGCAGCACTCCGGTTGCAACTTCAGCCATGCCAGAGAGGCGGGAGAGTTCAATCAGACGCCTCTGTGCTTCCTGCAACTCGGCGTGCGCGCGGTCTTTTGCCTCAATCTGTTCGCGCAATTCCCGTGTCCGTTCAATGACCCGCTCTTCAAGGTCCCTCTTTGCCTCCACCAATGCTTCCTGGGCGTGCTGTCGCATGATCGAAGCACCAAGCATGTCAGCAACAGCGCGGGCGGAATCCAACTCTGCTTCGAGCCAATCACGGTCCTGGCAACAGTCCTGCACCACGAGCGCTCCCCACAATGAATCACCGACAAGAATCGGAGCGGCGATTGTAGATTGAGATTGGGGAGCAGGCCCCGGAATAGGAGTTGATTCCAATTGCGCACGACGCTCGACCAACATTTGTCCGCGGGACAGGTGCTCTATACGTGCTTCCAGTCCAAGTTCCTGATGGTTCAGATTGCTCCAGATAGCGCCATACGGAGCGACACCCGCAGCCGCCCACTCGAAATGTACGGTGGGGAAGATTGAAGAATCCTGCGCAGCTATATTTTGGATCAGGAGAACGCGGCTGGCATTCGCGGCGTGACCAATCTTGGAGACGACGCCGTCGATTACCTTTGTCCATTCGTATGCACCCTGCAATGATTGAGCGGTATAGCGCACACTCTCGACGATTCGGTTCCGGTGCAACACGGCGTCGGCCATGCCATTGAATGCCTCCGCTAATTGCTCGATTTCATCGTTGCTTCTGATGTCGGCGCGCGCCGCCAGATCGCCTCGCGCTACGCGTTCCACAACCGAGCGAAGCCGAAGCACAGGCTGCACATATCGCTTGGCAAACAGCATCGAGGCAATGAGGCTGATAACGATGCAAATCACCGCCAACACCCCTGTTCGGAGGTAAACGGCTTTTACGCTTCGGTCGTACGACTCAAGCGACAGACCCACGTGGATCCATCCCCACTCCAGGCCGTTGTAGTCAAATGGAACACTGTAGTGAAATGCTCGTTCATTGAAGAGAGGCGACCATTCGATTTTGCTGGAGGTAGTCCTCGCGCCTTGGAACCAGTCGGGCGCAATTTTTTGGACGCTGCGCCATCCTTTGCGGTCGACGATCACGGAGTACCCGTCGTTCTTGGTGATGACCAGAAACTCTACCGCCGGGTCGCCTGCAACCACCTGCATGGCATGCTCGACAACGGATGAATAATCCTCAGAAATTGCTGCCCCAGCCACTTCCCCTTGTAGAGCAACCCCCACGCCCTGCGCTTTCGACTCTAACCCCTCTTGTAAAGTTTGTTTTTGTTCCGGAATGATGAATGCAACAAAAATACTTAGCGTGATAAGCGTGATCGTCCACGCGAGTTGCGTTGTCCGCGCCGTTATTCCTGTAGCAAACCTCATACATGTCCTTTATCCCGGAGAGGGCTGACCGGGAGTGCAGCGATCCGGTTCTTCTAATGCTCTCAACTCAGGAGTGCGTTTTGGGGCGTCCCGCGTCCAAACGCGCCCGGAGACGATCGTACTGATGCACCATTTCGAGGGTGCCTTTCATACACGAACTCTGTCGCGCCGTATATCCCTTGATTTGGTAAAGCTCCAGAACTTGTTGGCCAGCCGGAACCGTCCGGAGTTTCAGCATGGCATCTTTAAACTCTCGCACGCCCTCTGCATCAGAGCCGCGTCGAAAGCAAAAGACCATTGGAATCACCTTGGGAGATGTCGCCAGCACGCGAAGATCGCGGCCTAGCTGGGGGTTCAATTCCACTGCCATATTGAAGGAGCGCCGCGTGAGTGCCGCTGCCTGGGTTCGCCGGAAGAATACGGGTAGTACAACCTGGTTCAGATTATCGCGAGACACCTGACTCTCGAAAAAGCGGTCGAGCGGTGGGAGACCGCTGTTGGCCAGCAGAAGACTCAACCAGATGTTCAGCAATGTCGTGTCGTGATGATGGTGTGTCGTGATTTGACTTCCGCGGAGATCCTCTACCTTTTTGTAGGGGTTTGCGCTGTGGACTACCAAGAGGTACTCCAGTCCGTCCGCGGAATAGTCCTCAATGAACACTGCGTCGGGGTCGAGCAGATCCGCGATCTTAGCGTATTCCAAGGCGGTGATAGCAAAGCAATCGACCGATCCCTCGTGAATCATCTTGATCATCTGCGCCGAAGGTATGAAAATCTCTGGGATCATCTCGGTTCTCACCATCCCGAGACTGCGGCCGATTTCCTTTGTCCAAACCTTGTAGGCCGCGCGAGCATCGTTAATGTTAGCTCCGGCCAAGGTGTCGATACTGACGCCAACGCGGAATAAACGGCCTTGGGTCTGAGCAAAGGAGAGCGCCGGCGCAGCGGAGCAGACCGCAGCCCCCGCAATGAGTTGAGCAAATTGGCGCCGTGTTATTGCCATGTCACGTTCCTTGTGTAAGTCCTAAAAATCCTAGTGCTTCGGATTGATCTCACGCTGAATTCCGGTACCCACCACCAACTCGATCTGGGATTGCAGGGCTCGATGGTCGTACACAGCCTTGTAGTATTCAGCGGAGATGAGTGCCTCCTGCAACTGCGCGCGGATCACTTTTTCTGTCGTGAGCAACCCCGTAGAGTAGGCGCGCGTGGTCAGGTCACGATCCTCACGCGCTGCGGTCAGGCCGTCGAAAGACGCCTGGTACACCTTTTCCGCGGCGTTCAATCCCAGAAACAGATCTCTTATCTGGAGGCCAATTCCTTCTTTCAACAGGAGCTTCTCTTGTTTCAACTTGCCAATCCGCGCACGAGCTTCAGCAACCTTGGCGCTGGTAAGAAAGCCATCGAAGATTGGAATTTCGATGCCCGCACCAACGGTCCATCCAGTTCGATTCTGTGGCGTGGAGAGTCCGCCGTTGTAGCTGTTCCACATGCGATGCAGTTCGCCGGTCAACGCAATCTTGGGATAGTGCCCGCTCTCTGCCGTCAACCGCGCGCCCTCCAATGCGCGCATGCCCGCGTCAATCGTTTCCCAGTCAGGATTGAACTCGTAAGCCGTGGCTACGAGTTCCTCGAGCTTACCTGCGTAGGGGATGTAGGGAACTTCGGCGTCAGCAGGCACAACGGTTGAATTCCAGGAGAGCCCAATGGTGTAGGCAAGCGCGGCCTCGGCGGAAGCTTCATTCTTTTCGAGCGGCGCAACCATTGATCGCACCGTTTCCACCATCACCTTATTGTCTAGATAGTCGGCCTTGGTCACCGTTCCGGCGCCTTCTTTATAAAGGCTATCGGTAACGCGTAGCGTAGCCTCCATTCGTTCCAGGGTGTCCGTTCCAAGATGGTGAAGTTGGCGGGCCAGCACCGCGCCATAGTAGAGGCGCGTTACGCTGTCTGTAAGTTCCAGGTCGGTGCGATGCACATTAGCCTTCGCCACCCCTATTGCGCCGAGCGCCTGCTCGCGATACCCATGCCGCATTCCGCCATCTACCAGCAGCCACTTGAAATCACCTTCGGCCAAAGAGTTCGTCGGATTCATCAAACGGACAGTTTGTGCCGGAATTGGAAATTGCTGCACCGACGTCGTAACGGTCTGTCCTGGAAAAGCAACCGGCATTTGCACGTTGCCTGGAGGAAACCCCGGTCCGAACGCATTGGCTGGAATGGTGACCATTGCCTGCCCGCCAGGAATGGCAACGCTCTGCGCTGGAATGTACATCTGGCTTGCCGGGAACACGAAGTTGAGAGGCTCGTCCATCCGAGTCACTCCGCCCTTCCCATTCAACTGCGGCCAGTAACCCGCCATGGCTTGCCGATGCTGCGCTTCCGCCATTGCTACCGCAAATTGACTCGCGGGGCGGCTATGGTTCTTCTCCATGCCGAGTTGCAGACAGGCCTGCAGGGTCAGTGTCTGGTTCAGAGGCACGGCAGAAGTGCCGCTCGTGCTCTGCCCCGAGCAGTACATCGCGCATCCGTAAAGAACCGGCAAGATCGCAAGGCAGCGGAATCCCCTGCGGATGAAGCGAGAAGATATTGACATGTATCTATTGTTGGCATAAGTTCACCACCAAGGTCACAGGATTGAGCGTGTGCTGGATTACGATGGTAATCGTTAGAACTACACGAGCGGAAACAGGTCCTTGAAAACGCGGGGTAGGGTGTGACCTTTGAAGAATTTGCTCATCGAGCGGTTTCCCGCATTTTATTGGCGATGATAATCCGGCGATGCGATTCCTACCAGCATGTTGAGAGAGCGCGGATACAGGCCCCCGCTGGGAGCCTCATGCAGCTTCGAAGATTTGGCTGCGGGGTAAGATTTGAAACTGCTCGCCGGAAACCTTCCAAGGATCAGATCATCTAAATTGCATTCTGGATGAAGCACGGGCGGTTGTCAGGCACCCGCTCGTTGCGCTGAGTCCTATGGTGAAATCATGAGCGACCAAGTCCGTGTCAGTCACCCGATCTATAACCTTCTACCCACCGAAATCGAGGGCTTCGATTCCCTTGCAAAGCTCGCGTTAGATATGCACTGGTCGTGGAATCACTCCACAGATAAAGTGTGGCGGCAACTTGATCCTAAACTGTGGGAGATCACGCAAAACCCATGGGTCGTCCTCCAGACGGTATCGCGCGACCGTATCGAGCAAGTGTTGGCGGATCCAGTTTTTCGAAAGAATGTGGATAATTTGGTCGAAGCCAGCCGACGGGCGGCGGAAGCACCAGCGTGGTTTCAGCAGAACTATTCGCACGGCTCATTAAACTGCGTCGCGTATTTCAGCATGGAGTTTATGCTGAGCGAAGCTCTGCCTATTTACTCGGGCGGACTCGGTAACGTAGCTGGCGATCAACTCAAAGCAGCCAGTGATCTTGGCGTGCCGGTCGTTGGCGTCGGACTGCTGTACCAACAGGGATATTTTCGCCAATTAATTGATAAAGACGGAGCGCAACAAGCTCTCTTTCCGTATAACGATCCCGGGCAGTTACCCATTATGCCGCTGCGCCAATCGAACGGAGAGTGGCTGCGCTTGGAAATCGCTTTGCCTGGCTACTCGGTATGGCTCCGCGCCTGGCAGGTTCAGATCGGCAGAGTAAAGCTCTATCTTCTCGACAGCAACGACGCTGCGAACTTCCCCACTCATAGGGGAATCACTAGCGAGTTATATGGCGGTGGGCCGGAACTTCGTCTTAAGCAAGAACTGCTGCTCGGGATTGGTGGATGGCGGTTACTCCGTGCACTTGGGATCCAACCAGAGGTCTGTCACCTGAATGAGGGACATGCGGCGTTCGCGGTGCTGGAACGCGCCCGCACTTTTATGGATGAGACCGGCGAGCCATTTGAAGTTGCGCTGGCGGTCACGCGTGCGGGAAATCTCTTCACGACCCATACGGCGGTAGCCGCTGGTTTTGACCGGTTTGCTCCAACCCTGATAGAGCAGTATCTCGAGGGCTATGCCGAAAGGAGACTCCGCATATCGATACAGGACTTACTGTCCCTTGGCCGCCAGAATCCGAACGACTCGTCTGAGCCTTTCAACATGGCCTATTTGGCAATCCGCGGAAGTGGGGCAGTGAACGGAGTAAGCCGCTTACATGGGAAGGCAAGCCGACACCTCTTTCAGCCGCTGTTTTTGCGATGGCCGGAGAGTGAAGTCCCAATTGGATATGTGACCAATGGAGTGCACGTGCCTACCTGGGACTCCGCCGCCGCAGATGATCTTTGGACAGAATGCTGCGGAAAGGACCGCTGGATGGGAACAGCGGAAACTTCTGAACAGGATATTCGTCAGCTCTCGGATCGCAGTCTTTGGAAACTTCGTATCGACGCCCGCAATTCGCTCGTTGAATTTGCCCGCAAGCGATTGTCCCGTGAACTTGCCGCAGGAGGAGCAGCCCCCGAGGAGGTCGAAACCGCGAAACAACTACTTGATCCTAACGCCCTGACTTTGGGCTTTGCTCGGCGCTTTGCTACTTATAAGCGACCGAACCTCTTACTACACAACCCGGAGCGTCTGCTTCGACTGTTGAGCAATCCTGAACGCCCAGTACAACTCATCATTGCCGGTAAGGCGCATCCTGCAGACCTGGCGGGACAAGCCCTGATTCAGGAATGGATACGTTTCATCCGTCGTCCAGAGAGCCGCCCTTACGTGGTCTTCCTCAGTGACTACGACATGAATCTGACCGAGCACCTGGTGCAAGGTGTGGATGTTTGGATCAATACACCGCGTCGACCGTGGGAGGCATGCGGAACCAGCGGGATGAAGGTGCTTGTCAATGGCGGTATCAACCTTTCGGAGTTGGATGGCTGGTGGGAGGAAGCGTACACACCCGAAGTCGGATGGGCCTTGGGAGACGGCCAGGAACATGGCGACGATCCCGCCTGGGACGTTACCGAAGCGAATGCGCTATACGATCTGCTCGAAAACCAGGTAATCCCGGCGTTCTACAGTCGTGACGAGAACGGTATTCCCGTGAAATGGGTGGCTCTGATGCGGGAAAGTATGGCGCAGTTGACGCCACGTTATTCCGCGAGCCGAGCCGTTCGTGAATACACCGAACAACACTACCTCCCCGCTGCAAAAGCGTATTGTGAGCGCGCGGCGAACAAAGGCGACGCTGGGAGGCTACTGGTTGAACGGCAGAATGCAATGAACAGAAATTGGAGTTCATTGCGCTTTGGAAACTCGCGAGTCGAAACCAAAGCGGACCACCACACGTTTGAAGTCGAATTGTTCCTCGGTAACCTCGACACGAATGCGGTAAGGGTCGAACTCTATGCGGAAAGCCTCAACGACAGTGCTCCGGAGACGCTGGAGATGCGATGCGTTCGCCAACCTGACGCAGGAACATCAAGCCCATACGTTTACAGCGCGGTAGTGTCTGCGACCCGCCCACAATCGGACTATACGGCGCGTGTCATACCGCGTGGCAACGGCATTGCGATTCCGCTGGAAGACGATCGGATTCTATGGCAGCGATGATCTGATTACACCGGAGTGTCGGTAGCGAAAAGGTTTCATTGGAGATGTATCCGTCGGGGTTGAGAGTGTCACCCTGCCACGCGTGCAGCGCGTCGCTGAGCAGCCAGAATGAAAAGAGCTCCGCGGATAAATTCGCGGAGCCCTTTTTTGTGTCACCTGACTTGCAGTTACTGGACCTGCTGTATCAGTGTCACCTTTGGTGTGCCGTCGTGCGTTCCTACACAGGCGGACATGCCATATGGAGAACTGGACGGCCCGCACGTACCCTCGCCAGCGGTACAAACTGGATGGATGAGGTAGCACACGACCTGCGTTGCACCACCTGCATTTATGTCGAAAACGCCGTAGTTTGCATAGTCTGAGGGCGCAGTCGCCGGCGATGATACAGCCATGCCGGACATTGACCCTGCGTAATTTGTGCCGCCCTGTGCCCCTGTGTCCTGGGTGAGGTTTATGTTGCCGCCGCTGATAGTAAGCGCACCGGTCTGACTATTGCCGTCGGCACTCATCGCAAACAGGTCACGCATATAGTAGCTTCCGTCCAGTGCGCCGAGGGAGGGTATGGTGCCCTGAGACTCCAGGTTGCCCACCTGGATACCGCCCGCACTCAGTACCACCCCGCCGCCCGTGGACGAGGAGTCGTAGAGATAGAAGACTGGCGTTCCGTTTCCACCAAGCCCAACCCTGCCGATTGGATCTATCAGGGCCGACAGTTGACTTCCAATGAGTTTGGGGTCGTTATGGGTATAATTCCCGGCATCGTTCTCGTCGCTGGAGTTGATTGTGCAAGTGCTGGGATTACCGCTGCCGCAGCTCAACTGGCCAATGAAAGCGTCGGTACTACTGTTGCCGCCGGACGCTCCGCCCATGTACATGACAAACGCCGCCGGCATTGAGGTGTGGCTTGCCTGCTGCTTGTACAGAATTCCACTCACCAGGCTGTACTGATTGTGCGGATCAAAGGACATCCCAACCAGTTTGTTGGAACTGACCATGAAGAACTTGTAGTTGGTTGGATATCCCGTTGGCGGGTTGGCCGCACTGGGAATTGTCAACGTTCCGTTGAACCATCCGTTGCCAGTGGTTGCGGGGACGGACGTGTATGTATCGGCACCACTCAGAGAAAACGGAGTGATGTTGACCGTCCCGTTATCGTTGATGTCGGTTTCGCCGAAGGAAATGTTGCCGGACACGGTGGAACCACTTAGTGTTCCACTTTGTAAGGTGAATACCCCCGCAGAACCTAGCGGAGTGTGAGCGGTGTCTTCACCTTCGAAACCGAAGACCCAGTTGCCGGCCACGTTCGCTTGGAAGTTGGTCAGGGTGTTGAATTGCCCCAGGTTTTGCCGCAAGAGGCGCCCTGTGCCGTGCACCCCGGATGGCGTTGTGCCCGCATCGTCAATCTCGACGATGCCCGCCTCTGTATAAACAGGGCAGGAATTGTCGTTGGGGTCGCCTCCGGTCGGGCAGGTTCCGCTCGTCAGACTCACAGTCTCAATCTGGCCTACTGAGAACGCGAACACCTGCTGGGTGGCAGTTGAACACGTTGTTGCGCTTACACACCTGCTGAGGTAAAGAATTCCTCGGTTATCTGGACCGATGCTATACGTGCCTGTAAACCCATTCGTGTCGCTGCCGTTTCCATTTTTACCGTTGCCATCGTTAACGTTGAAGCGTCCGTTGCTAATATTCCCAAGACCGTCGGCTTGGAAGCTCCCAATGGCGGCAGTCTGGTAGAGCGCGCTATTTCCACCGTTGCTATTCGGGTTATCGACAAAGCCCCGGAATAGGAACGCGTAGTGGCCATAGAGGTACGCGTTGTTCACAGTCGAACTCGGCACTGCCGAGACAACGATGGTGAACGATTGGGTTGCCACACTACCCGGAATGGTGCTGTCGGTCACTTGCACTGTGAAGGGGTAGGAACCGGCAGAACCTGCACTTGGAGTCCCGACAATGCAGCTATTACACGTCGAAGACCAGCTGAGCCCCTGCGGAAGACCTCCACCAGGAGTACTGAAGACATAGTTTCCAAAATTGTTACTGCCGCCCGTAGCCTGGAACGAAGCCGTATACGGTAGCCCCACCCCTGCACCCGAGGGGAAGTCGTTCGCTGTGGTTGTGATGGCCAGCGGAATTGGGGTCGCAACGCTAATTGAATATCCCTGGCTCGCCGTTTTACCGGCACCATCTGTCACGTTGACGGTGAAGAGTACATTCCCTACTGAACCGGTCGGAGTTCCGGTGATGCTAAAAGTACTTCCCGTTCCAATTGAGCCGGTCAGACCGGCAGGCAGGTTTCCGTTGACACTCCAGGTGTAAGGTTGCGCCCCATTCTGGGCATTGATGTAGGCCTGATAGCCACTTACGTTCTGGTAGGCAGTGGGCAAAGTAATTGCAGGCAGACTTACGGCCACGTACGGGTTAATCGTAATTGAATACGCAACAGGCCCCACCTGCGCACCCACAGCGTCTTTTATTGTCACGTTAAATGGCACAGTTACTGGCGTCGAACCGGGGATGGTTGGAGTTCCGGTGATCGATAACGTATTGCCGGAAGTAGTCGCTGGGACAATAAAGCCGTTAGAGGAGAGACCCGTGATTGTCCAGGTGTATGGAGCCACACCGCCCCCCGCGTTGATGAAGCCGTTGTTGTAGGCGACTGTTGCGGTTGCGGTACCCAGAGACGACAGTGGGGCTGGAGGCAGGGTCAGTGGGAAGTTCACATTGAAACTGACCTGGGCCGTTTGGCTGGGACTCGTGACCGAGACCGCCGTGACCGAGACCGTGCACATGGTGCTGATTGTGGTTGGCGCGGTGTAGGTTACCGAAAGTACGTTAGTCGTTGGCTGCGACAAACTGCCGCCGCACAGGTTGGTCGAACTAAAGTTCACGCCTTGGCCGCTGGCGTCATTGTTAACCGTCGCCGTAATTTGCAATGTGTTGCCGCCGGCCGTGCCAGCGTCCACATTGATGGGCGGCGTGTTTGGCGAAAGAGTGATGTAGATCCCAGGATTGATGGTGAACGACAGTTGTTTGGTAACGATCTGCTGCGGCGACCCGGAATCCATGGCCTGCGCAGTGAACGTGTAAGGCCCAGATGCTGTCGGCGTTCCACTGAGGAGGCCTGCGCCGTTCACACCCATTCCTGTGGGCAAGCTGCCAGAGTAGCTCCAGGTGATTGTACCGACGCCGCCGGAAGACGTGAGTTGCTGCGAATAAGGCACACCGGTGTTGCCAGTAGGCAGTGGAGAGTTGGTACCAATCACCAGCGCCGGATTGAAGGTAAGCGAGAGTTGCTTTGTCGTGCTCTGCTGCGCCAAACCAATGCCCGAATCCACGACTTTCACCACAACGGGGTTGTTCGACGAGGGCGTGGCCACCGTTCCGCTGAGAGCATTGTTGGCATTCAGAGAGATTCCCGCAGGAGCACCACTGACGATGCTCCAAGTATAAGGAGGAGTGCCGCCACTGGCCGCCAGTACAGGCGACAAGTATGGCGTGCCGGCGACGCCGTTAGGCAGCGACGCTGTAGAGATTCCTATCGGTGCAGCATTGACCGTAAGCGTAGTGGAGTTGTTGCTGGCACTATTGAAGTTGGTATCACCGGGATAAGTATAAGTAATCGTGTACGTACCCACTGCGAACGAACTAGTCGTACAGGCAACCGAGAAGCTTCCATCCAGTGCGATCGATGCTGGGGTTACGCAAGCGCCATAGCCGCTGACGGAAGCGGTTACGATACCGCTTGGCGCGAGTGATCCTGACAGAATCTTCCCGCTCAGTGGCGTCGACGCCTGGCCGACAGGCATTGACGTATTCTGCACGCTGAAGACAGCCGTCGCCTTGTTCACCGTAAACGGGAGCGCCGAGGACGAGCTACCGCTGTAGTTCGTGTCGCCGTTGTACACCGCTGTGATTGAATGGCTAGCGGCTGGCAGTGTGGAGGTGGTGAAGGTCGCAGTTCCGCCGCTTAGCGCTCCGCTGCCCAACGTGACACCATCCTGGAATGTGACGGTACCTGTTGCCGTGCTCGGCACCACGACCGCAGTATAAGTAACTGGAGTTCCATAGGTGGAGGGAGATACGACAGAAGCGCTAACAGTTGTCGTGGTGCTCGCCTTGTTCACCGTCACATTAACCGTGCCGGTCGTAGTGTTGTAATTGGCGAGATCGCTCGGCGTGTAAGTCACACCAGCACTATAGGTTCCCGTGCTCGGCGGTATCGTGCCAGGCGCGGTGAAAGCGAAAGTACCAGCAGCAGGTGTTGCAGTGCCACCGCTCAGAGTCGAAAAACTCAACGCCTGCCCATAGACGATTGCGGTCGCCGAAGGTGAGTCGGTGATCACCGCCGTCGCCTTGTTCACCACAAACGAGAGCGCCAAGGAAGAGCCACCATTGTAGTTCGCGTCGCCACTGTACACCGCTGTGATTGAATGGCTGCCGGCCGCCAGTGTAGAGGTCGTATAGGTTGCAGTTCCGCCGCTTAGCGCTCCGCTGCCTAATGGGATGCCACCATCCTGGAATGTGACGGTACCGGTTTCCGTGCCTGCGCTCGGCGTTACGGTCGCGGTATATATAACCTGAGTCCCATACGTGGAGGGAGATACGACAGAAGCTGTAACTGTTGTCGTGGTGCTCGCCTTGTTCACCGTCACATTAACCGTGCCGGTCGCAGGGTTGTAATTGGCGATGTCGCTCGGCGTGTAGGTCAGACCAGCACTGTAGGTTCCCACGCTCGGCGGTATCGTACCTGGCGCGGTGAAAGTGAAAGTGCCGGCAGCAGGTGTTCCAGAGCCGCCGCTCAGAGTCGAAAAACTCAACGCCTGCCCATACGTGATCGCAGTCGCTAAAGGCGGTGTGGTGATCGCCGCAGTCGCCTTGTTCACCATAAAGGAGAGCGTCGAGGATACGTTGCCATTGTAGTTCGCGTCGCCGTTGTACACCGCCACAATTGAATGGTTACCAGCGACCAGTGTAGAGGTCGTATAGGTTGCAGTTCCGCCGCTTAGCGTTCCGATGCCTAACGTGGCGCCGCCATCCTTGAATGTGACGGTACCGGTCTCCGTGCCTCCGCTCGGCGTTACAGTCGCAGTATAGGTAACCTGAGTTCCATACGTGAAGGGAGTAGCGACCGACCCGTCAACGGTTACCGTGGAGATGGCCTTGTCCACCGTCACGTTTCCAGCAATGTAGGTGAACGTGTAGTTGGCAGCCACTGCACCCGAGCAACTCGTCGGATTTGAACTTCCCACGTTGCTCGCAGTTGTGTAGGCCGTGGTGCAGATTGGCTGGCTCGTCAGGACCGAACTGGTTTGCCCGTTCATGAAACCATTGAAATTCGGGATGATGGTTGGTACTGCGGCGCCATAGGTCACGCCAGGGCTCGAAGCTGTCACCGAAACCGAGGCCGGGGTAACATTCACGTGTCCTGCGGTATAACTCAACGTATAGTTGGTGGCTACGGCGCCTGAGCAACTCGTCGCGGGTGAACTCCCCACGTTGCTCGCAGTCGTGTAGGCCGTAGTGCAGACTGGCTGGCTCGTCAGCACCGAACTGGTCTCCCCGGTCACAAACCCGTTGAAACTCGGCGTGATCGTCGGGGTTGCAGCACCATAGCCCACGATTGGGCTAGAGGCGATAACCGTCAACCCCACCGGAGTGATGCTAGCCGTCGTGGTCGCCGTCGCAGAACCCAGCGTGTAGTTGCCCGCCGCACTACCGGTAAGCGTGATGGTGTTCGCTGTCACCGTCAGGTTCGTGCCCACGTTGGATTGGCTGAAGATGTTCGGACCATTCGCCGTGCAGCCCACATTCGCCGGGCTGCCGCTTAGCGTACAGCTAACCTGCGCAGAGATCGTCCCGTCGTACGGCTTGCTGCTGGCGGTTACGAGGGCGGTCGCCGAAGCCGGGGTCACGGTTACATGTCCCGCTATGTAGTTCAACGTATAGTTGGTGGCCACGGCACCCGAGCAACTCGTCGAGGGTAAGCTCCCTACGTTGCTCGCAGGCGTGTATGCCGTAGTACAGACTGGCTGGCTCGTCAGTACCGAGCTGGTTTCCCCATTCACAAAGCCGCTGAAACCTGGGATGACGGCCGGAATTGCTGCACCGTAGCCCACGGTTGGGCTAGAGGCTGTAACTGTCAACGCTACGGGGGTGATGCTCGCCGTGGTGGTCGCCGTGGTAGAGGCCAGCGTATAGTTACCCGCCGCACTGCCGTTCAGCGTGATGTTGTTCGCCGTTACCGTCAGACTTGCGCCCACGTTGCTTTGGCTGAAGTTGCTCGGACCATTCGCCGTGCAGCCCACATTCGCAGGACTGCCACTTAACGTACAGCTAACCTGCGCAAGGTTCGTCCCGTCGTACGGTTTGCTGCTGGCGGTTACGAGGGCGGTCGCCGCGGCCTGGTTCACCGTCACGTTTCCCGCGATGTAGGCGAATGTGTAGTTGGCTGCCACTGCACCCGAGCAACTCGTCGGATTTGAACTTCCCACATTGCTCGTAGCCGTGTAGGCCGTGGTGCAGATTGGCTGGCTCGTCAGTACCGAGCTGGTTTGCCCGTTCATAAAGCCGCTGAAATTCGGGTTGATGGTTGGCACCACAGCGCCATAAGTCACGACTGGGCTCGAAGCTGTCACCGAAACCGCCGCCGGGGTAACGTTCACGTGTCCCGCCGTATAGTTCAACGTATAGTTGGTGGCCGTGGCACCCGAGCAACTCGTTGCGGGCGAACTCCCCACGGTGCTCGCAGTCGTGTAGGCAGTAGTGCAGACTGGTGCGCTCGTCAATACCGAACTGTTTTCGCCGGTTACAAACCCGCTGAAACTTGGGGTAACCGAGGGAACGGCGCCACCGTACGTCACGTTTGGGTTCGAAGCTGTAATTGTTAATGCTACGGGGGTGATGTTGGCCGGGGCGGTCGCCGTGGCAGAAGCCAGCGAGTAGTTGCCCGCCGCACTGCCGCTCAGCGTGATGTTATTCGCAGTCACCATCAGATTTGTGCCCACGTTTGATTGACTGAAGGTGTTCGGACCATTCGCCGTGCAGCCCACATTCGCCGGACTGCCGCTTAGCGTACAGCTAACCTGGGCGGAGTTCGTCCCGTCATACGGCTTGCTGCCGGCGGTTACGAGGGCGGTCACCGAAGCCGGGGTCACGGTTACATGTCCCGCAGTGTAGCTGAACGTATAGTTGGCAGCCACTGCACCCGAGCAGCTTGTAGAGGGCGTACTCCCCGCATTGCTCGCAGCTGTGTACGCAGTGGTACAGCTTGGCTGGCTCGTCAGTACCGAGCTGGTTTCCCCATTCACGAAACCGCTGAAACTTGGGGTGACGGTCGGAACTGCAGCGCCATAGCCCACGGTAGGACTCGAAGCCGTCACCGAGACCGAGGCCTGGTTCACCGTCACGTGCCCTGACGTGTAACTGAACGTGTAGTTGGCTGCCACTGCACCCGAGCAACTCGTGGAAGATGAACTCCCCACTGCACTCGAAGTGGTGTAGGTTGTGCTGCAGGTCGGCTGGGTCGTGAGTACGCTACTGGAGTCCCCGGTCGCGAATCCAGCGAAGGTCGGAGTGATGGAGGGAACCGAGGCTCCGTAGGTCACAGTCGGACTGGATGCCGCGACTGTCACTGGAGCCTTGTTCACAGAGAGCGGAATGCCCAGATTCACCTTGTAAGGCGTCGAGCTGCTATCCGTCACGGAGAAGTTATACGTACCGCTACCGGCCGCGCTAGGCGTGCCTGAGAGAACACCACTCGGACTGAGCATCATCCCTGGTGGTAAACCAGTTGCCGCCCACGTGTACGGCGCGACGCCTCCACTCACCGTCAGCGTGGTCGGCGCGTAAGCCACATCATAGTTGCCTGCGGGCAATGACGAGGTAACGATCGCCAGCGTCGGATTCACTGTGATTGTGAACGTCTGACTGACACTGGAATTTACACTGGTCGAAACCGTTACCGTGGCGGTGCAGGCGCCTGTACCGGCGATCGGCGGATTGTAACCAACAGAAGTCCCAGTGCTGGCCGATAAGCTGCCGCAAGGAGAGGTAGGCCCCACTGCCGACGCTGGGGTTGGCGTTACAGCCTTCGAACCCTGCGACGTGGAGCGGGTCGCAACCGGCCTAAAAGCGGCGGAGCTTAAAACACCGCTGATGTTCCAATTCAGGGTTGCGGAACCGCTGGCGTCGTTCACTGCGGACGCCGCAAGCGTGATACCGGATTCGCCAGCCGCAACGGTAGGAGTCGTGCTCTCGCCACTGGGCAATGAGATGGAAATTGCGTTCACTGTCTCAGCAGTCGAAGCATCCTTTGTACCGTCCGTCACCGAGGTCGCGGTAATGGTCGCCTTGCACTGTGCAGTCAGTAAGGCCTCTGCGGGCGGAGCATAAGTGGCTGTGGTGGTGGTAGAAGAGGAAAGCGTGCCGCAGACAACGGAGGAGGGACTTGAAGTAAGACTCCACTTTACCCCAGCATTCGTGCTGTCATTGGTGACCGTGGCCGTGACGGTTACCGCCGCCCCGCCTGCCAGCATGGTTGACGAGCCCGTTTGAGCCACGGAGACACTGACTGCGGGGCGACTGCTTCCCCCACAAGCGCTCAATAGAATGCTGATCATGACGGCAAAAGCAGATAGGTAAATCCCAGTACGCCTATTCATGGCGGTTCTCCGTTTTAATTTCCACACGGGCCCGAACAGCGACAACACAACAACTTCGGCGTGGCGAATCACGCCTGTGATATTTTCTTGAGCAGGAACTCTGAAAATTAGTATTTCAAATCTGGGCGGGAGTCAATCAAATACTTAGCTTAGACTGACCTTCGAAGTGACGATCGGACGCGACTGCAGTTCGGTGAAGAGCACACTACATCAATAACCACTTCACAGCGGTTCAATCCAGGACAAGGATTGCCATTGAAAACGCCGGATCCTCGGATCGAATCGAACCGAGGATTCAGGCTGAGATTCAGCGCACATTACGATCAACTTTGGCTCGCGGAACGACCAGAGAAAAGGAGCGGCAAGGGCCGCTCCTTTGATGGTCATGCGGGCATGCGTTTATGCCGCACGCGAACCCGCCTTGAGTTGATAGCTGCCTTCAAAGGAAACTTCAGATTCGCTCGGAGAGGTCATCTGCCCCTTGAACGTGCCATTGCCGGAGATGCCGGCGAACTGCCCCGTGCCGTGCGTGTATTTCCACTGTCCTTCGAACGACACCCTATCGTTCTTCGTCGTGATTGTGCCCTCCCACGACCCACCTTCGCGATCGCCGTTGGCGTGCTCGTTCACAAAGTAGCCATGTTCGCGTCCGTTGCCGTTCGTGACGTCCGCACTGCTGAAGGAGTTGTGTCTCGTGTTGTTGAATAGAGGGTCGCTGCAGGTCTGTTGCGCAGTTCCCACCCTGAGCATCAATTGATGCCCCGGTGTGTCATTGCAGGAGACGATTGTCTGCGAGGTGGAAACGCCTTTTAGGTGGCCTGTAAAGTTTGGCATGGTTTCTCCTTTGCGGTTGGACTTGCATGGGCTTGGGTCGGGTTATAAAGTCTTCCAGCGTGCAGGAGGCTCGCCCGAGTAGGGTAGTCAGCGAGAACCGTGCTCCTCTTCCTGAATCATTCATCCCAAGTTCTCCGACAGATTGGTGCCTGACCGGGAAAGCGCACGGCGCGAGCCGTCACCAAAAATCGCTGCCAAAAGGAAAGTGAAATCAGGAACAGGCGCCTGGCGGAAAACCTCCGCCAAGGCTCCCGGATGAGAACTAGGCCGCAATTGCTGAGTTGCCCGTCCTAATGAATAAATTGGGCTACCCGCATCGGACTTCTCTCCGGCTGCAACTCGGCCCACACCGGATATTCTTGCTTGATTCACTAAAGTCGGCAGACCGATTCGCGTTTGTTTTCTGCATCAAAGGCTGAGGGTTTAAAATATCGCGCTCAGGGGCCTCACCTGCAAAATAGATGGAACTAGGGATATCTGCTTAACTTTGACCGTGGGGAATTCGTAGGTACTGGAAATTCACGTACACTGGTTGGTCCATACAAAATGCGCAAAAGGACACTGTAGTCTTCCGGTGCCGGGGGTGATTGATTGAGATCGAAGGGTCTGGCTACTCAGACGACAACCGTTGCCCGCAGGCAGGGACGCCTCCCAGCCCCCATGCCAACACAGTTTGATCAAACGGAAATGATGCCCATGCTGGGGAGCGCCGAAGAATTTACCGGTTACTTTCCCGCAATCGGCGAACCGCATCCATACTTCCACACGCTGACCATCATCGTTCCGGTGTACAACGAACGGAACACAGTGATGACCATGTTGGAGAAGGTGTTACTGCAAGATACCTCACCACTGGCCAAGGAAATTATTGTGGTGGATGACGGATCGACAGATGGGACGTCCGAATACCTGCAGAGCACGGATTGGGAGTGCCTCTGTCAGGATTCCGAGGACAGCGTAAAGCTGCTGTTGCATGGGCGCAATCGCGGCAAGGGGGCCTGTGTGCGCAGCGCCCTGCAGGAGGCTAAAGGCGAACTCGTGTTGGTGCAAGATGCCGACCTGGAATACGATCCAACCGATTATCCTGCTCTGCTGCGTCCCATTTTGGAGGGCCATGCGGATGCGGTTTTTGGCAACCGATTTCATCCCGGCGCTCACCAGGTGCCGCGGTACTACCGGTTTCTGCTGAATCGCATGTTTTCCATTCTGTGCAACATGCTGACCAGCCTCGCCCTGACGGATGTGACCGCCTGCTACAAGGTCTTGCGGCGCGACCTGCTCGACTCGCTGCACCTGGAGAGCAACCGCTTCAGTCTGGAAACTGAGCTAACTGTGAAACTTTCCAAGACCAGGGCGCGTATCTATGAAGTGCCGATCGCGTATTACGGGCGAACTTACGCCGAGGGGAAGAAGATCAGTTGGGTAGATGGAATGGCAGCGGCCTATCACCTGTTCCGCTATCGCTTTTTCTAGTCGCTCTCACCTCCGGCGAAAACGCTTTTCGGCTAAGCCGCCGCCCCACGGCACGGGAGAGACATCACTATGTTGACCTTGAGAACGAGGGCGCTGCTGTTCGCGCCTATTATCGCCATTGCTTTTACCGCTCTGCCCGCCTGGGCCGATGTGCGCGAGGAATTCCACAAAACCGTGGCTATGGACGCGAATGGAAATTTTTCGCTGAAGAACATCAATGGCGGGATCACCATCTCAGCATGGGATAAGAATGAAATTCAAATCGACGCCGTGAAAACCGCCAGCTCCGATGAAAAATTGCGGGCGGCACGCATCGACGTCGCCGGCAGCGGGCACTCGGTGGATGTGCAAACCAAGTATCCCGACCACACCAATAACAATCCGGCATCGGTGGAATACACGATCCATCTGCCCAGAGGCGCGCGCCTGTTTTCAGTGGAGACCGTAAACGGCAATATCCATATTGATGGCCCGCGCGGCCGCATTAAGGCCGGCACGGTGAATGGCAAAGTCGAAGTCTGGAATGCCGCCGATGAACTTGATCTGAATTCCGTAAACGGCGAGGTTAAGGCTTCTCTGAGTAACCCCGGGCAGAAATCCGTGAAATTGAACGTAGTGAACGGCAGCGTCTCTATTGCATTGCCTGCTTCAGCAAATGCACGAGTGAAAGCCTCCACTGTGCATGGAGGAATCCATTCCGATCTTCCACTGAAGGTGGACAGACCGCAGTATGGGCCGGGTGAGAGCATGGATTCCACGTTGGGCGCTGGTGGAGCTACCATTGAACTGGAGAGCGTGAATGGCAGCATCTACCTGCACAAGAGTTAAGTGGGCGCGCATGCGGGGAGAGGAGAAGTTGCTACGAGCGCACTTTGGCAGCAAGTACGACGCCTATTGCGCTCGCACGTCGCGACTTATTCCTCGGATCTACTAGGGCAAGAGTTCTACAGCAGGCACGTGCTAAGGCCGCGTAGCCATCAACAGCAAAGCGCCGATGCGCTTGAAGTCGCGCATCTCCGCAGCATTGGCAAACCACTTGCCGCTGTACTCGGCAGGAGTTGGTGTGAGATCGGGAATGCGCTCCGAACGCGCGTTTTCAAAGCCCGCTTCGGTGATCTTGACGAGGTACTCAGCCTCGCTGTGTACCTGCACCGGGACATTCAGCGCATCCACCCAGCGGAGGGAGTACGGGTTGTCGCGATACAGGTTTACGAGTATGAACATTTGAGCATCGGGAGCCATCACGCGGTATAGCTCGCGCAGGGCCTTATGCTGGTCGGCGTAATAGTAGAACGACTCAATGGAGAGCACCTTCACAATGCTGCCGTTGTCGAGCGGAAGTTCCTCGGCTGATCCGGTAAAGAAGCGGAGATTCTCAATGCCCTCAGAGGCAGCATTCGCCCGTTCGATCATCTGATCGCTCACATCGACGCCAATCACCAGGCTGGGCGCAACCCGCTTGGCGATAAGACGCGAAGCCCATCCGGCGCCGCAGCCTAGGTCGAGCACGGTGTCACCGGGCACAAGTTTCATGCGCTCGATGGTCTGCTGCGCGATGGAGCGGTGATGCTCCTCCATCTCTTCGCCGCGACCTTGGGCAGCCCACTGATTAAACTCTTCGCGGAGTTGGCGGTCGCTGGTCTCACTCATCCGAAAGCACCTCAAAACAATCGCTGAATTGCAGCTGGCTAATACGCGTTCAGCTTCTGAATGGCCGCGAAGATATCGTCGGCCTGCGGCAAAATGGCATCTTCTACCTGCGGTTGGTAGGCGACGAACGTGTCCTTGGCGGCGACACGCTGCACGGGCGCATCAAGATGGTCGAAAAGCGCGCTGCCGATACGGGCGGCGATTTCTGCGCCATAGCCCCAGCTCAGCATGTCTTCATGCACGATCAGGACACGACTGGTTTTGCGAACTGATTTGGCGATAGCGTCGAAATCGTAAGGGTTGAGGGTACGAAGATCGAGTACCTCCACGCTGATTCCATGCTCGCGCTCCAACCTCTGCGCCGCCTGGAGAGATCGCGGAACCGTGGCGCCGTAGGTCACAACCGTGACGTCCGTGCCCTCTTTCCAGATGCGTGCTTTGCCAAACGGAATCGTGTAATCCGGACCGGGGTACGGAGCGCGTCCGAAAGGCTCGCGGTAAAGGCGCTTGTGCTCAAGGAAGAGTACCGGGTCGTCGCAGCGCATGGCAGTGTGCAGCAATCCCGCCGCATCAAGCGCGTTGGACGGAAACACAACGTGCATCCCAGGCGTGTGGGTAAAGATGCTTTCGCCGCATTGCGAGTGGTAAACGGCACCTCCGGTGAGGTAACCCCCGATGGCTACGCGGACCACTGCAGGGCAGGAGAATGCGTCGTTTGAGCGCCACCGAATCAACGGCAGTTCGTTGCGAAGCTGGTGCATGGCTGGCCAGATGTAGTCGAAGAACTGAATCTCCACCACCGGTTTCAATCCGCGAGTTGCCATGCCCACCGCACGACCCACAATGTTGGCTTCGGCCAGCGGTGAGTTGAATACGCGGTCAGAACCGAATTCGCGCTGCAGTCCGGTGGTGAGTTTGAAGACACCGCCCTTTCCCTTCAGTTTTTTGTCTTCGAGATACTCGTCGTTGGCGCAGTCGGCCACATCTTCTCCAAAGATCACGATCCGCTCGTCCCGCCGCATCTCGTCACGCAGACACTTGTTAATGAGGTCTGCCATGGTGCGGTCGCCGCCCTCTGGAACCGGAAGCGAATCGAAGCTCTTCGCCGTGGGTGACAAGTTCTCTGAGTAAACGTGGCGAGTGTAGCTGGATGGTTCTGGAAATGGAGCATCAAGCGCGTTATCGGCGGCGGTCTGCACTTCTGCATCCACCTCACGCTGCAGGTTCTGTGCTCCAACCGCATCCAAAATTCCTTCGGCAATTAGAAACTTCTGGAAGCGCGCAATGGGATCGCGTTCCGCATCCTTTTTGCGTTCGACTTCGGGCCGATAGAGTTTTTCATCATCGGAGAGCGAGTGCGAGTAGGGACGGATCACGTGGCCATGCACCAGGGCTGGACCGTTGCCCAGGCGAACATGCTCCACGGCGCGGCGCATTGCAGCATAGCTTTCCAGCAGGTCGGTTCCATCACATTCTTCAAAGTGGAAGTTCGGGAAATTTGCCACCAGCCGGCTGATGTTGCCGCCCGGGGTCTGGTATCTGACTGGAACCGAAATAGCGTAGCCGTTGTCCTCGATGACGTACAGTATCGGCAACCGACGTATGGAAGCCGTGTTCATGGATTCCCAGAACTCGCCCTGTGACGTGGTGCCCTCTCCAGCGGAGACATAGGTGACCTCGTCGGCGTGATGCTGCACATCCTTAAACTCACGATAATCGCCGTCTACCTTTGCATCTGCCGCAGGATGATGGGTAAAATAGCGCCCCGCCTCGGCGCATCCCACGGCTTGCAGAAACTGAGTTCCGGTAGGCGACGAGACGGTGACAATATTATGCTCGCGGCTGCCCCAGTGCGATGGCATCTGGCGGCCACCGGACGCGGGGTCATCCTTGGCCCCGACGGCCTGCAATAACATGGCTTCGGGCGTAACTCCGAGGGCAAGGCACAATGCGCGGTCGCGATAATAAGGGAAAAACCAGTCATATGCGGAACGCAGGTTCGCCGCAGCCGCAACCAGCAGCGCCTCGTGTCCGGCGCAGGAGATCTGGAAATAAACTTTTTGTTGGCGTTTGAGCAGAATCTCGCGGTCGTCGATGCGCCGCGAAAGATACATCAGGCGATACAAGTCCAGTAGCTGCTGTGGAAGCAAGCCCTCGTATCTCTTTTCCACCGTGACATCTACATCGCTGTGCATTACCTTCGACGCCATTTCGCGCTTCCCTCGACGGATACCAGAGCCACTCTGGTTAGATGCCAAAAGCTTCCTGACAACTCAAATTGTGACCTCACGGCAGAAAACCTGAGCAGCGCCTGCCAGCCATGAATATACTAAGAGTGAGATGATAGAGACTAAGCGGCCGATTCCTGCCGCACAGATAAAGCTGCTTCTTTGGGACTTGGACGGCACGCTGGTAGACAGCGAGTTGGACCTGGCCAACGCCATTAACGCAATGTTGGTGCAGTTGAAGCGTCCTGAATTGCCCGTAGAGGTGATCGCCAGTTACATTGGCGAGGGCGCTCCCATGCTGGTGCGCAAAGTCCTCGGCGATCCGCAAGACGAACCGTTTGTACAAACCGCCCTCGGACACTTCCTGGCCTACTACCGCGAGCACAAACTCGACAACACCTTCGTATATCCCGGTGTGATGGATGTGCTGCAAACGATTCGCGCGCGCGGTGATATGCAAATGGCCGTGCTCACCAATAAGCCAATCAACCCTTCGCGTGGAATTTGCGATGGCCTCAACCTCTCCCCGTTCATGTCGCAGATTTATGGCGGTAACAGCTTTGCTACCAAGAAACCCGATCCCCATGGCGCGCTCACGCTACTCCAGGAGCACGGTGCCGAACCGGGGCAGGTCGTCATGATCGGCGATTCGCAGACCGACATACTGACCGCCAACAACGCCGGAATATTTTCCATCGGCGTCACCTACGGGCTCTCGCCAGAGTCGCTAAAGATTCATCCGCCCGACGTGCTCATCGACCATCCACGGGAAGTGTTGGAAGTGCTGGGGATGTGAGCGGGCGCGAAAAAGCAAAGCCGGTTGTCCCATCTTTGCCGCACTGGTTTTGCGCGGACAAGACGGGAAGCAATACCCTCCCCGTGGACGTGTCGTTAATTGCGTGCCTGACCAGCCTACTTCAGTAGTTGGTCAAGCACACCGCGAAGGCGCCTGGTGAGAGTCATCTGTGAGTCCAGGCCATTGACTCGTGTTCGTACGATACCTTCGCCGTCCAGCACAACATACGTTGGAAATGATCGGACGCCAAACACGCCAATGATTGGAGGTTTATTGCCTCGGTCCCAGGATTGCAACCAGGCCATGTCGTGCGCGTCCGTGTACTCCTTCCAGACTTCCATTTTGTTGTCAGCGCTGACGCTCAAGACAATCAGCCGATCCGGCCCATACTTCTTGCGCAACTCCCTGATCTCTGGAACCGACTCGCGGCAAGGTGGGCACCAGGTTGCCCAGAAGTCAATCAGCACGACCTTGCCTTTCAAGTCCGCCAACCCGACTCTGCTGCCGTCTTTGATAGCGGCGGTAAAGTCCGGTGCAAACACCAACCTGCCACGACGCGGGTCAGCGATCATGGCTTGCACGCGCCGCTTCTCCTCCCCTTCCGGCATGTGAGCCTCCACCCACTTCAGCTCTGCGATGCCGGCGGCATCTTTGCTCTGACGCAATCGGGTCATGCCCAGAGCGCTGTGCGCCGCTACGCTGTTCGGCCGCAACTCCACGGCTTTCTGCGCTTCGCCTTCGGCAATTGCCAGTTCCTTATTGTTCGGCTCCACTTCCAGCAACATTCCGCAGTGTCGCAGATAGGCATCGAATTTTTCTTCCGGTGTGCTGGCGGCATCCACCGCCTTGGCACTGAATTTGATCACTTCGTCGCGCCATCCCAGCTCCAAATAGGCATCCGCGGCGTTCAGCAGACATCGATAGCACCGGCCGCCAAGCGCCTTGTTAGCCTGCTCAAATCCGTGTGCCGCGTCTAGATACTTCTTCGCCTTATACGCCTGCTCGGCACTCTTGAACTTCTCATTGTCGCCAGGCGAGGACTGCGCCGAAACAGTCTGCAAAACCAGAATGAATGATAGCCACACCAAAAAGTTTTTCATCAAGCTTCCTTATAGCGGTACCAACTAGATGTATCCAGTTCGTCTGCTCCAGCCGCTTGCCCAGTGGGCGGTTTGTACTCTGGCGAATAATATTACGCGGCGGCCATTCGGCCAAGTGAGATCGTAGCGTAACCAGTTTCCTCACCTTGGAAGCCAATCCCATGGCAAGAACACGGCGCGCAACTCCCTCTGTTCCGCGATTCAGACCCTTCCCCCACGCGGCTCGCAGTTTCCCACACGTTATAATCAAGAGTTACCCAGAGGCCGCCGCCGCTCCCTGTGAGCCGGTTGCAGCTTTAAGGGGAGTGGGGACTCCTGCCAATATGGAATTAAAGGTTCATAGCAACTACAAGCCGCAGGGAGATCAGGCCAGCGCCATCGAGCAGCTTACGCGCGGTCTGAGCGAAGGCGAGAAGCACCAGGTGCTGCTCGGAGTCACGGGCTCCGGCAAGACGTTTACGATGGCAAAAGTCATCGAGGAATGTCAGCGTCCCGCGCTCGTCATGGCGCACAACAAGACGCTGGCGGCGCAGCTTTATCACGAGTTCAAAAGCTTCTTCCCCAACAACGCCGTCGAATACTTCGTTTCTTACTACGACTACTACCAACCGGAGGCGTACATTCCCGCCGGTGACATTTACATCGAGAAGGAATCGACCGTCAACGATGAGCTCGACAAGTTGCGGCTCTCGGCGACGCGTTCGCTCTTCGAGCGCCGGGATTGCATCATCGTCGCATCGGTCAGTTGCATCTACGGCCTGGGCTCTCCGGAAGCGTATTACGGAATGCTGCTCTTCCTGGAAAAGGGTCAGAAGATCAAGCGCAAGGACATTACAAGCAAGCTGGTCGAGATTCTTTACGAGCGCACGGAGAGCGATTTCAAACGCGGCACCTTCCGCGTGCGTGGCGATGTCATCGAGGTCTATCCCACTTACGACGACATGGCGTACCGCATCGAACTCTGGGGAGATGAGGTCGAGTCGCTCTCGCAAATCGACCCGCTCTTCGGAACCGTCAAACAGAAGTACCAGCGCCTGCCCATCTATCCGAAATCACACTACGTGATGAAGCCGGAGACAAAAAGCGCGGCCGTGGATTCCATTGTGCAGGAGATGCTGTGGTGGGAGAAGGAACTGGAAAATCAGGGGCGCATTGTCGAGGCGCAGCGCATTCATCAGCGAACGCGCTTCGATCTCGAGATGATCAAGGAGATGGGCTACTGCCACGGTATTGAGAACTATTCGCGGCACTTCACCGGGCGGCTGCCGGGTGAGCCTCCGCCGACCCTTTTGGACTACGTGCCGCGCGACTTTCTGCTCTTCATGGACGAATCTCACCAGACCGCGCCGCAGGTGCGCGGCATGTGGCATGGCGACCGCTCGCGCAAGCAGAACCTTATCGACTATGGATTTCGACTGCCCAGTGCGCTCGACAATCGCCCGCTCACTTTTGAAGAATTCGAGGCACGGGTCAACCAGGTGATCTACGTCAGCGCGACCCCGGGGCCTTATGAGTTGACCAAGGCCGCTGGCGTAATCGTCGAGCAGATCATTCGCCCCACGGGACTTGTCGACCCGCAGGTCGAGGTGCGTTCCGTCAAGGGGCAGATTGACGATCTACTGCACGAGATTCGCATACGTGCAGCGAAAGACGAGCGCGTGTTGGTGACCACCCTTACCAAGCGAATGTCAGAGGATCTTGCCGAATACTACGCCGAGGTCGGCGTGCGCTGCCGCTACATGCATTCGGAGATCGAGACCCTGGAGCGCATCAATATTTTGCGCGATCTGCGCAAGGGTGAGTTCGACGTATTGATAGGTATCAATCTATTGCGTGAAGGGCTCGACTTGCCGGAGGTTTCGCTGGTGGCAATTCTGGACGCCGACAAGGAAGGATTCCTGCGCTCGGCTGGCTCGCTGGTTCAGACCATTGGGCGCTGCGCGCGCCACGTGGAGGGTCGCGCCATACTTTACGCCGACCGCATGACTGACTCCATGAAGAATGCGATTGGTGAAACCAACCGTCGCCGCGCCATTCAGGAGGCCTACAACGAAGAGAACGGAATCACTCCGCAGAGCGTAGGGCGCGCTGCCGATATGTCGCTGGCGCATGTGATCGCAGCCGATTATGCTGAAGTTCCAATCGAGAACGACGGTCTGCCGGAGTTCAAGTCACAAGAGCAACTCGACGCCTTCATCGCGAAGATGGAAGAAGACATGCGCGACGCAGCCAAGCGCTTCGAGTTCGAACGCGCGGCAAAGTTGCGCGATACGGTAAAGGAATTAAGGACGAAGGAGTTTCTGTTTTCGTGACGGCCTGCGAACCCACACTTGCCTGCTACGGCAAATATGGGGCACCTCGAGACACACTGCGCTAGACGGAGACCGTTACAGAAGTCGCCGTCCGCGTCACTGCCCTGTAGAGGGTGTCGCGCTCGACCGGAACCCGGCCCGCAGCTTCGATCAGACGTATTAGGTCCTGACGGCTCAAACCCTGGGGAGTTGTTGCCCCTGCATCGTGATAAATCTTTTCCTCCACCACCGTTCCGTCGATATCGTCGGCACCAAAGCGCAACGCAATCTGCGCAATCTTTGGAGTCAGCATCTGCCAATAGGCTTTGATATGGGGAAAGTTATCCAGCACCAGTCGCGCCACCGCGATCTGCTTTAAATCGAGCATGCCGGTCGTCCACGGCAGGTGCTGCAGCACGGTGTGATCCGGGTGAAATGATAATCCAATAAAGGTCTGGAAGCCCTTGGTTTCATCCTGCAAGGCACGCAACTTCAGCAGATGGTCAACCCGGTCCTCATTGCCCTCGATATGTCCATAGAGCATCGTAGCGTTCGATTTAATTCCTAGCAGGTGCGCTTCGCGGGCCACGTCCAGCCACTCGTTGCCATCGATCTTGTGGTCGCAGATGATTGCGCGCACGCGTTCTGAGAAAATTTCAGCGCCGCCACCCGGCATGGAATCCAGCCCGGCGGCTTTCAGCTTCAGTAGAACCTCGCGAGTCGTCAACTTGTTAAGCTTGGCAAAAAACGCAATCTCCACCATTGTGAAACCCTTCAGGTGCACCTGCGGGAAACGCTGCTTCAACCCGATCA
>Ga0316232_1001369_pt1 | contig 30008 bp, 18 predicted proteins | sample TBHtaG_FD_206006 | JGI IMG/M metagenome (GOLD analysis project Ga0316232, IMG submission 206006) | Freshwater microbial communities from Trout Bog Lake, Wisconsin, USA - TBH18025_13 | ecosystem: Environmental > Aquatic > Freshwater > Lake > Hypolimnion/Profundal zone | place: USA: Wisconsin... | reverse complement strand
AGGATCCGCGCCACCAGCACCGCCATCACGAACCGGGGCAGCACGAGCCGCCTGCGGTCGGCCCGGATGGCGTCCAGGATCCGGGCGGCCACGTAGTCCGGCTTGAGGATCGGCAGCAGCAGCGGGAAGCGGGTGCGCACGCCGCGGAACATGCCGGTGTCGATATACCATGGGCAGACCACGGTGGTGCGGATCGGGTGGCCCAGACGGTTGAGTTCCAGCCGGAGTGATTCGTCGAAGCCCACGGCGGCGAACTTGGAGGCGCAGTAGTCGGTGAGCCGGGAGGTGCCGCCCAGACCGGCGGCGGAGGCGATGGTCACCACGTGGCCCCGGCCCCGGGCGATCATGGCCGGGAGCAGGGCGCGCACGCTCCAGAACAGGGCCAGGGTATTGACCTGGAAGGTCCGTTCGATGGCCGCGTCGGAGCATCGCAGCAGGGTCTTGCCGGTGACGATGCCCGCGTTGTTGATGAGGATGTCCACCGGGCCCCGGGTCGCCAGCACCCGGGCGGCGGTGACCTGGAAACCAGCCCGGTCGCACAGGTCCACGGCGAACACCTCGGCCTCCCCACCCGCCTGGGCGATCTCCGCCCGGACCGCAAACAGCCCGGCCTCGTCCAGGTCCAGCAGGGTGGTCCGGGCGCCCCGGGCGGCGGCGCCCAGGGCCAGCAGGCGGCCGATGCCGCCGGCCGCGCCGGTGATGAGCACATGGGCGTCGCGAAAATCGGTCATGGCGCCTGGCGCAGCGCGCTGGCCATGGCCGCCAGCGCGCCGACCCGGTCCAGGGGGTAGGCCGCGTTGCGCGTCCGGACCGCGGCGCCGAAGCCGGGGAATCCCGTGAACCCCCCGCCGGAATCGTACTCGGCAGTGATCCGGCCGCCGGCGAAGTGCGGACCGCTGAGGTAGGCGAGCAGCGCCATCCAGCCCTTCAATTCCTGGAAGGCCCCGGCCGGTGCCAGGTTGAGGCGGTTGGCCAGGATCGCCTCGAGGCCGCTAGGCGTGCGGCCCAGCTGCAGATCACCCTGGGCCGCGGCGTAGATCGCGGTGTCGAGCCCGAACTGCTGCTGGACGCCGCCCATCATCATGAGCATGTAGAGATCCAGGACCACCCGGTGCCGGCCGTGGGGCAAGGGCGCCACCGGGCCGGTGCAGGCCAGGTCGCAGGCCGGGAAGGCCGCCACCGGGCCGATGGCCGCCATGGCCTCGGCCATGAGCAGCGCCTGCAAGGTGGTGGTGCCGGCGCCGGCGTCCTGCCCGGCGGCCCGGGCCACCCGTCCCAACACGGCCAGGTGCTCCGCGATCCGGGCCGGGTCGGGGTCGTCCAGCCGGACCAGGGCGCCGGCGTACGGGTTGCCGGCGGCCGCCGCCACCAGGGCCGCGCCCCGGTCGCGGGGCAGGCTGGCCAGGGCCGCCATGGCCCGGGCGGCCGGGGCGGAGCCGGCCGAGGCGCGCAGGCTGGTCAGGCCGAGCGCGGTGGCGGCGCTGGCGGACGTGAAGAAGACGGCGGTCTCCGATGGGTTCAAACCATAGCTGAGCCCGGACAGGTTGAGGTAGTCGTCCGGGCCGGCGAGGCCAGTCTGGGCGAGCAGCTGCATGGCGCACAGCACGTGCAGCCCATCGGCATCCAGGTAGCCGGAGACCAGGGGCTCGCCGGTGGTGCCGCGCTGGGCCGGATCGGGCGAGCGGCCCAGGGGCATCATTCCGTACAGGTCGGCGAAGGTGATGGGCGAACCGGCCTCCAGCGCTCCCCGCAGTTCGCCGGCGGCCAGCGCCGCCGCGGTGAACGGGGAGGGGTCGGCGCCCCGCAGCCCGTTGGCCGCGGCCCGCATGGCGTCCACGCACAGGTCGCCGAGCCCGTTGGGCGCCGGCAGCGCGTCCCGGGCGGCGCCGGGCAGGTCCTGGAGGCAGGTGGCCACCGGATGGTAGAGGCCGCGCTCCGGGGCGTCGGGCTGATAGTCGGGAAAGCGCGCCACCTGGGTGAACACCGGGGCCAGGGCCCGGTTCAGCTCCAGGTCGGTGTTTACCAGCACGGCGGCGAAGGCGGGGTCGGGCAGGACGGGCGGGTCCAGGGCAGCGAGCGCGGCATCGGCCATGGGGAGGTTGCTCGAGGCTTCGAGCCTGGGCGTGCCGGATTCCGGAATGGCCAGGTCCAGGCGGGCAACGTTGCTGCCGTATGCCCCGGCGCAGAGGATGCGGGTGCGCCAGGCCCCATTGGCCACGGTCTGGGCGGAATCCAGAGGGTTGTGCGCATGGCCCGAGGCGATCACGTCGATGCCGGTGACCCGCCGCGCCAGGTCGACATCCTCGCCCGACCGGCCCTCGGCATCGGTGCCCGCGTGGTCAAGGGCGATCACCAGCCGGCAGCCCTGGGCGCGCAGCTGGTCCACCAGGGTCTGGACCAGGGTGCCGTTCCGGTAGTCGGTGAACCGCACCGGCGCGGAGGCGCCCGCGTCGAGGGCGGCTGCCCGGCCCATGAGGCCGATGAAGCCCACCTTCAGGCCGTTGGCCAAGGTCTTCACCAGGGCCGGCCGGATCGCGCCGCCCAGGAACGGAGCCAGATCGGCGTCGCCGTTGGGTTCCAGATTGGAGGCGAGGATCGGCGTGCGCAGGCCGGGTCCCTGGACCGCGGCCCGGAGGATCCCGGCCAGGCCGGCCGGACCATCATCGAATTCGTGGTTGCCCAGGGTGATGCAGTCGTAGCCCAGGGCGTCGGCGAACCGGAGCGCCAGGGGCGAGCGGAACAGGGTGAGGTCGTAGAGCGTCCCCATGCTCCAGTCTCCGGAATCCACCAGCAGCACCGGGTTTCCGCAGCCGGCGCGCACCTGCTCCACATAGGCAGCGATCCGGGCATAGCCCCCCCGGGCCGACGGGCCCGCGGCTACATGGCAGGCACCCTTGCAATGGTCATGGAGGTCGGTGGTCTGGAGCAGGGTCACCCGCAGGTCTCCGGCCGGCGCGGCGGCGGCCAGCAGGGCGAGGATCAGGGTCTTGAGGTGGCGCAGCATGGCGGGCTCCTTAGATGGGGAGGTGGTATTCGATGCCGAAGGCGAGGATGAGGTAGCGCTTGTCGTATTCCTTGTCCGGGCCGATGGCCGCCCCGTTGGCGGCGAAGGCCGCCTGGAGCCGCTGGTCGCCGGCGTCGGCGTTCCGGTAGCGGTGGGCGAACCCGGTGCCGGCCACGCCGAAGTTGAGCTTGAGCCGGTCCGAGGCCTGCCAGCGGGCGCCGGCGCCCAGGGAAAGGTAGTTGCCGTGGGCGCCGGGCAGGCTGGTGTCGAGGGTGGCCGAGCGGCGCTGGCCGATCTGGTTGACGTTCACCCCCAGGCTCACCAGCCAGGTCGGGCCCAGCCGATACTCCAGGGCGGCGGACTGTTCGTAGGTGTTCCGGTAGTCGCGCCGCGCCTCGATGCCGTCGGCGGGATCGTCCAGCAGGTCCATTCGCGCCGAATGCTCGAGGTAGGCGTTCAGCCCCAGGCTGGCGCGCAGGCTGGGAGTGGCCTGCCAGCCCAGGCCGAAGCGCCAGGTCCGTGGGAGATCCAGGCGCGACCGGCGCCCGTCCGTGAACCGGCCGGCGCCGTCCTTGCCGTCGCGCACCGTGGTCCGGAAACACAGGGGAGTGGCCATTTCATAGGTGAGATTGAGGGTCAGCTCCGGCACGGGGTAGCAATTGACGCCGAATTCGCCGGAACAGCCCACGGCCCTTGAAGTCGCATCGATGAGCACCGGCGCCGGGTTGTCCAGACCGGCATAGGTGCAGGCGCCGGTCACCCCGCCGGAGACGTCCTGGCGCGCCCAGACCAGGCGCCCGGCCATGGCCAGGGCGAAGCGCGGGCAGATCCGGCAGGCCGCGCCGAGGCGCCAGGCCAGGAAACAGGATGAGCCCTTCAGCCAGGAACCGGAGGGGAACGGCGCCGCATCCAGCCCGGCCGCCGCGGCCGCAGCCTGGGCCCGGGCCGGGGCCGCCCCCGCCGCAAGCGCCGCCGCGTATGCGTCCGCGGCGATCTTCCCGGAAGCGGCGCCAAGGTAACCCGCGGCCAGCTTGCCGGCCAGATCCATGCTGGGCAGGCCGTCCGGCCACCGGCGCACCGCAGTGGCGCCGATGGTCTGCAGCGCGGTGAACCCGGCCCAGCGCTGGCGCCGGCAAACGGCATAGAAATTGGGCACCAGCCAGACCGGATTGTCCGACTCACAGGTGCGGCCGCCCAGCACCGGGTTGCCCAGGGGCCGGACCGTCGCCCGCTGCAGGATCGTCTGGTTGCTGAGGTTGATGGTGAAGCCCGGGGGCAGGCGCACCGTCCCGGCCATGTTGTAGTACGCGATGTCGGCGTCATCGAGGGCGCTGTTGCGATCGAAGCTGCGGATGTACTCGGAGCTCTGGTTGCTGTTGGCGAAGATCCCGCCCGCATGGCCCGGGCACCACGCGGCCGCGGCCAGCACCGCGGCGATCCGCCCCCTCTTCAAACGTCACCTCTTGGTTAGTAGTTATATTTAATACGTTTATTAACTCATTTGCCTGGTTACGCGAAAAAAGAGTAATGTTCTTGTTTTATCCTGTCAATGTTGTTTTACCCAAAATTTTGATGTAGCATTTCATCAAGGTAATCGACTACTACCCAGCTTGATCATTGAACATTAAAATAATCATATAGAATCTTAATCAACGCGAAAATACGGTGCATTAAATGAACTTAGTGCCGGAGTCGGAACCGGAAGGTCTATCCTGGAGCGCCCGGGACCGGGACCGGGCCCTGGCCCAGGCTCGGTCCGGGGCCTTCGAACTGGTCATCATCGGCGGCGGCGTGACCGGAGCGGGGGTGGCCCGGGAGGCGGCGTTGCGCGGCATCCGCTTCCTGCTGGTGGACAAGGAGGACTTCGCCTCCGGCACCTCGTCCCGCTCCTCCAAGCTGGTCCACGGCGGCTTCCGCTACCTTGCCCAGGGCGAGTTCCGCTTGGTGCGCGAGGCCGCCAGGGAACGCAACTGGCTCCGCCAGGCCCTGCCGAACCTGGTTCGGCCGCTGGGTTTCCACCTCTGCGCCTACGCCGGCGGCCAGGACACCCCGGCCCGGGTGCGGGCCGGGATCGTGCTGTACGACCTGCTGTCCAATGCCCTGGCCCAGTACAGGAACGTGCCCCATCGCTTTCTCACCCCCGCCGAGCTGGCCGTCCGGGAACCGGCGGTGAGCACCGAAGGCATGCTCATGGCCGGGCTCTACTACGACACCCTGGTGGATGACGCCCGGCTGGTGCTGGAAATCCTCAAGGAGGCACGGGACGCTTCGGGCGGGCGGTCCGTGGCGCTGAACTACCTGAAGGCGGTGCGCGTCACCATCCTCGGCCCGGGGCGCCTGGAGGTCGAGCTCGAGGACGGGTTCACCGGCGCGCGCTTCACGGTGGGTTCTGGCTGCGTGCTGAACGCCACCGGCGCCTGGACCGACGCCACCCTCCGGCTGGCCGGCGCCGATTCCCGGATGATCCGGCCCACCAAGGGCGTGCACCTGGTGGTGCCCAACGCCAGGCTGGGCAACCGCGCGGCCTTCGTGCTCAGGTCCCGGGAGGACGGCCGCACCTTCTTCGTCCTGCGCCGGGGCGAGGTCTCCGTCATCGGCACCACCGATACCGACTACCCGGGCGACCCCGATGAGCCCTGGTGCGAACGGTGCGATTGCGACTACCTGCTGGACACCGTCAACCGGGTCTTCCCGGGGGCCCGCCTGGGCTGCGCGGACATCCTCTCCACGTCGGCGGGGATCCGTCCGCTGGTGCGCGGCAGGGAGGGCGGCGCGTCGGCGGTCTCCCGCCGGCACCTGCTGCTGGACCCCGGCACCGGCCTGGTGACCATCGCCGGCGGCAAGCTCACCACCTTCCGGACCATGGCCTGGGAGATCCTGGACCGCTGCTCCCGCCGCGGCTACATCCGGCGCCTGCGCGGACGCGAGGCCGGGCGCGACTTCTCCCGGAGGCCGTTCAAGAACGGGCTGGACCCTGGGGCCTGGCAGGAGGCCGCGGCCGCCCAGGGGCTGGCCGGGATGGTGCCTGAGGCAACCGGACGCCACCTGTGCCAGCAATATGGTCAGCAGTCCCTGCGGATCCTCCGGGAGGTGCGCCGGGACCCGGCCTCCGGCGCGCCACTGCTGGAGGGCCAGCCGTTCTGTGCCGCCGAGATCCGCCACATCCTCGCCTTCGAGAACGCCCCCCGGCTGGCCGACGTGATGCTGCGCCGCACGGAGATGCAGATGCTGGTCTCCCATCGCCTGCAGCCCGCCCTGGCGGAACGGGTGGCCCGGATCATGGCCTGCGCCTATGGCTGGGAACCGGCCCGGGTGCGGGCGGAGCTGGACCGCTACCTGGACCATGTGCGGAAAACCGTCATTGATTGAAGGAAACCAAATGGAAGACACCCTCCTGACCGTGGATTGCGGCACGCAGAGCCTGCGCGCCATGCTCTTCACCGGGGCCGGGCGGCTCGTGGACAAGGCCAAGGTGGAGTACGAGCCCTACCTCAGCCCCCGCCCCGGATGGGCCGAGCAGGACGCGGAGGTCTACTGGGGCGCCCTGTGCGCCGCGACGCTGGCCCTCAAGGCCCGGTCCGGGCCGGCCTTCGCCCGCATCCAGGGGGTCGGGGTGACCACCCTGCGCAACACGGCCGTGCTGGTGGACGCGGCCGGGCAGCCGCTCCGGCCCGCCATCCTCTGGCTGGACACCCGTACGGCCGGCCGGGTCTACCGCCCGGGCTGGGCCATGGGGACCTGCTACGCGGCGATCGGCATGCTTCCGGCGGTCATGAGGACCCAGGAGGACTGCAAGACCAACTGGGTGCGCCAGCACCAGGCGGCGCTCTGGGACCGGGCCGCCAAGGTGCTGCAGGTCTCCGGCTTCCTGAACCATCGGCTCACCGGGGAGTTCCGCGATTCGATCGCCTGCCAGATCGGCCACATCCCGTTCAACTACCGCGCGCTGCGCTGGTGCCGGCCCGGGGAGCTGAATGCCCGGCTGTTCCCGGTGGAGCCGGACAAAAGGCCGGAGCTGGTCGTCCCCGGCGCGCCGATCGGCCGGATCAGCCGGACCGCCGGCGCGGCCACCGGCATTGCCGAAGGGGTGCCGGTGATCGCCTGCGCCTCGGACAAGGGGGCCGAAAGCCTCGGCACCGGGTGCACCGGCGAAGCCATGGCCAGCCTGTCCCTGGGCACCGCGGCGGCGGTGCAGACCATGAGCCCGCGCTATTTCGAGCCGCTCGCCTTCATGCCGGCCTACCCGGCCGCCCTGCCCGGCCAGCACAGCCCGGAAGTGCAGGTGTTCCGGGGCTACTGGATGATCAGCTGGTTCCTGCGCGAGTTCGCCGGCCCGGAGCGGGAGGAGGCCCGGCTGCGGGGCGTCAGGCCCGAAACCCTGCTGGACCGCTTCCTCCGGGAGGTCCCGGCCGGATCCCAGGGGTTGATGACCCTGCCGCACTGGGGCGCCCAGCTCAAGGACCCCGCGGCCAAGGGTTGCATGATCGGCCTGGGCGAAGCGCATACCCGCGGCCATTTCTACCGCTCGCTGATCGAGGGACTGGGCTTTGCCCTGCGCGACGGGCTGGAACGGATCGAGCGGGCCGGGGGCATCCGGTGCGAGCAGATCGGCCTGGCCGGCGGCGCCGCCCAGTCGGAGGAGATCTGCCAGATCACCGCCGACATCTTCGGCCGCCCGCTGTGCGCGGGGGAGACCTTCGAGGCCGCGGGCCTGGGCGCGGCGGTGATCACCGCCGCCGGGGCGGGTCTGTACGGGTCCATGGCCGACGCGGTCCGGCGCATGGTCCGGCCGGGCCGGGTCTACGCCCCCCGGGCCCGGGACAGCGAACTGTACCGGCAGCTCTTCCTGAAGGTGCACCGGCGCATCCAGCGGCGCCTGGCCCCGCTGAACGCGCAGATCCGGCAGATCCTGGACTATCCGGAGCGGGCGGGAGGCGCGCGGTGACGGCCGGCGCGTTCACCCCGCCCTGGCTGGACCAGCCGCCGCCCCCGGGGTCCTGGCGGGCCCTCTTCAAGTGGGGCGCCCCCGGGCAGTTCAAGCATCCCAATGCGCGCCTCTACCGGATGTTGAAAGAGGTCTTCGGCATGACCGACGACGATTTCCGCACACCCACCCGGACCGGGCTGGATCCGGCCCGCGCCGCGCGCCCCTCCGGGCTGGACGGCGCCGCCCAGGCCGACCTGGAGGCTTTGCTGGGCCCGGAGAACGTCGGGACCGGCGACCTGGAGCGGATCGCGGCGGCCTGCGGCAAGGGCATGCTCGATCTGCTCCGGCTGAGGCGGGGCATCGCCCCGCATCTCCCCGACGCCGTGCTGCACCCCAGGGACCGGCATGACCTGGTGCGGATCATGGAGTACTGCTGCCGGGCGGGCATCCCCATGATCCCCCGGGGCGGCGCCACCTCGGTCACCCGGGGACTGGAGTGCCCGCGCGGCGGGGTCGCGCTGGATCTGCGCACCCACATGGACCGGGTGATCCGCTTCAACGAGACCGACCAGACCATCACCGTGCAGCCCGGCATGTTCGGCCCCAGGCTGGAGCGGATCCTGAACCGGGCCCCGGAGTGGTTCGGCGCCTCCCGCCGCTACACCTGCGGGCACTTTCCCCAGTCCTTCGAATGCTCCACCGTGGGCGGCTGGGTGGCGACCCGGGGCGCCGGGCAGGATTCCACCTACTTCGGCAAGATCGAGGACCTGGTGTTGGCCCAGGAGTATGTCACCCCGGCCGGGGTGATCCGCACCGGCGAGCACCCGGCCGCCGCCACCGGGCCCGACACCGACCAGATTCTCATGGGCGGCGAAGGCGCCTTCGGCGTGCTGAGCGAGGTGACCCTGAAGGTGTTCCGGTTCATGCCGGAGAACCGGTGCCGGTTCGGCTACCTGTTCCCGGACTGGGCCCGGGCCCTGGACGCCGCCCGGGCGACCCTGCAGGGCCAGTTCGGCCACCCGTCGGTGTTCCGCTTGTCCGATCCGCGGGAGACCGAAGTGGCGCTGAAGCTCTACGGCCTGGAGCGGGCGCCGCTGGAGGGGCTGCTGTCGGCCTTCGGGCTGCGCCGCGGCGAGCGCTCCCTGCTGCTGGGCGCGACCGAGGGCGAGCGCGGCTTCGCCCGGCAGGTCCGGCGGCGCATCGGGCGGATCTGCCGGGGCCTGGGCGCCCTGCCCGTCTCCGGCCTGGCGGCCCGGGCCTGGGAGCGGGGCCGGTTCCGGGATCCCTACCTGAGGGACGCCCTGCAGGATTTCGGCATCCTGACCGACACCCTGGAGTGCGCGGTGAGCTGGGACGGCCTGGAGCGGGTGCGGCGCGGGGTCCAGGCGTTCTGCGCCCAGCGGCCCCGGACCCTGTGCCTGACCCACCTCTCCCACGGCTATCCCCAGGGGGCGAGCCTGTATTTCGTATTCATGACCCGCATGGACGCCATCCCGGAATACCTGGCGTTCCAGGCCGGCATCCTGGACGTGATCCGCGACCAGGGTGCGGCCATGAGCCACCACCACGGCATCGGCAGGATGGCCGGCCCGTGGCTGGAGGGACAGCTCGGTGCCGGCCAGATGGCGTTGTTCCGCGCCATCAAGCGCCACCTCGACCCCCAGGGCCTCATGAACCCGGGCGGCACCCTGGGGCTGGACCCGCCGCCGGGAGATCCCAGTTAACACCGTGTTATCCATTTTGGATTCCTTGGGAAAAATCCGCACCGGCTTCCCCTGGTCCGCAAATCCTATCAAAATCATCAAGATTGTCGTATCAGCCCCGTTATGCTTGCCAACAAGGAGATGATCATGCGAAAGGTCAACCAAAATCCAGGGATCCGCCGGGCGTGGTTGCCGCCCTTGGCCGTTTCGGCCTGGCTGCTCCTGAGTGTCGGCTGCGGCCGGGACCAGGTCAGCCACGCCAGCGTGGCCAAGGAGGCGCCCGCCGCGAACCCCGCCATGGGCGGCACCCACGGCGCCCCCATGGCCATGCCGCCCGGAGCCATGCCGCCCGGAGCCATGCCGCCCGGGGCCATGCCGCCGGGTCCCATGCCCGGCGCGCAACTGCCCCCGCCCCCCCATCCCACCGGCCAGGGCGCGCTCAAGTGGGCCCTGCCCAAGGGCTGGACCGAAACCCAGGGCAGCGGCATGCGCTACGCCACGCTCACCCCGCCGGGAGAGGGCAAGGTCGAGATGTCGGTGGTCGTCCTGCCCGGCGCCGCGGGAGGCGAACTGAACAACGTGAACCGTTGGCGCGGCCAGATCGGCCTCCCGCCCCTGGATGACGCCGGCCTGGGCCAGGCCCGGAAGGCCGTCAAGAGCAAGCTCGGGCCGGTGTCGGTCTACGACTTCACCAGCCTGGGCGAGACCAAGAGCCGCATGGTGACCGGGCTGCTGGCCACCCCTGACGGCAGCACCTGGTTCTTCAAGCTGATGGGCGACGCCGACCCGGTGGGCAAGGCCAAGCCGGCCTTCATGAAGTATCTGGAGACGCTGCACCTTGATTAAAGCCCTCGCGGTCCGCTGCTGGAACTTCCTGGCCTCGCTGCAGGTCACCATCGTCGCCCTGGTCCTGCTCATGGCGCTGGTGGTGCTCTGCACCCTGGCCCAGACCGATCTGGGCACCCTGGGCGCGGTAAACGCCTACATGCGCAGCTTTCTGGTCTGGCGCCAGATGCGCGGGCTGCCGTTCCCGCTGCCGCTGTTCCCGGGCGGAGCGCTGGTGGGGCTGGTGCTGGTGCTCAACCTCACCGCCGCGCTGGTCAAGCGCTTCGATTTCAATCCGCGCAAGCTCGGCCTCTGGGTGGTCCACGCCGGGCTGATCCTGCTGGTGGCCGGGGAGTTCGCCACGGGCGCCTTCCAGGTGGACACGCGGATGACCATCGAGGAGGGCCAGACCGTCCATTTCCTGGAAAGCTATCGCCAGATGGAGCTGGGGCTCAGCGATGTGACCGATCCGGCCCATACCGAGGAATACGGCATCCCCGACCCGCTGCTGCGGGCGGGCGCCAGCGTCCCCGTGCCGGGAACGCCGCTCTCCATCAAGATCAAGCGCTTCTACGTGAACGCCGAACTGGCGCCGCGGGCCGCCGGTGATCCGCCGTCCATGGCCAACATGGGCGTGGGGGCCAACGTCAAGATCACCGAAACCGCCCCCGCGGCTTCGGACAAGGAGGGCAACGCCACCTCCGCCTTCATCGAGCCGGTGGCCGGCGGCACCAGCTACGGCACCTGGCTGGTGTCCTCGGTGCTGGGCGCGCCCCAGTCCTTCATCCATGAAGGCCGCACCTACCTGCTCTCCATGCGCCCCCGCCGCTACTACCTGCCCTACGCCGTCACCCTCAAGAAATTCAGCCACGACATCTACCCGGGCACCGACATCCCCAAGAACTTCTCCAGCCTGGTGCACCTCTCCAATCCCGCCAAGGGCGAGGAGCGGGACGTGCTCATCTACATGAACCAGCCCCTGCGCTACGACGGCAAGGCCTTCTACCAGGCCAGCTACGGCAAGGGCGACACCCTTTCGATCCTCCAGGTGGTGGCCAATCCCGGCTGGCTGCTGCCGTACATTTCCTGTGCGCTGATCACCCTGGGCCTGCTGGTTCATTTCTGCATCACCCTGTTCAACGCCATCAAGCGCCGCCAACTTTCCGGGGAGACCGCATGAAACTCTCCAAGCTGTTCACCTGGCTGCCCGGGCTGATCGCCTTGGCCGCCGTGCTCGCCACTGCCCTGCCGCCGGCCAGGATCCGCGGCTTCGACATGGACAAGTTCGGCCGCCTGCCGGTGCTGGAAGGCGGGCGGGTCAAGCCCCTGGATTCCGTGGCCAGGAACGCGCTGCTGATGATCCGGAGCAAGCAGAGCGTGCCCTTTGAAGGACGCGAGCTGGGCCCGGACGAGTGGCTGCTGGACCTGCTGTTCCGGCCCCAGACGGCCGACGCGCAGCCGGTGTTCGTGATCAACGATCCTGACGTGCTGGGTCTCATGGGGTTGAAACAGAGCGCGAACCGCTACTTCAGCTTCGACGCCATCGCCCCCCGCCTCCAGGAGATCGAGAACCAGGCCCGGGCCGCCCAGGCCCTGGAATCGGCCCAGCGCAGCCGGTTCCAGAACGCGGTGGTCAACCTGTACGAGCGGCTCCTGCTGTTCAACCAGCTGGAGAACTCGGTGCAGCTGGGCGATTCGCCCGGGCTCTACCTGGAACTGCAGGCCCTGGGCACCCCCCAGGCAGCCGAACGCAACAAGAGCCTGGCCGGGGCCGCCCGTTTCCGCATCCTGGCGCCGCTGCCCGGGCAGGGCCCGGACGCCTGGCAGAACACCGGCGAGGGGCTGATCGCCGCCAACGGCGCGGCGCCGCACCCCGCGCTCGTATCCCTGGCCCTGGCGGGCGCCGGCTACAAGGCCGGCCAGCCCGAGGCCTTCAACCAGGGGGTCGCGGAACTCCAGGGGCTCACCGCGAACCTGAGGCCCCAGGCCCTGCGCCACGCCGACAGCGAATTCCTGTTCAACCGGATCCAGCCGTTCTACCTGGGCATGGTGATCTATGTGCTCGCCCTGCTCACCCTGTTCGCCTCCTGGCTGTGGCGGCGCGATCTGCTCCAGCCCGCGGCCTTCTCACTGCTGGCCGCCGGCGCCCTGGTGCACACCGTGGGCCTGGTTTCGCGCATCCTCCTGCAGGGCCGGCCGCCGGTCACCAACCTGTACTCCTCGGCGGTGTTCGTGGGCTGGGCCGCGGTCATCCTCGGGGTGATCCTGGAACGCATGTACCGCAAGGGCTTCGGCACCGCCGTGGCGGCCTCGGCGGGGTTCGCCTCGCTGATCATCGCCCACCACCTGGCCATGGAGGGCGACACCATGGAAATGATGCGAGCCGTGCTGGATTCCAACTTCTGGCTGGCCACCCACGTGGTGACCGTCACGGTCGGATACAGCGGCACCTTCCTGGCCGGGATCATCGCCATCGCCTACACCCTGCGCAAGCACATCGCGCCCACCCTGGACCCCGCCACCACCCGGACCCTGGTGGACATGACCTACGGCATCGTCTGTTTCGCCCTGCTGTTCAGCTTCGTCGGCACCGTGCTCGGCGGCATCTGGGCCGACCAGTCCTGGGGCCGCTTCTGGGGCTGGGATCCCAAGGAGAACGGCGCCCTGCTCATCGTGCTCTGGAACGCGGTCATCCTGCACTGCCGGTGGGGCGACTACATCCGCGATAAGGGGCTGATGGCCTGCGCCATCTTCGGCAACATCATCACCAGCCTGTCCTGGTTCGGGGTGAACATGCTCGGCATCGGGCTGCACTCCTACGGATTCATGGACCAGGCCTTCTGGGTCCTGGCCTGGTTCGTCGCCAGCCAGCTGGCGCTGATCGTCCTGTGCCTGATGCCGCGAAGGTTCTGGGCCGCCAGAACAACCTAGATAGTTTCGCTGGCTGCGGCCGATAGAAAGGCAAGGGCCCCATGGGCTCTCCTGTTCTGGCGTTGCTTGAGGGAGCATTGATTCATGAGCACGACCATGCCGGCGATGCCGGACGAGCCCGGCTACCTCCTCCAGACCCTTCTGGACGCCATCCCTTACCCGTTCTTTTATAAAGATTTGCAGGGGCGCTTCCTGGGGTGCAACCGGGCTTTCGAAGCCACCAGGGGCCAGACCCGGAATGAATTGACCGGTAAAACCGTGTTCGACCTTCTGCCCATGGAGGAGGCCCGGCGCTTGCACCTCAAGGACCAGGAACTGCTGGATTCGGGTGGCAGCGCGACCTTCCCGGAGGAAGTGACCCAGCCGGCCTGGGGATCCCGCCAGGTGATCGTCAACAAGGCCACCTTCAATCACGCGGACGGGTCGCTGGCCGGCATCGTCACCACGGTCATGGACGTCACCGAGCAGAAATTGGCGGAGGCAGCCCTGCGGCAGAGCCAGGATCTGCTCTCCACCATAAGCCGGAACGTGACGGATCTGATGGCCATCGTCGATCCGGAGGGGAGGCGGCTCTACAGCAGCCCGTCCTATTTCACCCACCTGGGCTACACCCGGGAGGAACTTGACGAGCTGACGCCCTTGGCCCTGGTCCAGCCGGAAGACCAGCCGGTGATCAGGCGGGCCCTGGCGGAGGTGTTCGGCCGCGGCGTCCAGCAGGACGTGGAATACCGGCTCCGGCGCCGGGACGGGGCCCTGCTGCACTTCGAATCCAAGGCCAACCCCATCTTCCAACCCGGGGGCGAGGTCTTCCAGGCGCTGATCGTGGCCCGGGATGTCACCGAGCGCAAGACGGCCGAACTGGCCCGCAAGCAGATGGAGGTCCAGCTGCGCCACGCCCAGAAGCTGGAATCCATCGGTTCCCTGGCCGCCGGCATCGCCCACGAGATCAATACGCCCATCCAATATATAGGGGACAACACTGCCTTCCTGGGCGGCGCCCTGCCGGACCTCCTGACCTGCCTGGCCGAACAGCGCCGGTTCCTGCTGGAGCTGGAGGCCCGCCACAGCCTGCCGGCGGAGGCCGCCGGGATGCTGGCTCGGCTCCATGAACTGGACCTGGACTATCTCACCGAGGAGATCCCCAAAGCGGTCCGCCAGACCCTGGAGGGGGTGGCCCGGGTGGCGGTGATCGTCAGCGCCATGAAAGATTTCTCCCATCCCGGCGGTGAAGGCAAGGCCCTGGCCAACCTGAACAAGGCCATCGAAAGCACCCTCACGGTCTCCCGCAACGAATGGAAATACGTGGCCCGGCTAGAGACCGACCTGGAGCCGGAACTGCCGCCGGTGCTCTGCCTCCAGGGCGAGATCAACCAGGCCATCCTCAACCTGGTGGTCAATGCCGCGCACGCCATCGAGGACGCTCTGGGCGGCCGCCATACCGGGCGGCTGGGGACCATCAAGGTCAGCACCAGCCGGGTGGGCCAGGAGGTGCGGATCTCGGTCGCGGACAACGGCCGGGGGATTCCCGAGAACATCCGCGAGCGGATCTTCGAACCGTTCTTCACCACCAAGCCGGTGGGCAAGGGCACCGGGCAGGGGCTGGCCATCGTCCATGCGGTGGTGGTGGAGAAACATGGCGGCCGGGTGGCGGTGGAATCGGCACCGGGCCAGGGCACCACCTTCCATCTCTTTCTGCCCCTCGGCAACGAACCCCTGATATGAAGAACACCATCGCGAAAAAGCTCATCGCGCCCATGGTGGGGATCATCCTGATCGCCGCCCTGGTCGTGTCCTGGTCCTATTCCTGGGTCCAGGAGCGGCACAGGCGGAGCGATGCCCGGCACGACGTGGAGATCTTCCAGGAGAACCTGGTCGACTCCCTGGCGCTGATCCACGATCAGCTCATGGTCAGGATCAGCAACGAAATGGACCTGCTGCGCAGCGAATCCCGCCGCATGGGCGTCGCGACCCAGGGAGGCATGCTGAAGGTGGGCGGCCAGAGCGTTCCGGACATCCGGTTCGGCAAGGAGACCCAGGCCATGGTCATGACCCTGGCGGCGCCCAGGAGCTCGATGCCGGAAGGATCGATGGCCATATTCGGCCGGAGCGGAGCGGACTTCATCTGCCTCTCCAGCCACGGGCTCACGGGCCTGGCGGTGGGCTCGGTCCTCGAACCGGCGAGCGCGCCCTGCCTGGCCTTGCGCGAGGGGTTGTCCTACTGGGGCCCCGCCGCGCTCGACGGGGCCACCAAGTTCACCCTTTACGAACCCGTCAGAAATGCGCAAGGGGTCACGATCGGCGCCTTCGGGATCGAATATCCCATGGCCAGCCTCACCACGATCTCCCTGGCCATCCACCGGGCCTGGGATGTGGGGGGGGTGGTCCTGGCGCTGCTCGACCCCCAGGGCCGGGCAATCTTCGCCGGCGGCACGATGGACGCGGCGGCGTTCCAATCCCTGCTCAAGGAAGGCAGGGTCGGCCATGAGCCCTGGATCGTCAGCCAACAGGCCTTCGCGCCCTGGGGCGTCACGGTCCTGGGGGCCTTGCCGACCACCGGGATCCGGCACGAGCTCTGGTTGATCCGCTGGGGCGCGCTGGTCATCGCCCTGGCCCTGGCGGGGGTCCTGACCCTGTCCTACTACCTGGTGCTGCGCCGGAGCCTGCTGCAGCCCCTGGGCGACGTACTGGGCGTCCTGGGGGTGATCACGTTCTACAAACAGTACGACCTGCGGTTCGAGTCCCGCTTCCAGGGTGAGGTGGCGGTCCTGACCCAGGCGCTGAACGAGATGCTGGATCAGATCAAGGCCCGGGACACCCAGCTGCTCAGCTACCAGGAGCACCTGGAAGAGCTGGTCGCCCAGCGCCTGGACCAGCTGCTCCAGGCCAAGCAGCTGCTGACCGCGACCCTCGATGCCATGCCTGCCCGGATCGCCATCCTCGACGGCGCGGGGGCCATCCTGGTGACCAACCAGCAGTGGCAGCGCACCAACTTCATCCACCCGTTCATCGCCGGCGCCCAGGTGGGGATGGACTACCTCGCGCTGATCCGGACCGCGGCGCTCCGCCCGGAGCACCAGCGCATCGCCGAGGGGATCACGGAGGTGGTCGAGGGCCGCCAGGAACAGGTCCAGCTTGACTATGACGTGGACCTGCCCGGACAGCACCACTGGTTCAACGTCATGGCCATCGGCTTCAGCAGCCGGGACACCCACCGCGCCGTGGTGATGCACATCGATGTCACCGAACAGCGGCTGATGGAGATCCAGCTGCGCCAGGCCCAGAAGCTGGAGTCCATCGGCCAACTGGCCTCAGGCATCGCCCACGAGATCAACACGCCCACCCAGTACATCGGGGACAATACGATCTTCCTGCGCCAGGCGTTCCAGAGCCTCGCCGACCTGGTCGAACCGCTCGAGCGGGTGCTCGAAGGCGCCAGCCATGGCGAGTGCCCGCCCGAGCTGCTGCGGACGGCCCGGGAGGCCCTGGACCGCACCGACCTGGACTGGATCCGGGAAGAGGCGCCCAGGGCCTTCAGCCAATCCCTGGAAGGCATCCGCCGGGTCTCCACCATCGTCAGCGCCATGAAGGACTTCAGCCATCCCGGCACCAGCGTCAAGACCCCCACCGACCTCAACCGCGCCATCGAAAGCACCACCCTGGTCTGCCGCAGCGAATGGAAGTACGTCGCGGACCTGGAACTGGACCTGGCGCCCGATCTGCCGCCGGTGCCCTGCCTGCCGGACGAACTCAACCAGGTGATCCTCAACCTGGTGATCAACGCGGCCCATGCCATCGCCGAGCGGCCCCAGGCGGCCCGGGAGGGGAAGGGCAGGATCCGGATCACCACCCGCGCGGCGGAGGGCTGCGCCCAGATCGCCATCGAGGATTCCGGCTGCGGCATCCCCGAAGCGATCCGCTCCAGGATCTTCGATCCCTTTTTCACCACCAAGCCCGTGGGCAAGGGGACCGGACAGGGGCTGGCCATCGCCTACGGGGTCATCGTCAAACAGCACGGTGGCACCATCGCGCTGGACAGCGAGGTGGGCAGGGGCTCGACCTTCACCCTCAGCCTGCCCTTCCAGAGCCGTCCGCAGGCCGAGAGCGCGGAGAACGTACCCGTCCTTTCCCAGGAAGCCCCATGAAGAAGAAGATCCTTTTCGTCGATGACGAGCCGATGATCCTGCAGGGGCTGCAGCGGATGCTGCGGTCGATGCGAGAAGAATGGGAAATGACGTTTGTGGACGGGGGCGAGAAGGCCCTGGATGCCATGGCCGCAAGCCCCTTCGACGTGGTGGTCACGGACATGCGCATGCCGGTCATGAATGGGGCCCAGCTGCTGATGGAAGTGCGGCGGCGGCATCCCATGACCGTCCGCCTGATCCTGTCCGGCCACGCCGACAGCGATTTGGTCGCCCAGTGCCTGGGGGTGGCCCACCAGTACATCTCCAAACCCTGCGACCCCGAGCAGCTCAAGACGATGATCCAGAACGCCTGCCTGATCGGCGACGACAAGGTCACCGGCACGGTCAAGGCGCTCCTGGGCTCCATCGACCGCCTGCCCTGCATGCCTGAAGTCTTCCAGGAGCTGGAGCAGGCGCTGGCCGACCCGGAAACCAGCTCCCAGCGGCTGGGCGCGATCATCCAGCAGGACATGGGAATGACCGCCAAGCTGCTGAAGATCGTCAACAGCGCCTTCTTCGGGCTGCGCCGGACCATCTCCAACCCGTTCGAGGCGGTTACCTACCTGGGCATCGACACGATCAAGGCCCTGGTGCTGGTCAACTCGATCTTCGAGCGGGCCGAGCCGATCGCCACCCGGCACCTGGCACTCGACGACCTCTGGCGGCACAGCCTCGCCTGCGCCAACGCGGCCAAGGCCATCGCCCTGGCCCAGGGGCTCGGCCGGCAGCAGGCCGACGACATCTTCGTCGGCGGGGTCCTGGAAGACGTGGGCATCCTGGTGCTGGCGGGCAATTTCCCCGAGGCCTACGACCGCGCCGCCGGGGTGCTGCTGGCCGAGAACCTGCTGCTGAGCACGGTGGAACAGGAGGAGTTCGCCGTGACCCACGCCGAAGTGGGCGCCTACCTCCTCGGCCTGTGGGGCATCCCGGCCCCGGTGCTGCAGATCGTCAGCCTGCACCACAGCCCCCAGCTGATCAGGGAGCCGGGCTTCAACCCGGCGCTCGCGGTGTACGCCGCGGATATCCTGGTGGGTGAGCAGGGCGGCAACCCCCTGTTCCGGACCGGACGGTTCGATCCGGCCGCCCTGGCCCGGCTGGGTCTGGCCGACCGGGTCGAGGCCTGGCGGCAGGCGGTCCAGAAACTGCCCGGCGAACAAGGAGGGACCCACAATGGCTGAAAAAGTCCTGCTGGTGGATGACGAAGAACACGTGCTGCACGGCTATCACCGGGTCCTGCACCGGAGCTTCAAGCTCGAGGTGGCCATGGGCGGCGTCCAGGCGCTCCAGGCGCTGGAGCACCACGGCCCGTTCGCAGTGATTGTCGCCGACATGCGCATGCCGGGCATGACCGGGCTGGACCTGCTGCAGGAGGTGATGCGGCTGGCGCCCGAAACGACCCGGATCATGCTCACCGGCAACCTGGATCTGCAGACCGCCATGGACGCGGTCAACCAGGGCCGGGTGTTCCGCTTCCTCACCAAGCCCTGCAGCCCCGACGATCTGGCCGGGGCCATCCAGGCCGGGATCCGCCAGCACCAGCTGCTGATCGCCGAGCGGGAACTGTTGCAGCAGACGCTCATGGGCAGCCTGCAGGTGCTCATGGACCTGCTCTCCACCCTGGACCCCGAAGCCCTCGGCCGGGGCCGGATGCTGCGCGAGCGGGCGGTGCTCCTGGCCCGGGCGCTGCGCTTCACACCGGAGTGGGATCTGGAGACCGCGGCCCTGCTCCTGCCCATCGGCCGCATCGCCCTGCCGCCTGAATTGCTGGCCAAGCTCAAGGCCGGCACGCCCCTGGATCTGCGCGAGCGGGCCCTGGTCGACCAGATGCCGGAAACCGGAGCCCACCTGCTGGAAAACATCCCCCGGCTGCACGACGTCGCCCGGATGGTCCGCTACCACGCCAAGGGCTACGATGGCTCGGGCCACCCCGCCGACGGCGTGGCCGCCGAAGGCCTGCCCATGGGCGCACGGATCCTCAAGGCCCTGAATGATTTCACCAACCTGGAGCAGGTCCGGCGGAGCCGCAAGGTGGCCCTGGAGGAGCTGGCCCTGCACAGCGCCCATTACGACCCGCGGGTGCTGGAGGCGCTCTACGCCCAGTTCGGCACCCCGGCCGCGGCCGTCACCGCCGATCGCGCCTGCCCGGTGGAGGAGCTGCGCGAAGGCATGATCCTGGCCCGGGACATCCACACCCGGAGCGGGCGCCCGGTGCTGATGGCCGGGCTCAAGCTGGGCGCGGCCCACCTGGTGCTGCTGCGCGACGTGGTGGAGATCCTGGACATCCGGGAACCCGTGTATGTGAACCATGATTGAGCCGGAGCGGAGGATGCCGAACAAGGTCCTGCTGGTGGATGACGAAACCAACGTGCTGCAGGCCTATACCCGGGTGCTGCGCCGGCGCTTCGACCTGGAGGTGGCCCAGGGCGGGGCGGAGGCCCTGGAAAGCCTGGCCCGCTCCGGCCCCTTCGCGGTGATCGTCTCGGATATGCGGATGCCGGGCATGGACGGAGTGGAGCTGCTGGCCCAGGTCAGGGAACGGTTCCCTGACACCACCCGGATCATGCTCACCGGCAACGCCGACCAGGCCACCGCCATGGCCGCCGTGAACCTGGGCGCCATCTTCCGCTTCCTGACCAAGCCCTGCGACCCGGACACGCTGGCCCAGGCCCTGGAGGCGGGGATCCGCCAGCACGAGCTGGTCACGGCCGAGAAGCAGCTGCTGGAGCAGACCCTCAAGGGCACCCTGGAGGTGCTGGTGGAACTGCTCAGCATCCTGGACCCGATCTCCTTCGGCCGGGCGCAGACCATGGCCGAACTGGCCGAGGGCGTCGCCCGGGACCTGGCCATGCCGGCTCCGTGGGTGCTGGGGATCGCTTCCATCCTCAGCCAGATCGGCATCCTCACCGTGCCCGACGCCCTGGTCACCAAGCTCCACACCGGGGGCTTCCTCAACAGCAACGAGCGGGAGATCGCCAACCGGGTTCCGGAGATCGGCTCCAACCTGCTGAAGCGGATCCCGCGACTGGAACAGGTGGCCGAGGCGATCTACTACATGAACAAGAATTTCAACGGCACCGGGTTCCCGGCCGACAACCTCAAGGGACCGGACATCCCCCTTGGCGGCCGGATCCTCCGGGTGGCCGCCGACTACCTGAACCTGCTGGCCATCAAGGGTGAACCCAAGCTGGCCGTGGCCGAGATGGAATTCCGCAGCTCCTGGTACGACCTCGCCGTGGTGCGCAGCCTCGCCCAGGTGCTCAAGGCCATGGAACCGGTGGCGGCCGAGACCGAACTGCGCGAGCTGGGCCTGAAGGAGCTCCGGCTCGGCCAGCTCCTGGGCGGCGATATCGAGACCGCGTCTGGCCTGCTGCTGGTGCCCGCCGGCACCCGCCTAGGCCTGACCCACCTGGAAAAGCTGCGCAACTTCGCCCGGCTGGGGGGCATCCGCGAACCGATCAGCGTGGTGACCAGCCTATTGGACCGGTAGCCGCACGATGAAGCAGGTCCCCTGCCCGACTTCGCTCTCGAAGTCGATGGTGCCGCCGTGCTTGGTGATCACCGAATGGACGATGGCCAGCCCCTGCCCGGTGCCCTTGCCCACCGGCTTGGTGGTGAAGAACGGCAGGAAGATCTGGCCCCTGATGGCTTCCGGAATGCCTGCGCCGGTGTCGCGGACCCTGATCTCGACCCAGCCGTCCACCGCGCGGGTGGCGATGGAGATCCGTCCCTTGGCTGCCGCGCCCGCCGTGGGCCGCTCGGCGATGGCGTGGGCCGCGTTGACCAGAAGGTTGAGGAAGACCTGGTTCATTTCCCCCGCCGAGCCCAGCACCTCCGGAAGCTGCGGGTCGAGTTCGGCAGCCACCTCCGCCACGTGCTTCCATTCGCCCTGGGCCACCACGATGGTGTTGCGCAGGGTCTCGTTCAGGTTCACCGGCACCCGCTCGTCGCCGCCGGGATGGCCGAACACCTTCATGGCCTGGACGATGGTGGAGATCCGCCCCAGGCCGTCCAGCGACTGCTGGATGGCCTGGGGCACCTCCTCGGTGAGGTAGGGGATGTCCTGCTCGGCCATGACCCTTTCCAGCTCCGCCCCGGTCGCCCCCGCCAGGCCGGAAGTCACCTTGGCGAACGCGCTGAACGCCGTCTGCAGGAATTTGAGATTGTCGCTCAGATATTGACATGGCGTATTGATCTCGTGGGCGATGCCCGCCGCCAGCTGGCCGACGGCCTCCATCTTCTGGGCGTGGCGCAGCTGGGTCTCCATCCTGACCCGCACCTCCTCGGCCTCCTTCTTGGCGGTGATGTCCCTGGAGATGATCAGGATCGCTTCCCGCTCGCCGCCGGGGTTGTCCACCGCCACCGCCCGGGCCTCCAGCCGCCGCACCTGGCCCTCCCGGTGCAGCACCCCGTACTCGAACAGCGGGCTGATGCCGGTGCCCAGGCCGATCCGGCAATTCTCGCGGAAGGTGGACTGATCCTGGGCGCACACCAGCTCCACCAGGCTGCTCGCGCCCAGCGCCGGCGTGTAGCCTAGCGCCTTGCCGTAGGAGGGGCTGGCGTAGATGGTCCTGCCTTCGGCGCCGACGATGGCGATGAGGTCCAGGGCGTTCTCCGTGGTGGCCTTGAACAGGCGCTCGTCCCGCCTCATCCGGTTCTCCCAGGCCATCCGTTCGGTGATCTCCAGATGCGCGATCACCGCCCCTCCGGTCCCTTCGGGTGCGGTGGCGGTCATCGAGAACCAGCGGACCGTTTCCAGGGCGCCGCAGGGATATTCCAGCTTGATGCGCCGCAGCTTCCCCTGCAGGGCGGATACGATGCTGGCGGCCACCAGGGCGTGGTTGGTGTCCTTCGACCTGGCCAGGGCCTGGCAATGGCCCAGGTAGTCGCCCCCCTGGCCAAGGAAGAAAGGGTTCGGGCCGGCCAGGCCGTTCCAGGCGGGGTTGACCGCCGCCACGATGCCCCGGCCATCCAGCAGGGCGGCGCCACCCGGGACCGCCTGAAGCAGCAGCCTGAGGCCCGGGTCGTCCTCCCGGACCGGGAAAGCATGGTTCACCTCTTCGGCCATCGTGGTTTTCCAGCGCCGGGGCGAGCCCGGCCGAGACAGCATCGCACCATTTTGGCTGTTGATGAACCTTAGCCATCAAGCCCGCGGCTGTGCATAATAGTCCCACGCAAATGTAGCCGGGTCTTCCAGTGAACATCCGGCATCAGGCATGTAACTGGATTCCTCCGCAGGAGCATCAGTGGCAGCGACGGCAGGCAACGAGGAACTGTTTGACGTGGTGATGGTCGGCGCCGGGATCATGAGCGCCACCCTTGCCACCCTGCTGGGCGAGCTCCAGCCGGGGATGAGCTTCCGGGTGTACGAGCGCCTGGAGGACGTGGCCCTGGAGAGCAGCAAGGCGGCGAACAACGCCGGCACCGGCCACGCCGCCAACTGTGAACTGAACTACACGCCCGAGAAGCCGGACGGCTCGGTGGACATCGCCAAGGCCCTGGCCATCAATGCCGCCTTCGAGACCTCCCTCCAGTTCTGGTCCTACCTGGTGGAGAAGGGCGCGCTCACCAGGCCCCTGGGCTTCCTCAACCCGGTGCCGCACCAGAGCCTGGTCTGGGGCGACGCCAACACCCGGTTCCTGCGCGCGCGCCACTCCCAGCTCAGCGCCCACCCGATGTTCCAGGACATGCAGTTCACCGAGGACCCGGCCCGGCTCGCCGACTGGATGCCCCTGACCATGCAGGGCCGGGAACTGGACACCCCCCTGGCGGCGACCCACGTGCCGCGCGGGACGGACGTGGACTTCGGCCGCCTCACCCGGATGCTGTTCGCGGGCCTGGCCGGCGGCGGCGGCTTCAGCCTCAAGCTGCGCCACGAGGTGCACGGCCTGGAGCGGCTGCCGGACCGCACCTGGCGGGTCCGCAGCCAGGACCTCGCCTCCGGCGAGAGCCACGAGGTGCGCGCCCGGTTCGTCTTCCTGGGCGCCGGCGGCGCGGCCCTGACCCTGCTGCGCAAGTCCGGCATCACCGAAGGCAAGGGCTACGGCGGGTTCCCGGTCAGCGGCCAGTGGCTGATGTGCACCAACCCCGAGGTCATCCGCCAGCACCACTCCAAGGTCTACGGCAAGCCCTCCCTGGGCGCGCCGCCCATGTCCGTGCCGCACCTGGACACCCGGGTCATCGACGGCCAGCAGGCCCTCCTGTTCGGGCCGTTCGCCGGGTTCTCCACCAAGTACCTCAAGACCGGCTCCTACCTGGACATGATCCGGGCCATCGGCCCCGGCAACATCTGGCCCATGCTGGCCGCCGGCTGGCACAACCTGGACCTGACCCGCTACCTCATCGGCCAGGTGCTGCAGTCCCCCGAGGACCGCCTGGCCGAACTGCGCAAGTTCGTGCCCACGGCGCGGCTGGAGGACTGGACCCTGGAGACCGCCGGCCAGCGGGTGCAGATCATCAAGGGCGACCCCAAGCTGGGCGGCAAGCTGGAGTTCGGCACCGAGGTGGTGGCCGCCGCGGACGGAACGCTGGCGGCGCTGCTGGGGGCCTCGCCCGGCGCCTCCACCGCCGCCACCACCATGATCTACCTCATCCTGCGCTGCTTCTCCGAGCGGGCCCAGACCGGGCCCTGGCAGGACCGGCTGCGCCAGATGGTGCCGTCCTTCGGCCACGACCTCAGCAAGGAGTTCGACCTGCTGAAGACCGTGCGGGACCGGAATGATGCGGTGTTGGGACTGGCCTAGCCTCGAGCGATGCCTATTCTTTACTAGGCTAGGCCAGAATCCATCCACCATCCGACCCGGAGCAGGCCCGCCATGTCCAGCGGAGAAAGGCCATCGCCCCGCCCCCCCGCCTTCGAGGAACTGAACTTCGGGCTGCGGGTGGGCGGACTGCGCATCCAGGCGAAATCCATCCTGCCCCCCGGCACGGACCTCACCGGGCCCGGGCCGACCCTGGTGTTCCTGCACGAAGGGCTTGGCAGCATCACCCAGTGGCGGCAGTTCCCGCTGGCCCTGGCCCAGGCCACGGGGTTGCCGGCCCTGGTCTACGACCGCCGCGGCCACGGCCAATCGCAGGCCCGGGCCAGGACGATGGACGCCTACTACCTCGAAACGGAGGCGTTCGAGCAGCTGCCTGAGGTGCTGGCCGCCTGCGCCATCGAGGCCCCGATCCTGGTGGGGCACGGCGACGGCGCCACCATCGCCCTGCTGTACGCCGCCAGGTTTCCCGAAGCGCCCCTCGGGGTCCTTTCGGAAGCGGCCCATCCCTTCATCGAAGCCCGTTGCATCCAAGGCATCTGGCGCACGCTGCACGCCTTCGAGACCACCACCCTGCGCGACCGGCTGCGCAGCCACCACGGCGCCCGGGTCGACGCCCTGTTCCGCGGCTGGAGCGAGGTCTGGCTGTCGCCCGGGTTCCGCGACTGGACCATGGTGCCCCTGCTGCCCGCCATCACCTGCCCGGTCCTGGCCATCCAGGGCGAGGACGACGAGTACGGCACCCCCGACCAGATCAGGGCCATCCTCCAGGGGGTCTCCGGCCCGGCCGAAGGCCTGCTCCTGCCCGGCTGCAGCCATGTCCCCCATATCCAGGCGCGGGAAGCGGTCCTGGCCCGCATGGCACGGTTCATCGCGCCCATCGCCGCGCCTTTCAGGAATCACTCGGTCTGCCGTCCCAGATCTTAATTTCCCCAGCGAATGCATCCATTAAGGTGGAGAATGGGCAAGCCTCTTTCTCATCCTCCTGGAGCCTTCATGGGTGACACGCCCCTCCAACCAGTCAGGATCGTCACCGCCGCCGCGCTGTTCGACGGCCATGACGCCGCCATCAACATGGTCCGGCGCCTCCTGGTGGCCCACGGCGCCCAGGTCATCCACCTGGGCCATGACCGGAGCGTGGCCGAGGTCGCCAAGGCGGCGGTGGAGGAGGATGCCGACGCGGTGTGCATCTCCTCCTACCAGGGCGGGCACATGGAGTTCTTCGGCTTCCTGGCCGCGCAGCTGCGGGCGGCGGGCGCGGAGCGGATCAAGGTGTTCGGCGGCGGCGGCGGGGTGATCCTGCCGGAGGAGGTGGCCCGGCTGGAGGCCTCGGGCGTCGAGAAGATCTACACCCCGGCGGACGGTATGCGCCTGGGGGTGGAGGGAATGATCCGGGACCTGCTGGACCGGGTGCCCCGGCGCCCGGCCCCCCGCGCCGGCGTCCCCGCCTGGGACGACCGCCTGGGCCTTTCCCGCGCGCTCAGCGCCGCTCTGGCAGGCCAGGAGCAGCCCGGACCGGACCGGCCGGTGCCGGTGGTGGGCATCACCGGCACCGGCGGCGCCGGCAAGAGTTCCCTCTGCGACGAGCTGGTCCGGCGCCTGCTGCTGGACTTCCCGGACCTGCGGCTGGCGGTGCTGGCCATCGATCCCACCCGCAAGCGCTCGGGCGGCGCCCTGCTGGGCGACCGCCTGCGCTTCAACACGGGCGGCGATCCCCGGGTGTTCTTCCGCAGCCTGGCCGCCGAAAGCGGTCCGGCCACCGTGGCCGCCGTGCTGCGCGCAACCCGTCTGCTCAAGCGGGTCTGCGGCCTGGTGCTGGTGGAGACCAGCGGCATCGGCCAGGGCGACACCGACATTACCGAGATGGCCGACCTCCCGGTCTACGTCATGACCAGCGAGTACGGCGCCGCCACCCAGCTGGAGAAGATCAACATGCTGGACTTCGCCCGCATGGTGGTGATCAACAAGTTCGAGGACAAGCGCGCCGAGGACGCGCTCACGGCGGTGCGCCGCCAGGTCCGGCGCAACCGCGGCATCGCCCCGGCGGTGCCGGACACCAGCCTGCCGGTCTACGGCACCGCCGCCGCCCACTTCAACGACCCGGGGGTCGACCGGTTCTACCTGGACCTGCTGGAGGCCCTGCGCGCCCATGGACCGGGGTCCTGGCTGTCCGCCCTGCCCGACCCCGGCCCGGCGGCCTTCTCCTGCGAGCGCGCCGCGCCCATCATCCCGTTCGAGCGGGCCCGCTACCTCCAGGAGATCGTCCAGGCCGTGCGCGGCTACAAGCAGCGGACCGCGCTGCTGGCGGCCCAGGCCGACCGGCTCCAGGCGCTGGAGGCGGCCGGTCTGGAACTCGGCGCGGGCCCGGCGGCGGAAGCCCTGCGGGACCGGGCAGCCCAGGCCCGGGAAGAGCTCGGCGTTGACGGCGCCGGCCTGCTGGCGCAATGGGCCGAGCTGAGCCGGGCCTACGCCGGCGAGACCTTCAGCTACCGGGTCAGGGGCCTGGAGATGACCCAGCCCCTGGCCAGCGAGAGCCTTTCCGGCACCAGCATCCGCAAGGTGGAGCTGCCGGCCACCGACCGCTGGGGCGAGATCATCCGCTACCTGCGCCAGGAGAACGTGCCGGGCCAGTTCCCCTACACCGCCGGCGCCTGGCCCTTCCGGCGGGAGGACGAGGACCCCAAGCGCCAGTTCGCCGGCGAGGGCGGACCGGCCCAGACCAACCGGCGCTTCCATTTCCTGTGCCAGGGCGAGGCTTCCAAGCGCCTGTCCACGGCCTTCGACTCGGTCACCCTCTACGGCCAGGACCCCGACGAGCGCCCGGACATTTACGGCAAGATCGGCGAAAGCGGGGTCAGCGTCGCCACCCTGGACGACATGAAGCAGCTGTACGCCGGGTTCGACCTCTGCGCCCCGGGCACCTCGGTATCCATGACCATCAACGGCCCGGCCCCGGTGCTCCTGGCCATGTTCTTCGAGACCGCGGTGGACCAGCAGCTGGAGCGCCGCCGGAACGAGACCGGGCAGGACCTCACGGCCGCGCAGGCCGCGGCGGTCCGGGCCGAGACCCTGCGCAACCTGAGGGGCACGGTCCAGGCCGATATCCTCAAGGAGGACCAGGCCCAGAACACCTGCATCTTCTCCATCGAGTTCGGCCTGCGCATGATGGGCGACGTGCAGGCCTTCCTGATCGCCAACGGGATGCGCAACTACTATTCCGTCAGCGTTTCTGGCTACCACATCGCCGAGGCGGGGGCCAATCCGGTCACCCAGCTGGCGTTCACCCTGGCCAACGGCTTCACCCTGCTGGAGTACTACCTGAGCCGCGGCATGGCGATCGACGCCATCGCCCCCAACCTGTCGTTCTTCTTCAGTTCCGGCCTGGACCCGGAGTATGCCGTGCTGGGCCGGGTGGCCCGGCGCATCTGGGCGATCGCCCTGCGCGAGGTCTACGGCGCCGCCGAGGCCGGGCGCAAGCTCAAGTACCACGTGCAGACCTCGGGCCGCTCCCTGCACCTGAAGGAGATGAAGTTCAACGACATCCGCACCACCCTGCAGGCCTTCACCGCCCTCATGGACAACTGCAATTCCCTGCACACCAACGCCTACGACGAAGCCCTGACCACCCCCACCGAGGAATCGGTGCGCCTGGCCATGGCCATCCAGCTCATCACCACCCGGGAGTTCGGCCTGTACCGCAACGAGAACCTGTTCCAGGGCTCGCACTTCATCCAGAAGCTCACCGAAGACGTGGAGGAGGCGGTGCTGGAGGAGTTCACCCGCATCAACGCCCGGGGCGGGGTGCTCCGGGCCATGGAGACCCAGTACCAGCGGACCAGGATCCAGGAGCAGTCGCTGCTCTACGAAACCCGCAAGCATTCCGGCGAGCTCCCGGTGGTGGGGGTCAACACCTTCGTCCAGGAGCACGGGGAGGCTTCGGCCAACCCGGTGGTCCGGGCCGGGGCCGAAGACAAGGATCAGCGCCTGCGCGAGCTGCGGGCGTTCCACCAGCGCCACCGGGAGCAGGCCGAGCCGGCCCTGGAGCGCCTGCGGGAGACCGTGCGCCGGGGCGGCAACCTGTTCGAGACGCTGCTGGAGGTGGTGCGGGTCGCCAGCCTGGGCCAGATCACCGCCACCCTCTACGAATTGGGCGGAAAATACCGACGTTCCATGTAAACTGCCGTCAAAGCCAACATCGGAGGATCCATGACGACACCTCTCACTGTACTCAGCGAAGAAGAGGAAGCCTTCCGGGACCTGGTGGCCGATTTCGCGGCCCGGGAAGTGGAGCCGCTCCGGGCGGCCATGGACGAGGCCCAGGAGATGCGCCCCGACCTGGTGCGCAAGCTGTTCGGCCTGGACATCATGGGCATCGAAGTGCCGGAAGCCTACGGCGGCGCCGGATCGACCTTCTTCAACGCCATCCTGGTGATCGAGGAGCTGTCCAAGGTGGACCCCTCCGTGGCGGTGCTGGTGGACGTGCAGAACACCCTGGTCAACAACTGCCTGATCAACTGGGGCAGCGAGGCCCTGAAACGGCGCTACCTGCCCCGGCTGTGCAAGGACCAGGTGGGCGCCTACGCCCTCTCCGAGGCGGGCTCCGGCTCCGACGCCTTCGCCCTGGCGACCCGGGCGCTGCCCAAGGACGGCGGCTACCTGCTGAACGGCAGCAAGCTGTTCATCACCAACGCCCAGGAGGCGGACATCTTCGTGGTGTTCGCCAGCGTGGACCAGGCGGCTGGCTACAAGGGGATCACCGCCTTCGTGGTGGAGCGGGGCATGCCCGGCTTCACGGTGTCGAAGAAGGAGAACAAGCTGGGGATCCGGGCCAGTTCCACCTGCGAACTGTCCCTGGCCGACGTGGCGGTGGGCCGCGAACAGGTGCTGGGCGAGGTGGGCAGGGGCTACAAGGTGGCCATCGAGACGCTCAACGAAGGGCGGATCGGCATCGCCGCGCAGATGGCCGGGTTGGCGGCGGGGGCCATGCAGCACGCCCTGGCCTACACCCGGGAGCGCAAGCAGTTCGGCCAGCCGATCTTCACCTTCCAGGCGGTGCAGATGCGGTTGGCGGAGATGGCGGGGCGGGTGGAGGCGGCCCGGCTGATGACCTACAACGCGGCCCGGCTGAAGGACGCCGGCCTGCCGTTCGTCAAGGAGGCCGCCATGGCCAAGTTCTTCGCCAGCCAGGTGGCGGAGTGGGTGGCCAGCGAGGCGCTGGAACTGTTCGGCGGCTACGGGTTCACCAAGGACTACCCGGCGGAGAAATACTTCCGGGATTCCAAGATCGGCAAGATCTACGAAGGTACGTCCTTCATGCAGTTGCAAACCATCGCCAAGCTGCTTTGATGGGTGCAAGGCGGTGAGGCGTCGGATGACCCAGCCAAAAAAATGCAAGCGCAGAGGAAGCAGAGAGGCGCAGAGGACGCAGAGAAAAACCGGCACACCTGAAGCCGGCCCCGCTCCCGCCTGGATCCCCAGGCCCCGCCGAAGGCGGGGTGATGGCCTGCGGCCATCAGATTTTTGCGGCCCCACCGGCCCTGAGCGCAGGGCTGGCAGGGCGCCGAACCACTCCGAGGCGTCGATAGCCCTGTGCTCAGGGCCGGTGGGACCGCAAAAATCCCCGGGGGATCCCGGCTTGCCGTCCGATGGTCCTGCGCTCAGCGTCCTCGGCGCACTCAGCTT
>Ga0316232_1001367_pt1 | contig 30091 bp, 25 predicted proteins | sample TBHtaG_FD_206006 | JGI IMG/M metagenome (GOLD analysis project Ga0316232, IMG submission 206006) | Freshwater microbial communities from Trout Bog Lake, Wisconsin, USA - TBH18025_13 | ecosystem: Environmental > Aquatic > Freshwater > Lake > Hypolimnion/Profundal zone | place: USA: Wisconsin... | reverse complement strand
ATCTACGCTTCGCTGCCGCTGTGGGCCGGGGTCGTCGGTGACACGGCAGGCGGAATGATCAGCGATTACATCTTGAAGAAAACCAAAAACATCAAATTTGCCCGCCGGTCAGTGGCTATCGCCGGGTCCTTGGGCGCAATCGCCTTCATTATTCCGGGCGCCACTACCACTGACCCCTACATCGCGGTAGCATGTCTGACTGGTGCCATGTTCTTTTTGGAGTGCGTCCTCAGCCCGGCCTGGGCGGTGGCTATGGATGTTGGCGGGGAGTTCTCCGGTACAGTGTCCGGTATGATGAATATGGCGGGAACGCTGGGCGGCGGCACCTCCCAGATCATGTTCGGCGTTCTCACCCAACTGGGTTCATGGATAGCTCCATTCATCGTGTCTGTTGTCTTGCTGGCGATCGGGGTGGTTGTCTGGGCCTTTTTCCTCGATCCCGAGAAGTCGGTGGTCGAAAAAAGCGATCAACCGGCAACCGGCGGCTGATCGCCTAATAAATCGAATAAAAAAAAGATACCCGGAATCACTTAACAGGTTCAGTCAATGGATTGAATAATCGATAAATTGCCGTATATGGCATGCGAAATTGCAACCGATTTTGCATGCCATTTTTTATGCCATTACTAGGGAGATACGCCACCAAATTATGATGGCGTATCTCTTTTAGCCGTTCAATGCATTTATCTGTAAGCGAAGTTCTTCATTTGCAATATCCTCATCATTCCGGGAATTGTTCCGAAACCAATGACGAACCGATATCCTTCATGGCAGTGTGCAGATCTTTTCTTTCATGCGCCGGTTCATTTCGCATACCGGCAACGACATGTAGTTTAACATCAAATCCCAGCAGCTGAAATATGTTTTTCGTGTAATCATAATACGACTGAAACATGCCGGAATCAGGATTACCCTGATTAAACACAAGAACCAGCTTTTTCGCAGTATTTCGTTCCTTGAAATGCGGAGAGAATCGCGGCTGGTATTGTGCGAACAACCTGTCGGTGAATATCTTCGCCTGGGCGCTCATCTGCCCCATGTAAGTCGGCGAACCGAGAACAAGAGCATCGGCATGCTCAAGCGCGTCATAAAGTTTCTGCATGTCGTCGTGGATAAGACATTGCCGATCTCCCTGTTTGCAGCCATAACAACTCTGGCACGGTTTGATATCAAGATCGTTGAAATGCCATGCTTGGGTTTCGGCGCCCTCTTCTTTCGCACCTTCGAGTATTTTGTTTACTATCCACGCGGTGTTGCCTTCTTTCCGCGGACTTGCAATAAATCCGATGACTTTCATTTTTTCTCCTTTCATGTCTGCATATTCCCTCTTTCTATTACCGTGATCGCAAAATCACCGATAGTCGATATAGAGAAAAGCAGCCTCAAATATATGGCTGCTTTTTCATACATTTTTAAGTGCGATTTCTTGTGTTAAAGCTCATTAATAATCTGCTTTTCAACGCATTAACTGAACCCGTTAGGAATCACTCCCGGTATCTTTTTGGGGCAGAGTTTTGCCTGTTAGAACCGGTCGAAACCTGCTGCGGCGAAACTGGCTGCAGCCGACGGGCCGGTGACGAAGGCCAGGAATTCGGCGGCGGCTTTGGATTGGGCAGCCTTCGCCATGACGCCGCCGGAATAGGCGGTGATGTTTTGTAGTTCGGCCGGCAGCGGTCCGACCAGGGTCACTCCCTTGACAGGAACAATCTCAGTGATCTGATGGACCCCAATCTGAGCCTTACCGTCAGCCACCAGTTGCACTACAGAGCCGCCAGGCAAAAGAGTGGTTTTGCCCTTGACGGCTTCGGTCAGTCCCAGTTTCTCCAGGACGGTGGTGAAATAAATCCCGCTGGATGCGCCGGACGCCGGGTCGGAATAGACGAGGGATTGAGTGGCAACCAGAGCTTTGCGGAAGGCTTCGGTGGTAGAAATATCCGGCAGCGGAGCCCCTTCGCGAACAGCGACTCCTACGCCCACTTTGCCGACTTCTGTCACACTATCGGCGACTACCTGGCCCTGTTTCACCAAGCCGGCCATCGCCCCAGGCGGTACGAATACAAGGTCGGCGGTTTCGCCGCCGGCGATTTTATCCAGAACTTGTCCGGCCGTTCCGGCGGTGATCTTCACCGTCTGCCCGGTTTCGGCGCGAAAGTCCTCGGCTAGCTTGTTCAAAATGGCCTTCAGGGATCCGGCGGTGAGCACCGCAACAGGGGTGGCTGTTGGATTCATTTTTGTTCCTCCATCTTTGTTGAGAATTATCTTGCCGCTAGCAGTATAGTTCCCCAGCGAACGCCTTTTTCCTCTGTTTCACACCACTGCCTGGAAAATATGGGACCACGGCAGGCCGCAACGACGGCAATACCCGCTTCAGCCTGGCGACAATGCAGTATGACTCTGCCATCAGTTCCACATAGCCCTACCTCGGAAAACCGTAGAGGGCCGCCGGATTATCAACAAGGATGCGGTGCAATGTCGTTGGATCAGTCGCCCATTCTGTAAGCAAATCGAAGAGGATGGCGTCATCCGGTTTCTCCTTCTCAGTCGGGTGCGGCCAATCGCTTCCCCAGACCATTCGCTCCGGTGCGTATTGCACGAAAGCCTGGGCGACCTTGCTGACATCCGCATAGGTCGGTGGCCCGACCTTGGTGTCCTGATAGGGACTCGACAGTTTGACCCAGGTTTTTCCGCTGTCAAGTAGCCTGCAAATGACCTGAAATGCGGGATGCTCGATACCCTCCGGCTGCGGCAGTCGCCCGATGTGATCAATTACGATGGGTGAAGTGAGGCGCAGCAGCAAATCCTTGGCATCAACGATCTGATCAGCCCGCATATGGATCTGCACATGCCAGCCGAGTTCGTTCACCCGGTTCGCCAGCGGTTCGATCATCTCGACAGTGGTAACCGAGGTGGCTGGATCAAATAAGGTGAAACGAATACCCCGGATGCCGGCGTCAGACATTTGCTGCAGCTGTGCATCCGAGACACTGGTATCGACCACCGCCACACCACGGGTGGTGGCCAGGCCGAACTGTTCCAGCGCGTCGATGGTGCAGCGATTGTCCGTGCCGTAGGCTGAGGGAGTAACAATAATGTTGCGTGTGATGCCGATCCGCTTCTGGAGAAGCCGGTAATCGGCCACCCGTCCATTGGCCTGGCCCCGCTTGGCAGATCCGGCAAAAGGAAAGCGGTCGTCATAGATGTGATGGTGACAGTCACAGGCGTTAGCTGGCGCTTTTAGCCGAGGCATCGCCGTACCTGAAGAATTGGGTACCATCACTTCGTCAGAGAAAGGTGCAGCCAGACTCGTGGAGAAGCCGATTCCGCTGACAGCCGCCAGAGTGACCGCGCTGGCCCCTTTAAGGAAAGTACGTCTGGTGATCTTGTTATCACTCATGATAAAGCCTCCTATTCAAATTTCCCTGCCTGCCGTCCCCGCCCACCGGGCTGAGCTCTGCCAGGGACTCTCTTTTCAGGATTCACTTTGGTTCTTTTTGAAGTATGCCAGTGGCTGATTGATAATCAGATACAATCCGAATAATATCACTACAGCCCCGATAAGCTGGAGAACCCCCAGGGTCTCATCTAAATAAACCCACGCGAAGACAAGCGACACAACCGGGCACAGATACTGCGACAGTGCTGCTTTCGTACTCCCTAATCTCCCTACAACCCAAATCCATAAGGTGTTCGCCAGGACCAGGGCAAACACGGAGGAAAAGAGAATGCTGAACATAGCGGCCTCGGATACCGTACTCCAATCAGTCTGGACTAACTTCGGAAGAGCGATAACCAAAATTAATCCTGCCGTAAAAATCAATATATAAGTAAAAATTTGATAAATCGAATATCTGCCGTTAAGCTCTTTAATAAATACTGTATAGTAGCCGTAGCCAAACTGACCGATTAACAGGAACAAGGCTCCAAGCAGATGGGGCCCAAACAGACTCAATTCCTTATTGGAGCCTAATACAATAAGCAGTACCCCCAGCAGGCCGGTAATAATCCCTGCCGTCATCCGCCGCGAAATAGCTTCAATCCTGAATACTCTGTTGATTATCGCAACTTCCACCGGAAGCGTGGCAAATACTAAGGCCGCATTCCCAGCCGTCGTATGCGTCATTCCGTACATAATAAAAAACTGATTTACAAAAAAGCCAAAAACACCAATTTTGGCTATTTTTTTAAGATCATCCAGCGGCATGGGTTTATAGGTTTTTGTTATAAACAGGACAGCCAACGATAAACTTGCCGCAATGACAAGCCTGCACGCGTTGTACACTAGCGGAGGCAAGGCCATCAAGCCAATTTTCATTACCGGAGTATTGAGTCCCCAGACAACAATAATGACCAGCAGAATTATTTTGGCATAGCTATCTTTGTTACCTCCACGAATACCCAATGATTCATTGCCTCGTTTCTGTATAGGTGTAATTATGGCTAAGGCCATTCTTACTCCACATTGGTGAACATAGCACCAATATACTGTTGTCCCAAATAGTTTAATTTCGCGGCAGTAATAGGGTTTTCCTTCCTGGAACCTACTCCGTGAAGCTAGGTCAGGCCTGTATTCACAAACCAATTTGGGCAGCAAAAAAGGATACAAAGGTTCGTCCTGCTGTATCCTTATGCTTTCGCTATGATTGCTTTCGTCTCACCGCAAAAAGAATGTCATACCCGAAAGTCAAAGCTGCTTTTGGCCGCCTTTTTCGCTGCGGCTGGCTGGGTTCTGGGCAAATCCCCGGCAAGGTTGTCGTTGAAAGCATTCACTCTGTCGGAATTAGCAGTGGTGATGCGGGGTTGCTTCTTCATGTCCCTGTCCCGATATAGTCGCACCCCTATTAATACGGCCCCGACGATCATGACCACAACCACGAACCAAACATATCCCGAGTAAGTCCCTTTACTCTCTGGAACCTGATGGTTAGCCGGAACAGCAGTTTTAGTCGATACCCCTTCTTGGCTATTGCTAAACCCCAAAGGTACTGTTTTCATCGTTTCAGTTGTTTGACTTTCATTTTTTGGAACAAGCGACGACTTATCGCCGGCAGAAGACGGCGTTGATGTTCCCTGAAACGCTTTCGTCAACCCCTCAATCTCTTTTCCCAGAGCTGACGTTTCGGGGCTGACCTTAGTTCCTGTAGTTGCAGCTGGATTAGCAGGCGAGTCAGTCGAGGTAGTCATAGTCACCGGCGCAACAGTTGGGGGTATTGGTTTTGTCGGAGGAGTAGGGGCTGTTGCCAATCAAGACCGCTCCCTTCTGGTGTGAGCCTGTATATTCCCTGTTCACGCTTCTTGCATGCCTTCATTTTCGTTCCTTAGCAAGTATTCTATCTAAGCACATTATTCCCTTTAATTCCTGATTAGGAGAAACACACACCAAAAAAGAGGCGGTTAAAAACCCGCCTCTTTACCAGTAATCAGTTACTGCATCATCATCTTGTTATCCATCATCATCATTAATTGGTCTTTAGTCATTAAGACAGCTTTTTTGATTCACGATAAAAGCCATAGGTAAGAGCTTTTCGGACAGCCACGATTCTGCCGGAAGTGATTTTGGCAACGAACATAGTATGAGTGCCTACATCCACAATTTTATCCGGCAGTATTTCAGCTTCCAGGTACCCAAGACAATCGACGAGGATTGGACAGCCATTTTTCCCGAGGATGTACTTAACATCAGCGAATTTATCCACATTCCGGCCTGATTGATAGCCAAATTTGCGAACCATGTCACTCTGGTCTTGAGAGAGGATCGATATACAAAACCGGTTGCTGGCGGTAAGATATTCGTGGGTCAGATTGCGCTTGTTGATACATATGGCAATTTGAGGCGGTACTGAGGTCAATTGAAATACCGAGTTGGCGGTCTGGGCATTAAATTTGCCGTCCATGACGGAGGATACGATATAAAGCCCGTAGGTGACGGCGTCCAGCGCCGAGTTTATGGTGCCATCCTCGGCTTCGGCGACAGCTTCGGGGGTGAGTTCCCTGATTTCATCGACCAGAAGGATAAATTTATCCTTTCCTGCACCGCATACTGGGCAGATATCCGGCGGTTCCTCTCCGCTGTGGATATAGTCACATACCGTGCATTTCCAGCGTTTTGGCGAGTCTGCCTTCGCTGAAGGCTCCAGCACCGAGAACGCTTCTGACCCAGCGCCGCAGACAGGGCAGACATCAGGGGGATATGGTCCTTCACGCACATAGCCGCAAACCTTACAGACCCATTTGGTCATTTACTCTCCTCCATGGATTCAGTTCTTTCTATGACCCTTTTCACCTAATCCCATCACAACTAAAACCGACTTCTATCAAAACACATTTCCACAAATTGAGGTATATTCCTGCCCCGTTACTGCTAAATGATTTATCTTAGTCATCCAGTCCACTCAGTATTTTCCTGGTCTTTTGCCCCCTGATTGCCCCCCTCCCCCGAAATCCATTCAGAAAAGCGAAAAAGCTCCCGAGGACAATCCCTGAAGCCTTATCACTTAGCATCTCTTTCCTCAAGCGGCAAATTATTTAGAATTACGAAAAATGCTAACCATAATCGTGAGCAAAACTATCAATACGCCTTCCATTCCCAAGACTATGTGTAGGCTTTCAGGCTGCACCAAAAATGTGATACCAGCCAGAATAATGAAGATTAATAGGATGACTATTAACAACACTTTTTCAATATGATTCACATTTCTGCTCCGTTCCCGGCTCCTGCAGCCTTCTTCGATTCGAATCTATGTTTTACCAGCGTCTTTTCCCAGTGGTCGCCTTTCTCACCATAGATGTAATGCGCCCCGACTTTCTTAACTTTATCAGTGTGACCGTTGGCAATGATCCGGTCACCATAGGCAAACGCGCCCTCCAGCCGGGAAAAAGAAGGAACTGCGACCGGCAGAATGCCGCCGTTGGCCATATATTCGGACCCAACTAAGATAAGCTCATGCACATCCGGCAGTTCAATTTCATAATTCTTGAGTAAATCCGCTAATTTTATCAGAGCTTGATGATAGGCGTTTCCATCATGAGTGTATCCAAAGAGCCGATGCGGCAGTTCATATGACAAACCACCACCACGAATATCCTTACTAGCGACAAGGGCAAGGGCCACTAACCGCCTCAGCTCCACATCAGTTTCCAGCAGCTCAAGCAGCCTCTGACGACGCTTTATGAGCGTTTCATTATTAATTTGCAGGTTTTTGTCCTTACAGGCCGCAGCCAGACGCTTTTTGAAATCAGCAAGATGTTCTCTAAGGGGAACGGTATCAGGCACTTCATGTGCTGAGCCATTAAGTTCTTTTTGCGCCTCCCGTGCCAGCTCCTGCTCCTCACTGGTAAGGTATAAATCAAAGGCCGGTCGCCCCCATTTCGGGTCAACGCGGTTAACCGGAACTTCTTCCCCCCGGGTTACCCGCTCCAGAGCCGTTGCAATGATATTCTGCAGTCTCAGAGCAGCTTGGTCCTTATCCCGGGCTTTATAATAATTGTCCTCTTCCTCCCAGGCCGCAATAAGCTGCCGGATATAGGTCAAAAAAGCCTCTACCACCTGCACAGAAGGAGTGTAACCGACAGCCTGGCGAACAGCATTTAGGATTCCATCCTCTGTTATGTCACTATACTTAATATGGGCGTAAAAAACGCGCGACAAGTCATCCCCATGCTTGCGAAAAGTAACATGGGAAACATATTGGAACGGCCCATAGGGAGTGTTACTGACCCGGACTACATGATGAATCCGCCAGATACCATGACCGTCAGTGACCCTGACTTCTTTACCCAGCAAGCCATAAGTTAGTGCGTAAGCATCTTTATTCCGTTTGCTCATCTATTACCTGCTTTTGATGCAATTCACACCGCTTTTCCTTCGATTTTCGAAAGGCTTGTGATCGATACTCCATCAATCTTGATAACCCCATCTGCCTTCTGCTCAATCAACGTAAACCCCGGTCGGTCACTTGCTGTCTTTCGCTGTTGAAAAATACAGTCTTTGGCTGGCGTTGGTGGCTTCACTCTTGGTTCCCGGTGCATGAGTAGATTCCACATACCAATAATAACTCTTTCCTGGAAGAAGAATACCGGCCGGAATTTGCAGCGAAGACGAATTTACCCGCGCCTGCAGAATCGGGATAGGGCGATTCGACAACTGTTCCGCCAGGGTCTGCCTGGAGCCCTGAGCTTCAAACACATAAACACAACTTATTGCCCCCACCATCTGATATTTCAACTCAGGCGTCAGGGTATTCAGAACCGGTCCGGGAGCTTCCACCACTCCTGGTCCTATGCTTTCCGGCGACGGAAAAAGATCCGCCCAGCCGGCCATGGCTACGCTAAACGTTGTCATCAGCAAAAACAGCACCACAAGCAAACTTACAGACCATCGCCACATAATTGTTCCTCCTCTAGCCTAATAACTATCATTTACCAGAAATCTTTTGGAATGATATTTTAATTTCTCCCGAACCTGCTGACCCAGCCTCTGCCGGACTGTTTTGCATGACTGTTACCGTAAAAGAGGGCTCCCCTTTTCCAGTCACCGTCCACTTCGCCCACTCGATCCAGAGCCCGGGATACATTTTCAGCATGTACCTGTCGGTTTCTTGGGGTTGGCCATACTCGACGGCAAACTGCGTCACTAATTTCCGGTATGTGGATTCCGGCCCCAAAAGAAATATGCGGGATTCAATATCAATCCATGCCAGGCGCTTCGACTGCCAGACCACTTTAATATCACAGAGGAACCCTGAAAATAGGCCGTTTCCATATCGCTCCCACCGATTCCCGTCCGGGGTATTGCCTTGTTCAACAAAAACAAATCCCTGCCCTGCGAGGGCCTGTTGTACCTGATTGGTATCAGACTCCCAGCTGATTCCCCCCAACCCGGCCTCGATTCCCCTGGCCTCAGCGCTGCCGAAGAAAACCACTAAAATCAGCAAAATCTGAATGGTTATTGTTTTCACGTTCATGTACCTACCACCATGTCCATTCCTCCTAAACCTTCGCCTTATGCTTCACGGCATTTCAGGGATTGTCGCGTTGCTCGGGGGCAATATCGTCAATTTCCCACCGTTCATCGACGCGGACCATGGTAACCTTTACGCGGTGACCTTTGTCCAGGGAGTGACCAAGAAGGGAAATAAGATGGGTGGCGAAATGTTCGCCGATTTCCGTGTAGCCGCCACTGGGATTCCGCAATTCGTAGCCAAACAAAACAGGATGAAACTGATACTTCGGATCACCGCGCTTCATAGCGGCCACATGAGCATCCAGTCTGGCCTTAAAGCCGTCGGTCAGGTAACTGCATTGCCGGTACGCCCCGCTGAGCAGGGGATCCTGCCCCTGTGCCAGCTGCTGTTTGTACCAAAGGTAAAATCCTTCGGCAACCCGCAGCGGATCCGCCCGCTCCACCCTGTCGATACGCCAGCCCCCATCCTGTTTAACAAGATAATACAGCAACGGGGTTTGCCAGTAAAACGAGTTCTTATTCCGGTAAGTATAGACCGACACGCGGGCGGATTCGCCGTCAATGAAGACAGTGCCGACTTTCATCACCGGATGGATCCACTGGGTATCCAGAACAGGATCAAACTGCGGCTGGGGCATTTCGGCCGAAATATAATTTTTGAAAGCACCGGTCAAATCGTCCCGGTCCATGTAAGCATAAGTCATCAGCGGGTCAGGGATGCCTTTGTCATTGTTCTCCCAAAGTCGCCCCTCCACATACCAGGTGAGAAAATCCATAAGCACCTGCTCAGGCGGCTTCTCACCGTACTCCCTGGCAACATACTCACTGATTTTTACCAACATAACGGCCCCTGGCGTTCCCGGCTCCATGTCCCGCCATTCGGGTTCATTCTCCCGCCACTTGTTAAGTACGGTACCGTCATAACCATAGGAGATATGCTCCATGCTCGCCAGCTTGCCGCGCAGGGAAAACATCATGCGCGTCATGCTGTGACTGAGCTTCCGGGCATATTCCTGCGGTGCGGTGGACCCTTTGATCAATTCCATGTTTTCCAGATAAGCTTTTTTGTCATAGTCGACCCGGATCCAGGCCTCGAAAAATGTCTCTCCCGAAGCATAGCGGCGGATTTGCAGCGACTGAGTGTCTAAACTGTAGGTTTCAACTTCCGTCGAAACCAGCGCCACATAACGGGTCGGATTGTCTACGGCCAGAGCCGAACCCATAGCCAGAAGCAGCAGCAGCACAGCCACCAAGCACCTTAACAACATCCGCCGTCCTCCATTCACCCTCGAACTCCCCGCCAAAGGATACACGTCCATATTGAATGTACATCTTTTCTTCGTCAAAGTACGCCTAACCCCTGCTAAAAACTCAATTTCGCTTTCTTTTTTGCGATAATATGTTTGAATATCCAGACTACCTGTCGTCCAGCAGTTGGCAGGTCTCCACCATCCTGATGAACTCACCCCGATAACCCTCCGCGTCTTTGCCTTTGGCCCCTTTGGCCAGTTCCAGCACTTGCCGGTAAGAAGACCGGCTCTTGAACTCAGAGTCGCGCAGCAACATCGCATATTCGGCGACAGCCGCGGCAAACCTGAAATTCTCCGACGGCGCTCCGACAACATCTTGGACGCCTACCTGTTTAGCAAAGAGAACACTGGCATCTTCGGCTGGATTTTTGTAACGAATCTTCACCTGCAGCAGATCATTACTGGGCACAAGCACCGGACGCTGGTAAATCAGCGGATCAATCCTTCCTGTTCCATCCTCCGCCCCAACCGGAATCACCTCATATAACGCGGTGACCGAGTGACCGGCCCCCATGTCTCCGGCGTCTTTCTTGTCGTCATTGAATTCGCTGTTGTCCAAGACCCTTTTCTCGTAACCCACCAGACGGTAGGACTTAATCTTATCCGGATTGAATTCCACCTGAAGCTTGACGTCTTTGGCAATAGTATACAGCGTACCGGACAACTGCCCCACCATTACCTTTTTCGCCTCCTGGGCATTGTCGATATAGGCGTAATTCCCGTTCCCCTTGTCAGCCAGCGCCATCATTTTACTATCCTTTAGGTTCCCGGCCCCGACGCCGATCACGCTGAGAAAAATCCCGTCATTGCGCCGCTCTTCAATCAGACGAGTCAAATCGCCCTCACTGGATACGCCGACATTGAAATCCCCGTCAGTCGCCAGAATGACCCGGTTATTGCCGGACTTGCGAAAGTTTTCCTTAGCGATTCGGTAGGCCAGCTTGATTCCCTCGCCGCCAGCGGTCGAACCGCCGGCTTCAAGGCTGTCGATAGCGCTGATGATCTTCGCCTTGTCCCCGCCGGAAGTAGGTTCAAGCACCACTCCCGCCCTCCCGGCGTAGACAACAATAGACACCCTGTCCTGTTCCCGCAGCTGCTTCACCAGTAGCTTGAAGGCAGTCTTTAGCAGCGGCAGCTTGTTCGGTTCGGCCATCGACCCTGACACATCAATCAGGAATACCAGGTTTCCTGGCGGCAGTTCTTCTGTCGCCAGATTCTTTCCCTGCAGGCCAATCATCACCAGCTGATGCCCAGGCTGCCACGGACAGTCGCTCACCTCTGTCGTCACCGAAAAAGGGTGTTCGCCGACAGGCTGCGGATAGTCATATGTGAAATAATTGAGCATCTCTTCCGTCCTTACCGCGTCCGGCGGCGGCAGCGTGCCGGAGTTGATAAACCGGCGCACATTGCTGTAGGAGGCAGTGTCGACATCAATAGAAAAGGTCGACAACGGCGCGTTTAACGTCATTTGAAAACGATTGTCGTAGATCCGTTTATACTCTTCAGTGTTAAACACAGCAGCCGGATTATAGCTGCCTACTGGCATCGTCGCGACAGCGGCGCCAATCTCCCTCCGCTCAGGCCAAATCGCCTTGTACATGACCCCGGGAGCAACCATAGGCCGCTGCTCGGCATAGTACGGATCGCGAAATAGGATTACCCCATTCCTCTTCCCGTTGAGACGGTACGCCAGCTGATAGCTCTTACCCAGAGCCGCCAACACCTCTTCCAGCGTCTCGCGCACCACAATATGTAGATCAACCTTCATCCCGGCCACTTCGGGGACGGCGATGATGCTGATGCCGCTCTGTTCGCTGAGCAGTGTCAATAAATCCGCGAGCGGCAGTCCATTAGCACTGATTTCCACTGGCACCTCAGTCAGTTTAACTTTGCTTTCGAAACTTTCCGGGGCTGCCCAGGTTGTGGTAATCAGACAAGACAGCAATAAGACCACCAGTATTTTTTTCATCGACAATCGGCCTCCTCTATCGTTTCCGGCTAGCACTTTCTTGGTCTTTCCATATTTATCTAACCCACTAAACGCTGGACCGAACGAAAAGTAACGACTATCGCCAATAAACTTTTTAAACCACCTTAGATTCTTTTTGGGGGGTCATTTTCTTTTCAGAATGAAGTTACCCTTTTCAATACTACTCGTTTATATCAATGGACGGCGTTTCATCATCTTCGAATCCTGACAATAAAATCTCCGGCACAGGGTTTTTGCCTGTGCCGGAGAATCTTAATGCATAAAGGTACGATTGAAGTTGGTGAAAATATGCCGGAAGAAGACATCTTAATCGGCAAGGCCCAGGCGGGCGACCGCGACGCCCTCAATATGCTTGTGTCAGCGTACTGGCATCCTGTCTACCGTTTTGTATCTTACAAGACCGGTAGCTCTGAGGACGCCCAGGAACTGACCCAGGAAACCTTTTTCCGGGCCTTCCGCTCACTGCCGAACTTCCGGAAGACCGACGCCACCTTCAAAACTTATCTAAGCCACATCGCCCTCAACCTGATCCGTGATTTCTGGCGCAAGAAAGACCGCGGTCCGACTCTCGTCGACATCGCCGACTACCAGGAACCCGGGGCCCCAGACGATCTGCCTGATATCCAGGCCATCAACCTGGAAAGGCGCGAGGCCATCGCCAGGGTGATGCAGCAACTGCCGGGCGACCAGCGGCAAACAGTAGAACTTCGGATTATCGCCGGCCTGCCGGTCAGGGAAACGGCCCAGGCAATGGGCAAATCGGAAGCAGCGATAAAGATGTTGCAGCAGCGGGCGTTGAAATCCCTGCGCGTATTACTGCTAAATAGCGGAATTATCGAAAACAGTGACGACTGGAGGTAAGCGGCAATGACCGAGAAACTGAATTCAGCCGATGAATTGGAAGAATTATCCTTGTTGCTGGACGAGATCAATGCCGGCCGGCAGCCGGAATGCGATAACCCTGAAACAGCCGAATTGCTGGCGGTTGCCGCTTTAATAAAAAACTCGGGTGGACCGGTCTGTCCGCCGCAGCACCTCCTGGACCAGACAGTGGATCGGGCTCTCGCCGGCATCCAGGCCGGCAAAAAGAAACCATCGAAAGTGTGGTGGTATTCCGGCGCGTTGGGAACAGCCGCCGCTGTCCTCCTGGTAGTCGGACTCAATCTCCTGCCGTCATGGACGAAACAAGTTCCCCCTGTCATCCCGCCTCAACCCGCCGCTTCCCAGCAGCAGGAGACGCCTCAGCCCAAACCAAGTAACGAACCATCCCTCGTTTCTCAGACCACCCCGGCCGAGCAGCCCAAGCTGGCTGCCCCGGTCACAGAAAAGCAGGTCCCGGCAAGTGAACCGCCCAGACCAGGCTTGACGCTGGCGCAAATCCCCCCGCCTGAACTATCGAAGCTCCCGGACACACCAAAGATTATGACCGAACAAGCGCCGCGGACAAATCAGTCCAAATCGGCCTACTCATCATTCAGCTCCCTCCCCGCCGCAGCCAAATCCTCCTCACCGGCAATCACTCCTCTCACCATACCAGGCCAGGTGCCCGACCTTGTGATCACTGACAGGGAAAACGGGTCGCTGCGCCAAGTATATTACAAGGGAACCCCTCAGGAGCTAACCATTACCCAGCGGCTGCACCCCCAAAACGCCGGCACCATCCAGCCTACAACAAAAGCCCCGGCCCTTCCGGAAAACCTGGATGAGCAGCCGAATCCCATAAATACGGTACAGATAACGATCGCCGATCAAGAAGTAACCCTTGAAGGCCGCCAACCCCGGGAGGAGCTAATGAAATTGGCTCAATCCTTGACGCCCTGATGAAAGCGGTGCCCTCAGCAGCCCTTCATTCCATTACCTACTAGTTTTCCGTCCCTCAACCTCAAATTAGCGGTTCTAATGCAAAAGGCTTGTAACCTGATGGGCTACAAGCCTTGATGTTCTTATTAATGTTTTTACCGGAACCCGCCTCGGTGAATCATTGGAACAGATTAATTAAACTTGTATTCTCCGCTTTTATCATAGGCGACATTATACAATTCGTTTTTTGCCAACTCCACAGTAGAGTAGCTACCCATCGGGGTTGATGAACTCCCAAGACAATTATAAATCGTGTTGGTTTCTTCATCAATAATCAATGAGCCGAACGGCTGAGCAACTGAGCCATCCTGAGACAATAGCTGTTTAATCAATGTAACACCTCCTGAACATATCTTGCCCCATTTATCCTAAATAACAACTGAAAAATCAGGGAGAACTTCGGCCCAAAGTAAAGAGGCCCTTAGCCCGAGCAAGTCACAGGCCATATTTCCCTGGGGAAGTTCGCAGCACCCGCTGCGAACCAAGCGATCGCATCACCGCCGAATCACCGTGCGCCTGCTCGCTTTGGCACCCTTATTCTGCTGACTGATACTATTTGGGCTCTTCTACCAATACAACAATATATTTAAACCGGAAAATTATCTGAATATTATCAAGCCAGCAAAAATTTTCAGAATATTTTCAGAAATGCAAAGGATTTTTTCAGCGATTGTTGAAACTTACCATTATCTTCACTATGTATTATGAAGATGAAAGAGGGTTGACAGTGGCTTGGAAGATCGAAAGCCGTATCAATTCCCACCTCTTGCAAGAACTGAAGTAAAATTTTTAAATATGCAGGGCCAACGTATCACCAGATCAAGCCGTAAAGGTCGTAACAGTGGAGTTCGACAAAGCCGGAATCCCAATTCGCACAACAGAAGCAGCTTACCCAGAGAAATGGAAAATTAAATGGCAACCATAAATTCGCAGGGCACATTGTGCCCTGCCTTTTTTGTTGAAGTTCACGAGCGGACTCCCCACGTTGTACTCTGTCCCACAAGCCACATTCCTTCTACGAAAAAACAAAAAGGGTTGTAACCTCAATTGGCCACAACCCTTATAAATCAACTGGCGGGAGTGTCTAGGAATCGAACCCAGCTATGACGTGTTAGCGCCACACGAACGGTTTTGAAGAACGTGCTCCACCATAAAATCACGTATTAGCCTGTCCACGAAGTCTGTTTAGTCTCAAGTTTCATGTACGTCTTGTACCTTCTCCCACTAATTAATACTGGATAGATTTTATGGATTGCCCCCCTGATTGCCCCCCTCAGATTGACCAGTCAGGAAGTCAGCAATTGCTATTACAGCCAACCCTTGTGTATCTGGCAGGAGATGGCTGTAAGTATCCAAGGTCATTTGAATAGTTGCATGTCCCAGTCGCTCTTGCACCGTCTTGGGATGAACCCCGGCAAGCAATAATAGTGTTGCATGTGTGTGCCGTAAATCGTGGAAAGTAAAATCCCAATCTATTCCGGCCTTTTTTAGCAACGGCTTATATTTTCTTGACGAAAAGTACGCTGGATCGTAGCTATTACCAATTTGACCCCCAACCACCCAGTCGTTTTCTATATACTTGTCCCCCAGTTCTTTCTTTCGCCACTCTTGTTTCTTTTGGTGCATCTGGAATACTCTCAATAAATCATCATGAACAGGTATCTTTCTAGCCACGCCGGTTTTAGTCTCTTCAATCCGCACCCCATGATTAGAATTTACCCTTGAGCGCTTAACAGTGATTAATTTATTCTTATAGTTAACATCCTCCCATTTCAAGCCCATGACTTCACCAATTCTCATCCCTGTTGACAGCGCTGTATAGACGGCTATATATAAGTCTCCGCCCTCACACTTAGCAACTTCAAGTAATTTGCTTGCCTGTTCCTTATTTAATGGCTTAACTTCCTGTTTGTACAACTTCGGTGAATGAGTGAACCGCGCTATATTTTTTACCAAATAGCCAATCTCCACTGCTTTATCTAGCGCTGTGATAAAATACCTCCTGGTATTTCTTATGGTTAAAGGAGAGATTCCGTTTTGTTTCACTCCACCAGATATTAATAACTCGTTCCACAACTTCTGTACGTCTGGGGCCTTTAATTCTATCAATAATGTGTCTTTTAACCTTGGTTGAATATAGTTTTTCATGCACGATAGATATTTTTCATACGTTTTCACTCTGACGGACTGCTGTGCATAATCACTTAGCCAGCGATCCACCCACTGACCTACAGTAATTTTATCCGCATCTGGGAGAAGTCCATCTTTTAGCCCCTGAAGCCACTTTTTCCCTTTATCTATTGCCTCCTTTCTAGTCTTTCCAACGAATTTTTTTCGCTTGGTCTCACCATTCTCAGTGTAAGTTACTTGTGATTCCCACCTATTTCTCTTCTTGTCTTCATATACTGTGCCTTCCCCATGTCCTCGCTTTGCCATGTTTTATTCTCCTCTTCTCTCTCAAAATAATCGGAGCTGGCCGTGATAGCCAGCCCCGCTCTTAGTTATGCCCCCTGTCCTGCCGCTGGGGGACTCACCAGTTTGTCCACATGCCAGGCAGGCACGAAAACCCTACGTCCCACGCGCACAGAGGGCAAGTCGCTTTCTTGATCGCTAGGTAGATTCCTGCACGACTCATGGGGATAATTTTTAGCAGTTCATCGATTTCGTAAAGCTTCTTGTTCATATATATCCTCCTTAAATTACTATTGCTCAGTATTCTTATAACCGTTTCTTGCTGCCAGGTACGAAATACGGGACAGAAAGCCAACTTTAATGACGGCTATGACATTGGGGAGGGGGGAAAGTAGCTCCCCCACCTGCGCTTCCAATCAGATTAAACGAGTCTAGTTCATCGAGTTTCAATCTCTTCGAGCTTACTATCTAAATCTCCGAGCGCAAAGTCTGCCATATAGAGCTTGTCATCCAATTCTTCGAGCGCACAGTCCACCCTGCCAAATACGTCCTCAAACTCTTCGAGCGCACAGTCTACCCTGCCAAATACGTCCTCAAACTCTTCGAGCGCACAGTCTACCCTGCCAAATACATCCTCAAAATCATCGAACACCCAGTCTGCGTCTTTGAGTTTGTCATCCAGCTCATCGATCTTCTCGTCAACCTTTTTGAGCTTTTTGTCTAATTCTTTAATCTTCTTGTCCACCTTTTTAAGTTTTTCGTCCAACTCTTTCTGCTTGTTAAAATCAACAATGTTTTCCATTTTTCTTTCCTCCATTTTCATAATGTCCAAGAAGATGTAGTGCGTCCTCTTGTCAATCTCAGCTTACCAGGATATAATTAATCATAGTGATTACATTTTATGATTACAGGTGATGCTTCTTGTTTGATGACACCGTTCTGGGAGGATCCACTTTTACATGGCCTGTCTATGCCAGCTACAACTTTATACCCGCTTGTAAATATGTCGAGCAATTGCCTTTGAAGAAAAGGAAAAGCGACCAGAACAATGCGTGGGTGCAGGCTTTTGCTTCTTTGTCAGAAGACGATTTGGTTGTCATTGTTCCGGACTATAAGGGACCGGTAAAACATTACAACCCCATGACACAGGGGGTAAGTTTGTTTTCCTCGTTTGCCAACTTATATGAATCCCGCCTTGACACGGATATGGAAAGCATCAAATTGTGGCTGCAAACATTTGGCTTGCCTCTCTCTCACTCAGACCAACCCACCCCATTTTTTTATAAGTCTTTAATCGGCCCTAACTTTCACAACGAAGCAAAGCTTGCACAATTGTTCGGGGAATACGTGATGTCACTATCAACTATTTGGTCATTAATCACAGAAGCCAGAAATTTGCTAGACGATCTTGATTCCATACGCGGTGAAAACCAAGCCGCAATTTTATCGGATGAGGACTTGGTTTTGCGCGCTGCAAACTTTCGTCGTAAGATGGAACACTACATGCGGGGTACCTCTCCAATCTTAGTTTCATCTATAAAAGACAAGCCCAGCGTTTTCGATCAATCCTGGCGAGTAAGTAGCTTATGGACCGCTATGATTGCCCTGTTCTACGATTCGATAGTAAAAAGCAATCCTGTCCGTCGATGTTTACAGTGCGGCAAGATTTTAATCGCTACCGAAGGACGTATAAGGTATTGCCAGGACCCGCTGGAAATCGGAAGCAGCCGCAGCACCTGCCAGAATAGCAAAGCAGCGAAAAAGAGCAGAGACAAGCAAAAAAAAGAAAAGGCTGCAGGCCGTACATAGTAGGGCCTTGCAGTCTTTCTTTCAATCTAGTCACAATTAAATTTTAGTCTTTGAGCTAAAGAATATCCCCTTGCTCCAGCCATCTCCTGAGCCCATCACGGTATACTTTGAAATTCTTGCCTACCTTGACCTTCGGAAAAACTGCCTGGGTAAGCAACGAATACGCTATAGACCGACTTACGCCAAAGGCCCCTTCACTCCCATGACTCTAATATTCTTGAATCAATTACTATCGGTACTTGCTTTATAAAGTTCCGCCAAGCCTGTTCCATTGCCTCGACAAGTATCCGCTGGGCCTGTTCAGCCTTGTCCGCGGCTACCTCCAACAAGATTTCATCATGGACACAAGCCACAATCTTAGCGTCGATATCGCCCAGAGCATCCGGTAGCAGACTTAACGTCTTTTTCAATATATCGGCCCCTGTCCCTTGAATCGGGGTGTTGCAGGCTTCGGGGAAAGACGCACATTCCGTCCATAACCTGCGGCGTCCGCTGAGTGTTCTTATTTCCCTAACTGGAGCCCGTTTAAGACTCTCATACCATCCTGTAAATCCCGTGTACCGCCTAAAGAATTGATTCCTGAGCTCTCGCACCTGACCTAGGTCCAATACGATACCCTTACTCTGAAGCGCATCCTGCAAGCTTTGTGCACCGCCCCCATATAACAGGCTGAATACCATTGCTTTTGCTATTTGCCGTTCCCTATCTGCGACATCTGCAGGCGCTTTGTTCAGGATAACCGAGGCAAAGTGACGATGCAGGTCAAGACCGTTACTAATGTCTTCTATCATACGTCTATCCTTTGTTATCTCAGCAACAATGCGAACCTCTTGCTGGCTGTAATCGGCCTTGATCAATCTATGTCCAGGAGATGCAACAAAACAATTCCTTACTCCGCGAGGTATACCGTGAACGTTAGGATCTTTGCAAGTAAACCTGCCAGTAGCTGCACCAAGTTGGTCGTAGCCGGCGTGGAGGCGTCCCGTTATCGGATGAATATGACGCGCGTAATTGGTAGCGGCTACGACTTTTGCTTTCTCCCACCTGCCCCGATCCAGCAGCAGACCAGTTAACTCCATCTGGGCCACTGCCGATATTGTTTCAAATTCTAAGGCCGCCACTTCGTCGAGCTTTTCTTGGGCCAATCTCTCCCGTAATACAGTATTAAGTGCTAGCAAAGTTTTCGTCGGTGTGCCCTCTGTCACGCCGTATTCCTGAGCAAGACCTGCTAGGCTTGTCTCACGCCTGGGAAGACCTGCTTTCAACAATTTGTCCGCAAGATCAACGTCAAATAAACTGCCCCGAACTTCAACACCGTTTCGTTGAAGAAATTTAATGCTGGTTTTTGCATCACAGAAGATTTTAATGCTTGGCCCAGAGAGTAATTGTTTTAACCGAGCGTCAGCATTAAGGTCCGAAAGACTGATTACGATGGGTGGTTGCTGAGGGATGCCAATAGATATGGAAGAGATTTTACCCATGAATGGGTCCTTCCCGGTTGTTTCAACATGCACGGCAGCAAAGTCCGCCTGGGTTATATGATCATTAAGCAAGAGCAGCACCATCCTCTTCAATGGTCCTCATCCCATACTCGTCAACAGCCACTTCACCGGTATCTATGTCGATAGGGATAAACCGATGGTAAGCCTTCTCGTAAACAAACAAGGGCTCTGCAGTCATGCCTCCACGATTCTTTATAATACTAAGCCGCGCATAGGTGGCTTTGGCTCTTTCGTCCAACTTGTGTGTATGACGGATCTCAGCTAATTCAATAGCCCTTTCGCCAGTGCAGTGTTCGCGTACGATGTCCAGTTGATCTTTCTGTTCGCCATCTTTGCCAACGGAAATTTTACCTGTCTGCAGGAGCATTATAGCATCGGCGGCATGGGCGATCTTGAACGAATCCCGCAATGCACCCATATCCAAGCTTCCAGATTTCAGCGCTTCCTGGTAAGCCCGCTTGGTGATGTCACTGATCGCAATGACAGCCACGCCCGCATCCCGCGCCAGTTGTTTCAAGGCGGTAGCAATCCTGCTTACCCGTACAGTCTCATTGTTACCACTGTCGAGCCTATCGTCCCCGCTCATCATCAATTGCAAATAATCGATGACTACCAAGACTGGCTCGCTGTCAGCAATATCTGCGCGATGCCTTATCCTCGATATGATGCCTTTTAGCTGTGCTACGGTGACCTCCGGACCGGCTTCGATCAAGTTCATATAGGACCCGATCTTGTCCGTATATATTTTAAGGCTGTCACCAACACTCCTTTTAAGGGCTTCAGCATCTGGGTACAGATCGTCGTTCCACTTCTTGGCTTCCACCAAGCCGGAATCTATTCTGCCAACACGCGACAAGGCATTAATAATTAGCTGATCTCGACTCATTTCAAAAGCGACATAGATGACTTGATGCTGTCTCTCCGCCGCGTAATCGGCGCAGTAGCTACAGAAAGTTGTTTTTCCTGACCCTGGAGGAGCACCGATGACGTACAGTTTGGCTGGCTGCCAACCGCCGTTAAGAGCCCGGTTGAGATGCGTCGACGCGGTTGGGATAACAGGCGCTGCTTTCCCGAACAAGTCCTCCAAGAAATCAGGGATATGGTTGTTGACCGGCAGCACTTCAAACGCCGTTTTCTTTTGCCACTGCCGGACATCATTTCCTATTTCATCAATCACGTTGGCCAGTGGTAAGGCGAGACTATTCAGGGTACTGGATACCTCAGTCAATCTTTTCTGAAGAGCCAGGCGTGCGCCGATATCTTTGATGCGCTGGAGATGAATGATAAAAGTGCCCTGTGTGCAGGGGGGTGACGTCAGTTCGGTGACATACTTTGAAGCTGTAGCTACCGTTCCTTGATCGTATTTGGCGGCAAGTTCAGCCAGAATCAGGCTGGTCCGAATCTCCCGCTCATTCTCAATCAATTGCTGAATCGCTGCAAACAGGATTGAGTGAATGGGAAGTGTTTTCCCGGCTGTCTCGATTATAGATCCCCTGAAGTAAGCTGCATCAAGGTCTTCCTGCAAGACGATGGGTGCTGCTTCCATCGGCTTGAGCATCAGGTAAGCGAGGAATTCCTGTTCAGCCAGGAAATCGGCTTCGCTCGCCTGTGCAGAGAGTTGAGGACCACTCATTTCATAAGACCAGTAAGGACAATGGGCTCCTGGACAAGCTCCGGATTTCTTAAACTTAGCGCTATTCAAGGCATAACCGCAACTCCAAGGATAGTCGCCAGGGTTGCCACGAACGGCCTTTAAGACGCTTTCAAAGTTCTCTAACTTTTCCCGGACATCTTTTTTAGTCGTCGGGTGATCATTGGATGTATGCTCTGCCACTTCTTTGGCAATTTCCATGGCTGTTTTTTCATCGAGACCCCTGGCTATTGCATACCGACCAATCGTTAAGTTCACGCTATTATAATCCTGATCAATAGGAGCACCGTGAGCCATGTAATATAGAATGCAGGGCGGGTGATCATACGCGTTCATACCCGAGAAATCAACGATTTTCGAGCAGTCATTGACTTGCGAAGTAGGCTCTTGGATTTTGATTTCCCGCAAGGTCAGAACTACGTCAATCGGGATTTTTTCGAAGTCGGCCATAATGTCAGCTTGGTTTTCAGACACTACCGGATAGCCGTCCTCCATCCATGCGACCAGTTCCGGCAGAAAACCAGTACGTTTTTTCGTGGCCTGGTGGATGCCGCAGGGGAGTTTGATGCCCTTATAACCTGGCCCTGTACCATCATTATTAATATAGTCACCTGGCGGGAATAGTTCCTTAGGCTTAAATTTGGCGGCCTCACAGGTCTTCATGATTACCTCTCTTGCGGTGCGTCCAGGAAGAGGTTGAGCAAAGAAAAACCAGATATGAAAGCCTTTCTGGCCGCTGAATTCGAGGAAGCCTGGTAATCCTTGTGCCTCCAGGGCCTCTTTGACGCAGAGTGCTCGTTGATAAACCTGCTGCAGCGTTTCCTCAGCGGTGTCTCGGTCAAAATCGATGCAGGCGGCTTTTACTAAGTTCGTTGTTTGTTGCAGGAGTTGGGCAGATATTGTCTGCTTTCCAGCGAGATGCTGTTCCAGGATTTCATTGGTTAAAGTCTTTTCTTTCTCAGGGTAGTAGGCCTTGCCGTCCTTACTTTGATTGGCATACAGTTGTCCATCGCGGTGCAGGATGAGGCGGTGAAGTTGTTCAGAAAGTTGCTGCATATAAGGCTTCGACTCCTAGTGTTTTTTGATTGCGTCGCGGCTGTCGGAGCGTCAGCGCAGACAGCGGACAGATAGATTATAATAAATATAATAGAGGCAATTTTGGATATTTTTAGCGAACAATCTCTGTCGAGCTACTCCAAAAAAATGGCAAGGTGGAAAAAAATGTTTTGTGATGGATAGCGTCGGGTTTGGTGATAGATAGCGTCGGGTTTAGTGATGGATAGCGCGGGTGGTGTTTGCTGCAATCTTTAATTCCGCTTGTTCAATATTTTAAGGCGATTTTCTTGAACTGTTCGATATCGGACTTCGATGATTTGGGGCACAACCACTGTTATTGTTTGGTTGCACCAGTCCAGAATCCAATCTCGCTTATCCGTGTCCAGCTTGTCTGGTGCGTCGTACCGCCAATCCTGAATAAGACCGTCCGCGTTCAAAGTGTTCAATGCCTTTTCAAATTTGGCGAGTGTCTTCTTTGGATACCTGACGTTAAGTCCTTTGTGGATGTTTTGAAGTATGGTACTGATACGGAAAGGCTGGTTTAGTGTCCCATGGGCCTTGCGAATTGCCCACTGAAACGTCAGGTATAACGCAATCCGTTTTTCCCAGGACTGGTGGTAGTAGTCATATTCAATGATTTTCTGGAACATCAGACCCGTTTGCCGGGTATCGCTTCCATAGAGAAGCTTTCCATATTCACCCGGCCAGACTTTGACAGCAATGACTTTTTCGTTTTCGACCATCCGGTCTGTAATCCCAAGAACTTTGCTTTCGACGGTGATCTCGCGCCGCTTTTTAGGAGAGTAAACTGTAAGCCGCTGGAGATATAGGTACATGCGGTCCAACAACTCGAAGCGTTCCGCGATGGCGGTTCTTTCTTCCTCACGATACCCAGCGGTATAGCCATGCTGTATTCTGGGCTTGATACCGCGATATTGCAAAATCTGGTCTACATGAATCCACACGGCTTCTGTCGCTGCCTTGGCATTGTGCAGCCAATGAGTGATGGCGGCAATGTATACGTCGACTGCAAGATCATCTAATCGTTCCAAGATGTCCAACAACCTCTCCGCTGGCTCCTGGTTCTTGATTACAACGGAGATGTCGGACTTACCATCATTAACGGCTTCGGTGAAAGAGAGTATCCCTCTTTTTTCCCGCCAGGACTTTGCTCCTTCGCTTGCATCGTGGATTGATTTTACAACCGTTGCTACTGGCTGGCTTGTCGGCATTTGAGTCATCCCTTCGATGAATACATTCTTGCCGGCGACTACTTTTTCGTCATCAGCAGGTGGCGGTGGCGGCGTTGCAATCTGGACTGTCGTTACTAAAGCAACTGGTTTTGGGGGAGTAGGCGGCATATACCCGTCGACTAACCCCATTATCCTAGTTCGCTGGTCTTGGGCGTAGGGTATTTTTGCTTGCTCTGGCATAGCAATTCGTCTCCTTATTGCACTGGATTTACTTTTACTTGACATTTTACACAGACTGTGTTATATTGAGTGTAAGAAATGCGGTCTTTTCAGACCGCAGATGTTAAGACTACTGCTTCTTAAAGGCTTGGGTTAACTTCTCTACCATACCGGCTTCTGTACTCTTGGCCATAGTCCCATGGTAGATTTCCCACAGCACGATTTCGCCAGGATTTCCTTCGCCTTCACCTGTTTTGACCGATAAGGCGGCATCAATAAGCCCTATCAGGTCTGGATAAAATTCGTTAATCGTGTTTACCGTCTCATAGACGAAATCCTCGACAACATTGGATTCCCGCTTCCCTGTAATCTTCACAATTCTCTCTAACCGCTTGTATGTTTCCTCAGACAGCGCAACCGTCTTGCGGACCATCGTATCACTTTTCGGTACACAGGTCTCAGCAGCAGGCAACGCCACCACTCCCGCACCGAAAGCATTATATAGGGCCAGTGTCCGTGTTGCCTTGACCGCAATGATGTTTTGAATGAGCTGACTATCGGTAATTTGAAATACAGCGGCCAGGACTTTTGCAACCAGCACTGTCTTTCTGTTGAGTGTCCAGGTATGTCCCTTCTTGTCCAAATCAACCACTCCTTAGCTTCAACACTATTACTACACTTACATTATAACATACACAGTCTGTGCTGTCAAGTAGTTTACATAATTTATTTTCAAAAAACGAAAACTCACCCAGACCCAAGATGTCCGAGTGAGCTTTTTCATTGTTATCCCCGTCATCCCCGCACACAGTGACTACGCGGCTCCGGCGATGCCGGGGATGATCTTGGCTTAACCGCTATAGCGTAACCCTGCATATCCACCAGACGCTTGCTTGTAGATGCAGCCTCGTATGCTACCAACATTGCCGCAAGTCGTGTGCTTGCTTGCGCGCACAGGTATCTTCATTCAGAATGATGGCCTTAGTAGCAAATAATCCTATGCTACATAAAATATAGTAGGGGTAGCACCAATCTTTAGACGTGTATTTTCCTCCTTATCTGAGAGCCCGGCGTAGCTGGGCTTTCTCTTTGTTGGTGATAGCATTGGTTGCCTAAGCTCCCGTAACTTATTGATTCTGTAGGCATATTATGAAATAGAGTCTGCTTAATTAATACTTAAAGTCAGGAGGTAAACATATGGCTATGAATAAAGAACGTGATTGGGAAGCCCCTGGATTCACAGAATGGGATGAAGATGATCGGCAGACCACAGTAACTGGCGATCAGAACTGCGCGCCTAATTGCGTTCCGTCTTGTACTCCGTCTTGTGCTCCATCTTGTGCTCCGTCTTGTGTCCCCTATTCGCCTGTTTGCTACCCATCTCATGGTTGCCGGCCAATGTATGGCGGTGGCTACGGAGGATATGGCGGATATGGCGGTCATGGAGGCCATCGGCAGGCATGTAATCCAAGCTGCGTGCCATATTGCGTTCCGGCTTGCACTCCGTCTTGTGTTCCTTATGCGCCAGTTTGCTACCCATCTCATGGTTGCCGTCCAATGTATGGCGGTGGCTACGGAGGCCACGGTGGTCATCGTCCTCCCGGATAAGAGCATTGGAGTTCTGTTCACAAGAAAGAGCCAGCGCACATAACTGTTTGCTGACTCTTTTTTGACGTCTTTGCGCGAGACGAGCTTTATTTATTTTCTCATCCCCGTCATCCCCGCACACAGTGACTACGCGGCTCCGGCGATGCCGGGGATGTTTTTCCAATCCGAGTTCAAACTCTCATCCGGAGTATTTCGGAAACAATGATAGCCTCCCCGGATAAGAGATACTCACGCAGCTATCTTTTAATTCTAACAATTTATTTCTCGGTGCTTAGATTATCGGCCAAGTTATCCAGCTTAAGGGCGAGTTCGCTAGTTTGTTGCATAGCTCCTGCTACATGGGTAATTGCACCCGAAATCTGAGAAATAATATCGTCGATTTGCTCCATCTCTTTGCAGGTACGACTGCTATCTACTTGAATTGCATTGACAATCTGTTCTATCTTCATAATCGATTCAGTACTGGTTGTCGCCAACTTGCGAATCTCTTGAGCTACTACGGCGAACCCCCGCCCGTGTTCCCCAACCCTAGCGGATTCGATAGCGGCGTTAAGGCCCAACAAATTAGTTTGTGATACTATCGACTTAATCAGACTCAGCACCCCATCGGTTTCACGGAGACGCGCATTGGAATTTTTTGCGGTGTTGGTCAAGGTTCGGCTGGTTGCTGCGATTTCTTCCGTTTGAGCCGAGATTTCCTCGATAGTGCTGGCGACTACGTTGATGTTATCTGTCAAAGTCGTCGACATCTGCTTGAGGTCATCCTGCCGCTGTACAGTCTCTTGTACCGAAGCTGCGCCGATAACCTCTCCTCGTTGGTTATAGAGCGGTATGGCTACCGCAATGTAGGGGACACCGAATAAAGCTTTGTCAGCCCTGATAACCACACGACGTTTTTCTTGTATGGCTCGGGCAACAGCACTCCCCGGCTTTAATGGATCCCCTGCATTAATCTTCAAATCCAATGTTTTCCCCGGTTTGGCGAATAGGAATTTTTCCAGGTCAGTCAATGTCACTGCAACATCGCTCGTCAATAGTTCATTCAGATGCGGCCAAACATGAAAGAAGTGAGTTAAAAGATCCTTCTCATTCAAAATATCGCCCCTCTCTCGCAACATACTGAAAACAACATATCTGAGATCCCACGCAGAAAGCCCTTTTGCACTGAATCATTAGATCCCTGCCCAAAACATTCGTATAGCCTCTTCTTCCGGCATGGGACGGTAAAAAAAGTATCCCTGTATCCAGTCACATCGACACTCCTTTGCCCTCATAAGCTGCTCCTCGGTCTCAACACCTTCAGCAACCACAGTAAGGCCCAAGGCGTCTGCCATATTTACAATCGAGCACATGAAGTCGACATGACGCTGCGATCCTAGCCTATTTATGAGCGTCTTCGAAATTTTCAAAGTATCAACTGGTAACATTGAAAGCTGAGTTAAGGATGAATAACCTTCGCCAAAGTCGTCAAGCGATATTTTCACCCCTCGCTTACGCAATTGTTCTAGCTGGACGGCTATGTGTTGCACCGATTCCATCAGTACACTTTCTGTAATCTCAAGACCGAGCTGACCTGGTTTAATGCCAGCTGCATCGATAGCAGCTAAAACGATATCAACAAAGTCATTTCCTTCTAACTGTCTAGCCGATACATTAACATCGATACGAAGGTCCGCACGCCCCATGCTTGCTAGGCGCCTTAAAAATATGCATGCTTCTTGGAGGACCCAAGTTCCAATCGATCGTATTAGTCGACCATCTTGTTCCGCGATAGGAATAAAGGACGAAGGAGATACTGAGCCGTGTTCTGGACTATTCCAACGGAGTAGGGCTTCAAAGCCGACTAGAATGCCTTCCGGCGTCAACACTGGTTGATAATGAAGAACTAACTCGTTCCGTTCAAGAGCCTGATGTAGGCTGCTAGATAGGACCATCTTTTGGTGTATATCCTGCTGGTTCGATGCATCATAAAACTGCCACGAACGCTTTCCCTTTTTCTTAGCGGCATAAAGAGCGGCATCAGCATTTTTCAGGATTTCTTCGACCGTGGTGCCATTTTCCGGATAAAAAGCTATGCCAATTGTAGCAGAGGCATGTACAGATAATGCCTCCCAATTATACTGACGATCCAGAGAAAGATTGATTCGGTCGGCAATTTCCGCAACTTGCTCCTTCTGATGGCAGTCCGGCAATATAACTATAAACTCGTCCCCCGCAAGTCTTCCTATAAACGCACTTTCTCCAGCATTTTTAACTATGTGTTTGCTGGCCTCAATAATTAGCATATCGCCGTAACTGTGGCCCATCGTATCGTTTACTAATTTAAGGTTATCCAAATCAACAAAGAGAACTGTTCCGTGCGATTCGCCTCGCCGAGCCCTTTCCATTTCTTCCTTCAGGTAATTTTGGATACTAAGCCGGTTCGGTAAGCCAGTTAATGTATCCGTAAATGCAAGCAGTTGTATTTTTTCCTGCGTCTGAGCCCGTTCCAACGCAACGGAAGCAAGATAGGCATATTGGCGCAGAGTATCCAGCACTTCTTCGCTAGGTTGGGAAATAGGTTGTGTCCACTCTGCAGCCAGCACCCCGACAATCTTCTCCTCAATTTTTAAAGGAAGACCAAGAACACTTCTAAATCCTCTTTTTGCGTTATCCGGTAGCCGACGGGGATATTGGAAATAATCCGCAGCATAGACTAAAGCGCTACTTGAAATAACCTCACCGACTAAGCCTTCAGAAACTGGTAGCCGCGATCCAACCCGCTGCTTGTTGAGCCCGACTCCATAGCGAACAGTCCACGATTGTCCATCTGGATCAACGATAGCAATGAGTCCGTTAGGAGCACCAACAAGCCGTAGTGCGTCTTGCGTAATCGTCTGCAAAAGGCTATCACTGTCCGCGGAATCGGTCACGAGGCGACTCGTCGTTTCTTGAAAAGTCGCCAATCTGTTCTCTAACTCTCGTTGTTTTAGATTGCGCTTTATTAGAATTCCACAGAAGGCGGTAATGAAGATTGTCATGAAGGTGGCGGCGCCGAGATAGCTATTTTTGCGCTTTAAATAATCTTGCAGTACATCTTGCTCAGCCATTGCCACGTTGACATAGATGGAATATTCCGGGAGAACCCGGTAAGCATTGAGCCGTATTATGCCATCACCTACATTAGGTGCACGTACCATACCGAAGGGTTTCATCTGCGCACTCTGATAAACGGCGCCGGACCTAACATCAATACTTTGGACCCTAATGTCCACACCTTGGCGGATTCGGGTAATTCCATCCAGTCCGGTAACGGAGATAACTTTTCCTGGCCCGAGCTCCATCGACTTAAAAGATTCCATTAGATAGGCTGGGCTTATGGAAATGACAAAAACACCCCCGAATGAGCCGTCTGCTTTGGTGATCCGACGACTCAGCGGGATAGCCATTTGATGCGATTGTCGGCCTAAGACTGTTTTACCGACATACATCCGGTCTACTACTGTATCGCGAAGTGCAAAGAAATACTCCCTGTCAGAAACATCATATGGGAGTGATTCCAGACAAAGTGACTTCAGCATCCCTTGTTCATCGGTTATACCCACCTGGATTTTGGATGAATCGCCCTTTACCTGGGTTAGAACCAGCTGTAGTTCTTGTCCGAAGGTTCCCTCCTGATGATAGGCCTTCCGTAAAGCAAGTAAGTCTTTGTCAACCTCGAGAAAAACTCTCCTTACATGATCTTCGTAGACCCTGGCGAGGTTCATTTCCTCCCGATAAGCTTCTTCAATCTCCCTGTCATATTCGAAGGAGCATTGTGTCCAAACCAAAAGCCAGACACATAAGATTAGAAGAATACCAAATAGACTGATTAGCCGATACCCGGCAAACCTGTTGCTCATAGATATTCTCCTTTTCAGTGTCTTCACCTTTGGTGCTCCCTGCTGATGCCAATCCCTTTGTGTTTATAGTGATTCGCAGGTACATCAACAAAGAAACACAAGTCGCCTTTACTCTTCGAATTGTTGAGACCACAAATTTACTGCAAGATAGAAAAAAAGTCAGGTTAGCCTGACTTCGCTCATTTCTTCAAACGACGGCCTGGCAATCATAGGCTCTCACGCCCCTTAGACCCATGGCTTTGCGTCCCTGTCTTTCGACAAGTTTGCCAATATAAACGTGTATTGCTTACGTAGATACATCATATTATGTCGAATCGTGCTCGTCAAGAGGATTTAAGAGAATCTCCGCACGTCAACCCTGCACACCCACTCCAGCCGCCTGCTTGTGAATATAGCCTCCAGTCGCGCGATCACATAGTTGGTAAAGAGTCGTGTGTTTACTTACGGCGCAATCCCGAGAAAAAGCCAGTCCTGAATCCATGAACTCAAGGCTGGCTTTGTTTTACCTTTCCTCTGGCAATAGCATCGTGCTGTACTCTCCATCGTCAATGACATATACCTTGACCCGCAGCGGCCTAGCCACTTTATCGAATACATATTCCGCCCTGAAGGCAGGGACTTCTTGGCTGTGAATCACTCTC
>Ga0316232_1001350_pt1 | contig 30514 bp, 16 predicted proteins | sample TBHtaG_FD_206006 | JGI IMG/M metagenome (GOLD analysis project Ga0316232, IMG submission 206006) | Freshwater microbial communities from Trout Bog Lake, Wisconsin, USA - TBH18025_13 | ecosystem: Environmental > Aquatic > Freshwater > Lake > Hypolimnion/Profundal zone | place: USA: Wisconsin... | reverse complement strand
ACACCTATACTGGCACGACCACCATCAGCAGCGGAACCCTGCAAATCGGCGACGGAGTTACCGATGGTTCGGTCGCCTCCTCCAGCGGCATCGTCAACAACGCCGTTCTGGCGTACAACCTTGTGGGGGTCCAGAGCTACGCAAACACCATTAGCGGCGCCGGCGCTGTCACCAAGTCCGGCGCCGGCGCGCTGACCCTCACTGGCAGCAACACCTACACCGGCGCCACGACAATCGGCAGCGGCAAGGTGCAAATAGGCGACGGCACATCAGGATCGCTGGCCGCGTCCAGCACGGTAACCGTCAATGCCTCGGGAACGCTGGCGGTGAACCTGCCCAATGGTGGAACCCTCGGCAACACCGTTATCGATAGCGGAGTTGTCAACGAGCTTGCCAGTGGAACAAACACTATTTCCGGAAACCTTGGCGGCGTGGGCGGATTCAATCAAAGCGGGACTGGGACGACCATCCTGAGCGGCAGCAACTCATTCACCGGTCCAACCTCGGTGATCGCCGGCACATTGCAGATCGGAGCCGGAGGCGTCACGGGATGGAGTGGTTCCACCAGTGGGGTCGCGCTCGCCTCCGGCGCCACGCTTGCCTTTAGCCGCACCGATGGTTATGGAGGCAATTTCACGCCGGTTATCACCGGTTCAGGCGCCATCGTAATCAACTCGGGAACGCTGAGTCTGGTCGGCGCCAACACCTACACGGGGCCAACCACCGTAACCAGCGGAAAACTGCAGATTGGCTCCGGCAGCGCTGTTGGCTCGATCGGTTCCAGCAGCGGAATTTCGCTCTCTTCGACTGCGTCCGCTATTGCGTTTAACCGCATTGATAACTACGGGGGAAACTTTTCCATCGTCGTTAGCGGTTCGGGCAACCTTCTCCTGGGCGCGGGCACCCTCGTCGTCACGGGCAGCAACACCTATACTGGCACGACCACCATCAGCAGCGGAACCCTGCAAATCGGCGACGGAGTTACCGATGGTTCGGTCGCCTCCTCCAGCGGCATCGTCAACAACGCCGTTCTGGCGTACAACCTTGTGGGCGTCCAGAGCTACGCAAACACCATTAGCGGCGCCGGCGCTGTCACCAAGTCCGGCGCCGGCGCGCTTACCCTCACTGGCAGCAACACCTACACCGGTGCGACCACTATCAACAGTGGCACATTACAGATCGGAAACGGCACGAGCGGTTCGTTGTCGGGTTCCAGCGCGGTCACTGTCAATGGCGGCGGTTCGTTTGCCGTGAACCTTGTCAATAGCGGCACATTTGCCGGAACGATCTATAATGACGGTGGAAACGTAAACCTGCTTGCAGGCGGAACTAACACTCTTTCGGGCCAGATCTACGGCTACGCGACGGGGGTATTAAATCAAAGCGGAACTGGAACGACGATATTGACCAACAATAATGACTTCTCCGGAGTAACAAACATCACCGCTGGCGTGCTGCAATTGAACGGTCAATTTGCAGCCAATATGAGCACCGTGAATGTCAACGTCGCCAACAGCCTGGCCTTTGGCGTGAATGCCGCGAGCGTCGGAGCCCTTTCCGGGAGCGGTAATGTCGTGCTGCTTAATGGAACGAACAATGTTGCGCTCACCACGGGATCCAATGGAGGTTCCACGGTTTACAGCGGCGTCATCAGCGGAGGCGGTTCGCTGACCAAGACCGGCACGGGCACTCTGACCCTCACCAACGACCACAGCTATACCGGTGGAACTACGATCGCCTCGGGAACCCTGGTGCTTGGGGTCGGAGGCACGACCGGTTTTGTCGCCGGCAACATTACCGACAACGGAACGCTGGTTCTCAATCGCGCCGACAACCAAACGTTCTCCGGCGCGATCGGCGGCACAGGTTCAGTAATTAAAAACGGCACGAACACCCTCACGCTGACGGGGGTCAATACCTTTGCTGGCGGCACGGTAATCAGTAGCGGATCTCTGGTTCTCTCCAGCACCGCATACGCCCTCGATAGCTCGATTACGATGAATCCTGGCACGGTAATGACCGTGGCTGGCAATAACAACAACGGGCTCGGTATCCTTGGCGTTTTGAACATCAACGGCGCCACGGTGAACAATACGCTGACCAACGCCAAGGTTCAAAATACCACGGTGAACATGACTGGGGCCTCCTGGCTGGGCGGCTTATGCTCCTGGATCAATTCTCCGCTAAACGTTCTTTCGAGCGCGACTACCTCCACGTTTACCGGCACCATCATGATCCGACCGGATTATGGCTCCACAACTCTTGCTGTTAATGTCGCGGATGGCGCGGCGGCGACCGACTTGCTCTTCAGCGGTGGTATCCAGGAGAGCGGTCTTTCTGGAAACGTCATTAAGTCTGGCTCCGGAAAAATGGTGTTTACCGGCCAGACTTATTATAGTGGTGCGACAGAGATCGACGGAGGCACGCTGCAAGTTGGCAACAACGGAACAACTGGTAAACTCGCCAGTAGCAGCGCTCTCATCAATAACGGCACCGTGGTTTTCAACCGCTCCAATGCGGTCACCCAGGGCACGGACTTTCCGACGAGCGTCTCCGGCTCGGGAAGTTTGATTCAGGCGGGTGCGTCAACGCTGACGCTTAACGGAACCAACACCTTTACGGGCGACACTATAGTCAGCAGCGGCACTCTGGTGCTGGCCAACGCTCTGGCTCTGGGGAAAAGCGCGCTCAATTATGATAATCAGGGCGGAAGTATCAGCTTCGGCTCGCAGACGGCGATCACCCTCGGCGGCCTCAAAGGCGCACAAAGCATTGCCCTTACGAACACCGCTTCCGCCGCGGTGTCGCTTACTGTCGGCGCAAACAATAGCGACACTACATACACTGGCGTTCTCAGCGGCTCCGGGGGCGCCCTCGTCAAAACCGGCGCTGGCACGCTGACGCTAGGCGGCAGCAACACCTATGGAGGCGGCACTACCGTTAGCGGCGGCACGTTGCAAGTCGGCAACGCGAGCGCTCTTGGCACTGGTGGGCTGACGGTCAATAACGGCACGCTGAATCTGGGCAATTCCAGCCTAAACGTGGGCGCACTGAGCGGTTCGGCGGGCATAATTACGAATACCGTGGGCGGCACGAGCGTGTTGACCACAGCCTTGGCTGGCGGAACCTCCACTTTCAACGGAAACATCGCCAACAGCACGGGAGCTGTCGTTTTGACACAAACTGGCTCTGGAACGCTGATTTTGGGCGGATCGCTTACCATGGCAGGACTTAATGCTAATGGCGGAGTCACGCAGATTCGGCAGTCTGGAAGCATCGGCGCATTGAGCGTTGCAACCGGAGCTGTTGTATCCCTGGCAGCGAATAGGGATGGGAACCGTAAAGTGCTGAACCTGTCTTCACTGGCGATATCGGGATTTTCATCGGGGCTGGCGCAGCCGTCCGGAGCTATATTGAATGCAGACGGGCTGGGGACCTCCACCATCAACTTTCAGTTGAGCGTCGCCGGCCAAAGCCTGGGCAATGCCGGAACGACGGTTAAAACGCCGACAGAGTCGGTTGCGCCAGAGGCTGTTCCAGAACCGGGCGTCCTTGGATTTTTCATGGCTGGAATGCTAGGCTTGTTAGGGGTCCGACGCAAGGTTCGTGCTTAATGGAAACGGATGAATTTGGGGGATTGCGCGTTTTGGCGATGGGGGTCGCCTTGGGGGCGCGCGATCGAAAGAGCCGCCGTGGAATTTAGGGGTTCCACGGCGGCTCAACAACTTCTTAGCCTTTAAACATGAAGACACACTGTCTCTTGAATCTGTGCGCATCGCTTTTTCTGCTGGCGAGCGCGTTTCGTTGTTTGGCGGTTGACGTCGATGTTTACCTTTTGGCCGGCCAATCCAACATGGACGGGCGGGGCAAGGCTACCGACCTGACCGAAGCCCAGCGCAAGCCGCCGGAGCGCGTAATGATCTTTTACCGCAACCCGCCGTTTAGTTCGGAGGGGTGGAAGCCGCTTGCGCCCGGTTTCAGCGTTCCGCCGGGATTCAAGGGCGGCACACTTCCATCGGGAACTTTCGGCCCCGAGATTGGATTTGCGGAGGCGATGGTGAAGGCGCAACCGGATCGCCGGTTTGCATTCATCAAAGGCTCCAAGGGAGGGACCAGTCTGGCGAAGGACTGGAACCCGGGGGTGAAAGGCCAGCCTGAAACCCAGGGAGCGCGCTACCGGGATTTCCTTGAGACCGTAGCCATCGCCACCGACGCGCTTAAAAAGCAGGGAGGCGCTATTTCGATTCGCGGGCTTCTATGGCATCAAGGCGAATCGGATCAAAAGAGCGCCGCAGCGGTTTACGAGCGGCAGCTAACCACTTTCATAAACCGCCTTCGCGAGGATCTTGAACAACCGAATCTTCCGGTCGCGGTGGGCGAGATTTTTGATATCAAAGAACACGCCAGCGTTCGCCAAGCCCAACGCGCCGTGGCCGGAGCGGTCGCGAATGTGGCATTAGTCAGCGCAGAAGGAACCACCACTTGGGACAAAGGAACGCACTTCGACGCGGCAAGTCAACTCTTGATGGGAAGGCGTTTTGCCCAGGCAATGCTGAGCCTTGCCACAAACAGCACATCGTCGATTTTCCGCGACCCGGCGCAACCGATGGAAAAACGCCTTGCCGATTTGGTCCAGCAACTCACGCTGGAAGAGAAGGCAATGCTGCTGGACCACAGGGGACCCACGCTGGAACGGTTTAATATACGGTCCGACCAGTGGAACCAGTGTCTTAATGGTGTAAAGTGGAACCGCCCCACGACCCTGTTTCCAAGTTGCATCGCAATGGCGGCGTCATGGGACACAGAGCTTGTCCTGGAAGTCGCAACGGTGCTCTCCGATGAGGCGCGTGCAATCTATAACGGCTGGCATCTCGATGCCAATGCGCCCGGCGAGCACAAAGGGCTGATCTACCGCGCTCCGGTGATCAACATCGAACGCAATCCGTATTGGGGGCGAAATCATGAGGCGTGGGGCGAAGATCCATTTTTGACAGGGCGCATGGCGGTGGCTTATGTGCGCGGATTGCAGGGAGACGATCCCAGATACCTCAAGATCGCGGCGACGCTAAAACATTACGCCGTGAATAACGTGGAGGCCGGCCGCAAGGAATTGAACGCAATCGTCTCGGAGGCGGCTCTTCGCGACTACTGGCTGCCGCATTTTCGAGATGCCGTCATCGAGGGCAGTGCTCAGTCGGTGATGGCCAGCTACAACGCGATCAACGGCACGCCGAACAATATGAATCGCTGGCTGCTTACGGACGTGCTGAAGAACGAATGGAAGCACGATGGCTTTGTCGTTTCCGATCTTGGCGGAGTTCGTACAATGGTAACGGGCCACGGCAAGGGACAAATGGCCTACGTGGACGCGGTGGCGCAATCGGTGATGGCGGGGTGCGATTTCTCCGACAAGGAATATCGCGAAAACATCCCCGCCGCCGTGAGGGAGGGCAAGCTCACCGAGGCGCGTCTGAACGACGCCGTCTCGCGCGTATTGCGCGTGCGTTTTCGTCTTGGCGAATTCGATCCGTTCGAATCGGTGCCTTATAGCAAGATCGCGCCGGGCGTTGTGTGCAGTGCCAAACATCGGGCAGTCGCGCTTAGAGCGGCACAAGAGAGCATCGTGCTGCTCCAAAACCGCGGTCAATTGCTGCCGCTGGACAAGGCGAAGATCAAACGCATCGCCATTCTCGGCCCGCTCGCGGATCGCGTTGTTTTGAACAATTATAACGGCAAGCCCGATGCTGTGGTGAGTGCGCTGAAAGGAATTCAAGACAGGGTCGGCCCCGGGACAGAGGTGTTGTATGAAAAAGTGGGCGGGACGACCGGCAGCGACGGTGAGCAATCTGGGGTCGCTCGTGCGGCCGAACTTGCCCGCACCGTTAATGTGGCGATAGTTTGCATCGGCACGGACGATCGAGTTGAGCAGGAGGGTCGCGACCGAAGAACACTAGGTTTGACGGGCGTCCAGGGGGCGCTGGTGAAAGCCGTGCTTGCCGCGAATCCGCGCACGATCGTCGTGCAAATGAGCGCCGGTCCACTCACCGAGCCATGGCTCAAGGAAAATGTCCCGGCCATGTTGGAAGCGTGGTGGGGCGGCGAAGAGACGGGGCACGCGCTGGCGGGCATTTTATTCGGCGAGGTTAATCCCGCGGGCCGTTTGCCCCACACAGTCTATGCCGGCGAATCGCAGGTTCCGCCGCAGAATGAATACGACGTCAGCAAAGGGTTCACCTACATGTATCTGAAGGGCGAACCTCTGTATCCCTTCGGCCATGGCCTGAGCTACACCACCTTCGAGTATTCGGACCTGAAAGTTTCCGCCGCGCCATTGGCAATCGATGTAAATGTAAAAAACACCGGTTCGCGCGCGGGCGATGAAGTCGTTCAGTTTTATCTAGTTCCGCCGAAATCGGAAGTGCCGCGCCCGCGCCTGATGCTCCGCGGATTTCAGCGTGTAAAGCTGGAGGCGGGCGAGTCGAAGAAGATCCGTGTCGTCGTACCCGAAGAAAAGCTCGCATTCTGGAACGTCGCAACGAAGCGCTTCGAGGTGCAGCACGGTAGTTGGGGGGTGCTGGTTGGCGCTTCTTCGTCGGATATTCGTCTCAAGAGTCAAGTTACAGAATGAATCGATATGAAATGAGAGTCAGAGCGGCAATCTTCACGGTCCTTCTTTTTGCCATGGCGGCCAATGCCGCGGAGATCGTCGTCCGCCTCGACGGCCCGATTCGCACGCTGGCTCAAGCGCAACGCGAGGCGCGAAAGACCAAAGCAACCGTCGTAATCCACGCTGGAAGTTACTACCTGCCCGAGACACTCGTGTTTACCGGCGATGACTCGGGGACGGAATATCGGGCCGCCGAAGGCGAGAAGGTTGTCATCAGCGGCGGCAGCAAACTCGACCTGAAGTGGCTTCTTTACAAGGACGGCATCATGCAGGCAAAGACACAGCCAGGGCTGGCAATCGACCAACTTTTCGTCAACGGCCAGCTTCAACACATGGCCCGGTATCCAAACTTTGACCCGAAAGCGACAAAACCGAAGCGTTTTGGGGCTGGCGCCAATGGCGATTCTGACGCGCCGAAGTTTAACGGTTGTTCAGGGGATGCAACGTCCCCCGAGCGCGTAACCCGCTGGGCCGATCCTGCGGGGGGCTATCTCCACGCCATACAGGCAGCCCTATGGGGTAGCATGCATTACCGAATCCTGGGCAAAAAAGCCGATGGGACACTTGAGTTGGAAGGCGGTTGGCAGCACAACCGTCCGGACAAAGGCCCGCACAAGGATTTCCGGTTTATCGAAAACGTTTTCGAGGAATTGGACGCACCGGGCGAATGGTTCCACAACGCAAGAACAGACACACTTTATTTTTATCCGCCCAAGGATGTTGACTTGAAGACTGCGATAGTCGAGAGCGTCCGGCTGCGGCACTTGATCGAGTTTGCCGGGACGAAAGAACATCCGGTGAGATCCGTGTCGCTGAGGGGGATGACGTTTACCGCCGCGGGTCGCACATTCATGGAGAATAAAGAATCGCTGCTTCGTTCGGACTGGACGATCTACCGTGGCGGAGCGTTGTTCCTGCATGGCGCGGAGGATTGTTGCATCGAGAACTGCGATTTCGAACAACTTGGAGGCAATGCCATTTTCATTAGCGGCTACAACCGCAACGTCGCGGTGCGCGGCTGCCTGATCCGCGATTGTGGAGCCAACGGCGTGGCAATCGTCGGCGAGCCAAAAGCGGTGCGCAGTCCCATGTTCTCATGGGGCCCGGGCAACCCGTGGAGCGGTGGCAAGCCGCAGTTGGAACCCCAAGAGATCGACCGAACACCTGGTCCGCTCACCGATGATTACCCGGCGAAGTGTCTGGTTGAGGATTGTCTGATCACGCGCATTGGACGGCTGGAGAAGCAGTCGGCCTGCGTGGAAATTGACATGGCGAGGGAGATCACGGTGAGGCACTGCTCTGCCTATGAGGCGCCCCGGGCGGGAATCAATATTGGGGATGGCTGCTGGGGAGGACACGTGATCGAGTTCTGCGATGTCTTCGATACCGTGTTCGAGACTGGAGACCACGGAAGCTTTAATTCGTGGGGCCGGGATCGCTATTGGGCTGGATCGCAGAGCTTCACAAAGAAGATCAATGCGGCCATTCCCATCGTAGAATTTGCGTTTGCCGACGCGGTTAAACCAAACATCCTGCGGAGCAACCGCTGGCGTTGCGACTACGGCTTCGACATCGATCTTGATGACGGCTCCAGCAATTACGAGATTTATAACAACCTCATGCTGGGACGCGGTCTGAAATTGCGTGAAGGTTTCCGGCGCATCGTGAGGAACAATATCTTCGTCAACAACACCCTGCACCCGCACTGCTGGTATCCAGCCAGCGCGGATGTCTTCACCCAAAACATTGTGATGCAGCCTTACTTGCCCTCTCACATGCAGACCGGTTTATGGGGCAGGGAGGACCAGCGCAACAAGTGGGGCGAAGAGATTGACCAAAACCTGTTTACCACTTCCGAGGCGGATCGCATCAAATTTGCGGCGAACGGATGCGACGCCCATTCGCTAGTTGGAAACCCGATGTTCGTCGATCCGGCAAAGGGAGGCTATCGCGTCCAGGCCGGCTCTCCGGCTCTGCAACTTGGGTTCAAGAATTTCCCGATGGATCAATTCGGTGTGACTTCGCCGCGGCTAAAAGCAATTGCGCGCATCCCGGATTTCCCAAAAATCAACCAGCAGCATATTTCGGCGGCGCCCACCAAGAAGCTCCGCGACTGGCACGGGGCAAAACTTCGGGAACTGGAGGAGATGGAGTTCTCAGCACTCCAGATATCGGAAAGTGAAAAGGGTGTGATACTCGCGGAGTGTCCCGCGGGCAGTGCAGCTTACAAGATGGGCTTGCGGGCAGGGGATTTTGTTCAAAGCGTCGATGGTCGTGCAGTGCGAAACGTCGATGATTTCCTCGCAGCAGCGGCCAATCTCGGTTCGGGGAAAAAGCCAAAGATTTCGCTGCGGCGAGCGCAACAGGAAATGCTCATCGAACTAGGAGATTACGGAAAATAGAGGGCTGTTGACTTTTGCCATTGTTTTTATGAAACCCACCCTGCTTCCATTGCTCGCCCTGGCGGTTTGCCTGGCCGGATCGGCCATGGCCGACTCTGATGTGCTCGGTCCTCTGCCTGCACCCGGCTGGTATGGGCGGCTTATCGAGCCTTCCGAATATCCCGCATTTAACCGGCGGGCCTTCCGCGTGCCGACTTGGAAGACGTTCGAGAATCGTCCCCAATTCGTTGCGGGCCGGCATATTCCCGAGCGGGACATCACGGCGCAGCAGATCACGAAGCTTCCCGACCCCGACGCCATCGTGCCACAACATACTTCGCTAACGTTTTTCGGCCGGGTATGCCGGGCGGATGCGAACATTGTGCTAACACCGGAACCGGCTTTTTCGGAAGCCTTGCGGCATGTGCGCGATCTTGGAATGTACTTGTTCGACCTCGCCGGCTACGGTCCCGGATTTCCTCCGGGGAGCTACGGGCAAATCAAAGTGACGCCCGCACAAACGGCCACGATCAACGACATCCTTGGAGACCGCTGGCTCGGCTTCAATCTCGGCGAACAGGATGGACGTTACCATAATGGATTTGCCGGCAGGCAACTTCCATCGCCTCGCGACCGGGTCGGGCAACACCGCATCTTTCACGACTGGTGCGACCGCATCGTTGACGACCTGGGAGGCAAGGTGTGCCTGCTCACCACGCTTTGGGGGTGGCATTACCCCGTGCAGGATGGCGCTGTCTCTCTGATTGGCGCGGAGTGCGAAAACCGGTTCGGAATTTGCGCGCCGCAGGTCCAGTATGCCTTCCTGCGCGGCGCCGGCAAACAATACGGCGTGCTCTGGTACGGCGATCAGTCGATTTTTAGCACATTCGGTCTTTCCTATTGGGGGATCGACCAGGCTGGAAACCTGGTTCCCCACCCGGGAGGGCCGAGCGGCAACCTGCTCCGCCGCATCTTTCTCAATGAATTGCTCTGGAATTCATGTATTCTCGGCTTCGAAGGGGCAACGGTATCGGCTGACCGTGGGAGGACACGCGGTCGCCCGTCACCGATCGGGCGGGTGGAAATTGCGACGGAAGCACTGATTCGGCAGGGATTTACGCCGGGCGTAATGCAGACGCCGGTGGCGATTTTGCAGGACTATTTCAGCGGGTGGATGCCTCCCCGCACCAACTGCACCCAGTTTACTTCGTTCAACGCGCTTCCGTACCGGCCTGGGGATTATCTCACTGACAACCTGCTGGCCCTGTTGTTTCCCGGCTACGAACACTCCGGGTTCTTCTTTGACGAAAGCGGCGCAATGTGCCCTACTCCATACGGCGATCTGGCCGACTGCCTTCTTTCGGATGCTTCCGGCGAGGTGCTCTCGCGCTACAACCTGGTTCTGTGCAGCGGCATCGAAACAGACCTCGAAGGCACGCGCGACCGGCTCGACGCATTTCTCGCATCGGGTGGGATCGCGATGGCCGTCGGCGACGATGCCGCGCGCCTTTGGCCGGAATACTGTCGCAAGGAGACCGTGACCATCCCCGCTGGCACAGCCGTGGAATGGAGCGGGACCACCGACCGGGAGTTACAAGATTTCGCGCTGCACGAAGCGACTTTGCCCGCCTCCGCGGAGGTGCTCGCGAAATGCCAGGGCCGCCCCGCCGTGGTGCGGTTGCCGCGCAACGGCGGCACGTTGATCCTGGCATTGTGCTCCACCGGCATGAACCGCTCGCCGATGAAATGCGCGCCGAGCAAGAGCCCCATGATGGGCGGCGGCGAGAATACCGGACTGGAGCGTCCGTTCCGGTTCCTTGGCCACGTCCAGCGAGTCTGCGATGAACTCTTGAAGGCGCAACGGTTGTTCACCGCGGGCGAAGGAGTGACCGTGACCTCGTGCCGCCGGGCCGATGGCCATTGGGTTGTCGGCGTGTCGAACCCCAGTCTCACGAGCCTCCCGTTTTCAATTAGATCGCACATCGGCGAAGCGGCGTCCGTTCGAGAAATCGATCTCGGCTCCTCAATTCAGAACCTGCCCGGCTACTGGCCGCATCGGTGGGGGCCAATGAGAATGAATTCCAAAACGAAAGGTGGACGAACCAATCGCGAAGATCTTGGCGAGTTGACCGGCGAGGCGGCGCCTTCCGATCAAAGCCACATCGGCGGCGGTGACATGCGCTTTTTTGAGGTCACACTAAAGTCCTGCACCGCCCGCCAGCGGCCCGACCTCAAGCCTGCTCCCGCCCCTCATAATCGAATTTTGCGGGTGCCCGACCTTGTAACTCTCCGCGAACGACTGTTGGCTTGGCCCCGGTTTGACGCTTATTTCGACGGTGTGTTGCTGGATGCAAACACGATTCTCGACACCGATCCCGCTTGGTTGCGCGAGCATTCCAACTGGTTCAAACGGCACGGCCTTCGGATTCTCGTCGCGGCTCACGGATACCCGCAAACCGTGACAAACGCTGTCGCCGAACGGTTGGCTGCCTTTGGCGGCGGCCCTGAACTGATCGTCGGCAACCCTTCGGATGCGCTGCGCACCGCCGCATCCAAGGCGGGACTGCTGTTGGTACCCCCGGCTCAAATCCAAGTCTTCGCCGCGGGTAAAAACATTGAACGGAACGGCGGTGGCATTCAGATTCTCGTTGGCGATTGGCGCTCATGGGATGCTCTTTACCGAGACGTCCGCGCCGCCTGGCTGGACGAAGTTCCCGGTCGCATCGCCGGGCCCGGCATTCCCCCTTCACCGCCCCAAGCTAAAGCCGCCGCATCCAGCCAACACCGTTGGATTTCGTTGCATGGCGTCGCGGACCCGGTCCAAGCGGTCGCGGAACGTCCTGGACTGCTGGATCGCTTTGACGGCGTTGTGCTGGAATCCGCCTGGCTGGAGGCGCGCAGCAGAGAGGCGCTCGCTCGCGACCGCGTGTTCTTCGAGAAAACGGGCCTGAGCGTGGCAATCGACTTTTCCCGTTCCATCAATAATTTCCCGGACCTGACTTTTGCCAATACCGTGCCGCATCGCCAGGAAGCCTCGCAACGCATTTTCGATGAAGTGCTCGAAAAAATGCGGGCGCTGGGAGCCAAGCGCGCCATCGCTGTCAACCACTCGATCGAATATCGGGATCCGAGCAAGGACGAACAGACTAAAGGGATCGAACGCTTTCTGGACAAGGCTGCTTCGCTCGGCATCGCCATCGACTGGCGCACCTGCGCCGCGCGCCCGCCGCGTACGATTGAGGCTCAGGCCACATGGGTGGCGGAATTGAAAAAACGGCACCCGAATTTGCGAATCGCCGCATGCGTTGTGGATGAACCGGATGCAAGCAAACTGTTGACCGCGCTTGCCCCGTCCGGGAAACCGGATCTGTGGCTGCTTGCCGCCCCGGCGCCGCGCGAGGGTCGTTTCGGCGTGCAATTCCGCCCTCTTGCCGAACTTCAAAAGCCGCAAGTCAACGCCATTCTCACTGCCTCGAAAGATGCGACTGTCGTCTTCGATGCGGACTATCTCGATTGGCGTGAAGCGCTTGCGGATTTCGATGCCTCACTATGAATAAACTCGCCTGTTACTTTTTCCCGTTGGCAATCGCCGCGCTTCCAACCGCCGTTTTAGGTGCAGTTGACGACTCCACTGCGCCGCCCGTCCCCTTTAAATCGGCAGTGCGTGTTACGCCCGAATCTCAAAGGCGCTTGCAATGGTGGCGCGAGGCCCGGTTCGGCATGTTTATTCACTGGGGGCTTTTTTCGATCACAGGAAAAGGAGGCTGGGATCTTTGGAGCGAAAAGATGAGTGTCGCAGATTACTCGAAGCTTGCGGACCAGTTCACCGCGTCGAAATTTTCGGGCAAAGCCTGGGCCAAGGCGGCAAAGGACGCCGGAATGAAATACATGGTCGTGGTAACCAAGCACCACGACGGGTTCGCCCTGTTCGATTCCAAAGCCGACCCCTTCAACGCGATGAACTCCGCGGCCCATCGCGACTTTGTGAAGGAATATGCCGATGCGGCACATCAGGCCGGGCTCCGCGTGGGCTTTTACTATTCGCCACTGGACTGGCAATTTCCGGGCTATTTCTTCCCGGATCTTTACCGCGAAAGCGCGGAGGCCATGCGCCAGAAATACCACCGCCAGATACTCGAACTCGCAAGCAATTATGGTCCCGTCGATATTCTCTGGTACGACGGCGGCGGATCGAACTGGCTCTCATTTGGGGGCTTGGAGTACAAAGGCAGCAAGTGGCAGGCACGCGACCGCACCAAATCTTATTCTGGCAGATTCGACTGGCAGGATGACGCATTGAACAATCGCGTGCGAGCCTTGCAGCCAAACATCATCCTGAACGACCGGACCGACACACCGGCGGATTTCGAGACTCGCGAAGGAGAAAAGCGGAACCCTTGGGAGCTGTGTACGAACTTCGCCGGCGGCTGGGGCTACATGCCCGGACGCGCCGCGCCGATGCTTTTGGAACACGCAATCAGTCTGCTGGTTAACACAGTGGGGCGGGACGGCAACCTGCTCCTCAATCTCGGACCGCGCCCGGACGGCGAGATGGAACCCGCGCAGGTTGCGCGCTTGACGGAGATCGGTCAATGGCTGGAGCGCTATGGAGAGAGCATCTACGGCACCCGTGGCGGTCCTTACCTTCCCCAAGGCCAGTGGATGGTCAGCACTCGGAAAGCCAACACGGTGTACCTCCATATCCTCTCGTGGCCACACGACACCCTCACGTTGCCGCCTTTATCCGCACATATCGTAAAGAGCACCGTTCTCACCGGCGGCTCTGCAAAGATAAGGCAAAGCGCCGCGGCGCTGGCAATCTCCGTATCGGCTGGCAGCCATCACCCGATCGATACCATCATCGCGATGGAACTCGACAAGCCCGCATTGGAATTGGCGGTGATTCCGGCATCCATCTCCGATGAGACCGATTCCGACAGGAAAACCGCGGTGAAATAGCTGCTCTCAATCCCCCCTCCCCTTGCACACCTCATTTGAGAAGGTTTCTCTCGGATCTATCCGAGAACCCTCGTCTTGGCGATCTCCTTCGCCCACGATTTCCGTTTCCGGCTGCGGCTCCAACCCGGTCGTTTCGCCCGTTCTCGTAGGGCTTCATGCACCCGAAAACCGGTTTCCGCCCCCGCCGCCGAGTCCTCCGCCCCCCCAATTTTAGCCCCTTGCAAAAACCTTGTTCCGCTGCCGCGCTGCCCTCGCAAACTCCGTTTTTCGGGGGTGCTGCTTTTCCTATCGAAAACCGTCCGTTCTCCCATCTCCTTTCCGCCCATTTTCGACGTCCTTCGCCCGCTCAAATCCGCTCCTCGTTTTCCGTTTTGCGAGAATGACGCTGTTTTCTGAGGCTTCCCATTGCTTGTTGAAAACGGGGGAAAGGACTTTCCGAACCCGTTCGAGCAAGATGGGGTCATAGGGTTCGGTAAACCATTGGAAGCATTTCTTTACGGATTCGGCGCTTCCAGAACTAAACAACGTGGTCGGAATCTCCGGGTTTTGGGACGCGAATTGGAAGGCGAGCTTGCTGATGAGTGTTCCCTCGGCCTTGCAGAGTTCCGCCGCCTTTTTGAATACGCTTCGGTCATCGGCGGTTGCCGAATGCCAATCGGCAGGACCGCGCTCCGTGAGAAGCCCGCTTCCGAAAGGAGAACCGTTGATTACACCAATGTTCTTGGACCGAGCGGCGGGCAAAAGTTCCAGCAGGCGCGTATCGTTCAGGCAGTAATGGTTGTGAATGAGCGCCGCATCAATCTCGTAATCGGTGAGAATGCGATGCCAGAGGTCCACGGGGTAAATGCCACACCCGACAGCCCCAATCCGACCCTCCCGTTTTAGCTGCTGCAAAGCAGGCAACCCTTCTTCCAACGCCCATTCGGTGTGTTTCCGTCCCTGGTATTCGATGTCGTGCAGGTGGATGATGTCGAAGAAATCTGTCCCCAACCGGGAGGCACTCTCATCCAGCGATGCACGGATTCGCGCTTCGCTGTAATCAAAGGTGTCGTCCCCGTACTTTTCCGGATTGGTGTATTTTCCGGCTTTGGTGGAGAGGAAGTATCGGTCGCGTGGAATGCCCTTGAGCGCCTTGCCCAGCACGGTTTCCGAGCGCGTTCCCCCGTAGGCGGGAGCGACATCGAAATAATTGATGCCGAGGTCCAATGCGGTATGGACCGCCCGAATGGCCTGGGTTTCCTCCACCGCGCGGAAGACTCCGCCCAGCGAGGAAGCGCCAAAACTGACACGGGAAACTTTGAGGCCGGTCCGGCCAAGAATAGTGTAGTCCATAGCAATGTGCATGTTTGCTAACGGAGCCAGTAGTAGAGGACGCCCACAGTTGCCAAGAGGATGAGGGAAACGATGCGGGGATCGGTTGCGCCTTCACCGGGGCCTTTTAGAAAAGCAAGCGGATGGTCCCAGCATACCTTGGCCACCTGCTCCTGATCCATCGATGGAGTCAAGAGCGCCGTGCCCAGATAAATCACAATGCAAAAGACAGCGATCAGCGGACCCACCAGCATGAACGGAATTCCGAGGCCAAGGTTCGGGTCCGTCACCAGTCCCTGAAAATCTTCGGGAACATTCCCCCGAATGGTCCTTCCAACACTTGGCAGATCGCTAATGAAGTAGATTCCCCCGATAATCGAACCGGAATAAAGGGTGGTCATGGCTTCCTGCCAATTTCCGCGTTTCCAGAGCACCCCCAGCACAAATACCGTGGTCACGGCGGGAGCAAAGGTCATCGGGATTTTGTTGATGGCTTCGAAGATGGTTCCAAACTGATCTCCCTGCGTTGACCAGAAAATCGCCAGAATCATGATCACGCCCGTGGTGATTCGCCCGAAAGCCACCGTCCGCTGATCGGAAAGCTCGGGCCGCATCCGTTTGAGTATATCCATCGACACCAGCGTGGCGCAGCTATTCAAGGCGGCGGCCATGCAACTCATCAGCGCCGCAGCCATGCAAGCAGCCAGCAAGCCTCGCAGCCCCACCGGGATCAGGTAGTTGATCAGGACCGGCAACATCGTGTTAAAATCGGGCTTGCCGGTGCCGGGGACGTTTTGAAGGTGAATGGCCCCCTTTTGCCAAAGCACGTAGCCGATGACTCCGGGCAGCACCATCAAGAAAACCGGTGTGATCTTGAGGAATCCGGCGAACAACGCCCCGTTTTGCCCCTCTTTCACGCTGTGGGCGGCCAGCACGCGCTGGACGTGGGTCTGGTCTGCGCACCAGTACCAAATGCCGAGAATCGGATAGCCGAGGATTACAGCCAGCCAACTGAACCCGTTCAAATGCCCGCTGCCGTTGATGACAGGCTGGAGCATGTGAAGCTGGCCAGCGAACGCGGTGGAGCGGAATGCGGCCAGATCCCGGATGCCCGCCGCCGGCAGCGCTTTAATCCCTAAAACGGTCACCAATGTTGCCCCGGCCAGCAGCAAACAGACCTGCACGTTTTCGGTCATCACCACCGCCTTCAGCCCGCCCAACACTGTATAGACTACCGTAAAGGCAGATAATACAATGATGGTCCAGAGCATCGGCACGCCAAGAAAACTCTCGAACACCTTGGCTGCCGCAAAGAGACTAATACCGATATGGATTAACAGCGCGCCAAGCAGGCCGATGACCGCCAGGAAAGTTCGGGCCGCCGGACAATAGCGGCGCTCCATAAACTCGGGAAGAGTTTTGACCCCAGACTTGATGTAAAAGGGCGTGAAGATCAACCCCAGCAGAATGAGCGTAAAGCACGCCATCCATTCGAAGTTGCCAATCACCATCCCGTCGTGCGCCCCGCCCGCGGCAAGCCCCACGAGGTGAATTGTGGAGATGTTGGAAGTGAATACGGCCGCGCCCACGGTGAACCAGTTCAGGGAATGGCTGGCCAAAAAATATTGCTCCGTGCTCGCGTTGCGTCGAAAGCCAACCCAAATCCCAAAGGCCGTGATGCCCACGAGGTAAATCGCGATCACGAGGATATCGATGATTGAAACGGACATATGAAAGGGAATGAAGCCTCGGCTGCTTGCTATAGTTGAACCTGTACTTTCAGAGCTTGGGTTTTGTCCCCGGCAACTTGCATCGCCTTGGAAATTTCAGAGAACGGGAACACGGCGGTCAGGAGCGGGCGTAAATTAACGCGCCCGGATTCCGCCAACCGAATCGCTTCGCCAAAGACGTTGCCATAGCGCATCGACCCCAGAAACTGGAGTTCGCGGTTCATAAGCAGGTTCGCTGGAAGAGGCACGTCGTCCGTGCCCAGCGTTCCGATCTGTACGATCGTACCGCCGGGCCGTACCAGATCGAACGCTTGTCGCAACGCGGACCGGGCTCCCGATGCTTCGAAAATCACATCGAACCCGTCTCTGGTCAATTCGCGGACCTGCTCGTTGAGATCGCCAGCGACCGGATCAAGGGAATGGTCCGCTCCAAAATTCAGCGCCAACTTGCGTCGCTCTGGAACGATATCGCTTACAGCAACGGGAGTTGCTCCGTAAGCACGGGCGGCAACCGCGGTCAGCAACCCAATGGTTCCTCCGCCGGCCACCATCACCCGTTTTCCGGAAACAGCCCCAGCGCGCTTTACCGCATGGAGCGCGACTGCAAACGGCTCGATCATCGCTCCGACACCGTCCTCCATATCCGCCGGCAGCAGATGGCATTGATCGGCTCGAACCATCACGTATTCCGCAAAAGCTCCGTCCGTGGGCGGCTTGGTGCTGGCGCTTCCAAGCATGATGACCTTGCGGCAGAGGTTGGGACGTCCGGACTTGCAGCTTTCGCAAAATCCACACGAGCGCGCCGGGTTCACCGTCACTCGCTGGCCGGCGGCCACCTGATCCACTCCAACGGCTGTTTCCACCACATCCGCTGTGAACTCATGGCCGAGCACAAAGGGGCGGTCCGGAACGAACGCCGCACAATAGCCGTGTTCGAAGTAATGGAGATCGGAACCGCAGATGCCCGCACGCCGAACCCGCAACAAGACCATCCCGGGCATCAACGCCGGAACCGGTCGATCTTCGATTCGGAGATCCTTGCTGCCGTGCAACACCGCCGCCTTCATTGTAGTTTTCATCACGGTTGTTCGATTGTTCCCGATTTCTCCATCGCGCAAACTAAACTCCTGTTTCTGCTTACTTGTTATGGATTGAAATAGGCGCGCTTCATGGTTGTCCATCCCTTGGACCCAGGCAGAGGCTGTTGCATGGGATCGCAGACCTTCAGCCATTCAATGTTTCGCGGTTCCTTAGCCAGTCTGGCCATGTCCGCGTCGAAGTCCTTGCCGGTGTATTCGTAATAACCGAACTCATACCATTTTCCCCCGATCTGTTGCAGGAAGATCGAGAAGTTGTGCATGTGATACTTGTTCAGCAGATCGCGGACTCCCGAATTCGAGTCGGCGTGCAGTCGTTCATACTCCTGAAGCTTTTCCGTTTTGAGTCGGACGACCATGCCGACCCGCTTGACCGGGGTATGCGCGCATCCGGTGACCAGCCCAAGGCCGATTGCCGGAATAATCCACGTTCGAATTTGTGTTTTCATTATCTCGTATTTTGTTTGGATATATTTGTTAATGCTAAAAAGTTATTTTTCTTCGGTCAGGTCGTGGCCGTGGCCGGTGTTGTCGTGGAGATCGGCGAGCGACCATTCGGCGATAAGACCGCTCGTTAGCGACTTATTGGTGGACAGCGTTTGAATTTCTTCGGGCGCGAGGACACGATCATAGAGGCGCACGTCCGCCATCCGTCCGACGAAGCGGCGCCCACCAGTCGTCCAGCCTCCGACGGTGAAGTTGTCCAGATTCACCGGCGCGGCGTGGGCGATGTTCAGTTCGGCGCGTTTCTTTCCGTTGATGAAGGTCACCGCGCGACCGGAGGCGCTGTCGTAGGTCACGGCGATGCTTTGCCATCCTTTCGCACAGCCCGGCGTGGCCGTGGAATGGCCGGTGGCGACCGCATCCTGCCCGCTCTTGATAGACACTTCCAACATGCCGCCCTGGTTGTACTGGATGTGCATACCGCCGCGATCCCAACCGGCGGTGTTGAACAACGCAGCGAGGTCCTCATGCAAATCCTCGGTCCGCGTCCAGAGCGACAAGGTCAGTTTGCCAAGCTGGCCGAGTCCTTTGCCGGCAAGCATCGTCGCGCCGTTGAAATTCCGGCTTGCGGCGGCGTTCGGCGGGCACAGCAACTCCGCTTGTACTGGGAACGGTTTGCCGTTCGGCAGGCTCGCGGCGATGTGCTCGAAGACGTTTGGCGCCGGCGCTTCGAGCATGAGTGAGCGCGTCGCGGTCTCATTGGGCTGCAACGCGACCGTATCGGTGCCGATGACGGTCTCGTTTTCGTGGAAAGCGAGGGTTGGCCGGGCCGGCTGGGCATCGAGATTGCGGACACGGAATTCAACGCGAACTTGCCGATCGTTGATCCGTTCGGCTTCGAGGCGTTCGATGCTAATGCCGTTGAGGGTGATCTGAAACGCGAACGCGCCGGCGCAAGGACGCCCGACCGGGCGTCGAATCCACAGGCCGTCGCCGGTCAGTTTCCAATCGAGCGGCTCGCGGTTGCCGAGCAGTTTCACGCCGGTAATGCCGCCGCTGGCGAGCGTGGTTCGGTCGTTAATGGAGCGAATCAGGAAATGATCATCCACGTCCGGCCAGTCCATCGCGACGGCGTACACGACATTGCCTTTTTGGGTGAACCGGAAATCGTGGGAGTTGTATTCGACGGCCCGGTCCGAGAAGCCGCCGCCGCCGGAGTTGTGCGGGCCTTCGCCGAAGCCGAGTGCCCAGCAGGGCCGCGTGCCGTAGATCGCATCGCCGTTGATTTTCAGCCACGCGCCGACGCCGCGCAACAATGCCTGCGGCTCCGGCGGAATACTGCCGTCGGGGCGCGGCCCGATGTCGAGGAGCAGCACGCCGTTCTTGCTAACGATGTCCACGAGTTCGTGAACCAACTCATCGACTGTCTTGAACGAATCGTTGCGCATGTAGCTCCAGTCGCGCCAGCTTACCGAGGTATCGGTCTGCCACAATTGGTCGCGCAAGCCGGAGGTCTTGCCGCGCTCAAAATCGAGGACGTTTGCCTTCGCGGGAAAGCGATCCTCGTGCTTGTCGTTGATCGCCACGCCTTTCTTCCACTCGGCGGCGCGATTGAAATAAAACGCCGCAAACCGGCGCAGTTCGGACGGCTGGATGTAATGCGTGTCGAAATCGAACCAGACCAGGTCCGGCTGGTAGCCGTCCACCAGTTCCACGAGCCGGCCAAGCGAATCGTTCACGAATTCCGGCGTAACCGTCGCCGGCCCGTAGAACGACCACGGCGTGCCGGCATCGGGCGGTTGGATGTCGGTGCCGTCGCGCCGGCCCGTTTTGAAAAAGTCGGGCCGGAAAAACGCGTGCCACGCAACGCCGAACTTCAGCCCCTGCCGGCGGGCGGCCGCGGCGAGCAGGCCGTAGTAGTTGCGGCGCGGGCCGATCTTCACGGCATTCCAGTCGGTCAGCTTCGAATCCCACATCGCGAAACCGTCATGGAAACAGGTAACGGGCACGACAAACCGAGCGCCGGCTTCCTTGAACAGGCCGATCCACGCATCCGCGTCGAACGCGGCGGCGGTGAGGTGTGGCGCAAAATCTTTGTAGCCGAACTTGTCCGGCGGCCCGAATTGCTCCCTGTGGAATTCGAACGCGCGGTTATGCGGGTTGTACATGTTGTTGCCGTACCAGCAGCCCACGCCGGAATAGCCGGGCACGGAGAACAAACCGTAATGGATGAATATGCCAAGCTTTGCGTCGGCGTACCACTCGGGTGCCTGGTATTTATCGAACGATTCCACCGCCGGTTTGTACGGCCCGTCGGCGATGGTCTTCTCCATCGTGGCCAGCAGCTTGTCGAGCTGTTGCTGATGTTCCTCCGGAGTCATCGCGCCGGCCAGTTGCACGGCGAAAACGTACGCCACTAGAGGAATGAGTGCGTTTTTCAGCAGTTTGGTTGCTTTCATTTGATGAAGTGTTTCGTGTCTAGACGGTAAAATTTCGCGCAATTGTCGCCGAGAACCCCCTCGCGGAACGCGAGCGGTACGTAGTCGAGTACGAGTTGCATTGTTTCCCTATAGGACGCTGCGAGGGTGCATACCGGCCAGTCCGATCCGATCATCACGCGCTCCGGGCCGAATGCTTCCAGGACGATATCGAGATACGGTTTGAAATCCTCCGGTTTCCATCCGTTCCACTCCGCCTCGGTTACCATCCCCGAGAGCTTGCAAAATACGTTATGGAAACCGGCCAAAGTCTTTAGGTCCTCCCGCCAGGGGGAAACCAAGCCGCGTCGGATTTCCGGCTTGGCGATATGATCCAAAACAAACGGTTGCCGGGGAAACTCTTCGACCAGCTTGACCGCGACTGGCAGGTGTTTTGGGAAGAGGAGAAGATCGTAGGTGAGGTTGTATTCGGCAAGCTGCGCGATGCCGCGGCGGAACTCCGGCCCCAACATGAGCAGGTCATCGGGCTCGTCATGCACCACATGACGGACACCCACCAGTTTCGGGTGGCATGCGAATTCCTCCAACTGGCTGTGCAATTGTGGCGAACGCAAATCCACCCAGCCCACGACCCCTTTGATGAAGCTGAACTGGCCGGCCAACTCCAGCAGCCACCGGGTTTCGTCCAGGTTCTGCCGGGCCTGCACGGCCACGCAACCATCGAACCCGATTTCTTTTAACAGCGGCTCCAGGTCCAGCGGCAGAAAATCACGCTTCAGCGCTCCCATTTGCGCGGTCATCCACACGTGTTCGGCTGGATTGTAGCACCAGAAGTGTTGATGGGAATCGAGACGCATGAAGCAATGGAGGATTGGGGAAAAAGATAAAGGCCGGCGATTACACGAACAACTGGCAATTTGCGTCTAAATAGGTGACATTTTGCGTCGCTGCTGTTACGTCTGAGGCATGAATTCGACCAAGCGGACCGTCCTTCTGGCGTTAACCGATGCGCACCATGGTTTCTTCAAAGGCGCCGCGCGCTACGCCCGAGAGCACCATTGGCATCTGGTTACGGACATGATTTACACCGCGAAAATCCCTTTGGGATGGAATGGCGACGGTATCATTTCCTTCATCGGATACCGTGAAGACCTAGCGAATTACATCCTGACTTCAAAAATCCCTACGGTTGAGATTTCGATGGTTCGCTGCGATCTGGCGCTGCCACGAGTTGAGGGCGACAACGAAATGATCGGACGCTTGGCCGCAGAACATTTCATCGAGCGCGGTTTCCGTAATTATGCCTGGGCGCCGTTCATGGACGACGTAGTCAATACCGAGCGACATCACGGTTTTGGCGCCCGATTGGCTCAGAACGGACTGACCTGCCATGTGCTTCCCGCCGCCAATTCGCAGGGGGGTGGCGGGAGTACACTCGACTGGGCGCAACGCCGCAAGATTCTGATTCGCGAATTGCGCTCGCTACCCAAACCGCTGGCGGTGTTCGGTTACAACGACTGCGTGGCTGCCGACATCATTGACGCATGCGAAGTGGCGGGCCTCGCCGTTCCGGAGTCGGTTGCGGTACTGGGGGTGGACAACGATACGATTCTCTGCGAGTGCCTCCGCGTTCCGTTGTCCAGCGTCTGCCATGACCTGGAGGGAATGGCGTACCAGGCAGCCGCGCTTCTGGACCGCATGATGAAAGGATGCAAGCCCCCGAAGCTGCCCCTGCGAATCGTTCCCGGCGGTGTGGTGACACGGCGCAGCACCGATATTCTGGCCGTTGAAAATCTGGCCGTGGCCAAGGCGCTTCGCTATATCGCCGATGCTTACGCAGACCCGAAGCTGAGCGTCAATGAGATCGCCAGTGCAGCGGGTATCTCCCGACGCCCTCTTGAAAAGGCATTCCGGAAGCATCTCAATCGAACCATCAACGAGGAAACGCTACGGCTCAGGATCGCTAAAGCGCGGGAATTACTCGGCTCGACCGCCATTACGGTGGCCGAAATTGCCGCCGCAACAGGATTTGATAGCCCGCATCACTTCTACCGCTGTTTCCGCTACCGGTGCGGAATGACCCCACGCGCATATCGGCGGCAGCAGGAAACCCATCAGCCCCAAAGCCGTGTTCGTTCGACGAAATGACATAAACCGAAGCCGCTGTTGGTTTGGGGGCTGCCGAACTATTGGATTGAGCAGGCGGGCCGGGAGTCTTTCAGTCTCTCGGCATCCTGTCGCAACGAACAGTTCGAGACCCGCTGTGGTTCAAATCTTCCCAACGACCTTCAGCACTGCCATGAGGCCAGCCGCAATCCCCGGCAGAGCGGTGCCAATCGCGATGAGCCGGATGGCCTTGCGTTCGAACTGATCGAACCGGTCCACGAGGCTTTGAGTTGCGCTTTGAGTGCCCGTTGTTGCCTTCCTCGCCCCGGACAGTGATCTCCACCAAGGCGAGTAGGCGGCGGTCCACCTCGGCGAGGCGGTCGCGACGTCTTCTCTACAGACGCGACATTGCTGCGATGGTTCGTGAACGCTGTCGCTTATGAGGGCGAACCTTATTGCGCGGGGGCACAACAGGCGCGACCGGAGCAGTGCCGCTGAGCGCGGCCAGAGCGGTGACAATGGCGTGACGGTTAGCGGCTCCGATTACCCGGTCCAGCGAATCGGAAACGGCCTGAGCCGTTACGGCTTTGAGGGCGGGCCGGACGATGACGCCCCGAGGGTTCACGACCTGGGCTTGGGCTGGGAGTCCGTTTGCAATGGCTGTGGCCAGATTGCCAGCGACGGCGTTGAATTGCCGGATGAGTTGCGCAATTCGCTGATTGGTAGCAGCCGGCGCCTTACCTGTCCGCTGGCGCGCCGAGGGCACAATCGCGACGGCAAGCAGGGAAAGCTTCAGATCGAGTACGGGCTGCTCTGCAACCGCAGCGGCTGCCCGGTGGCCGTGGAGGTGTTTGAAGGCAATACCGCCGATCCGATGACGCTGAGCTCCCAGATCGAAAAGCTGCGCCAGCGTTTCGGGCTCAAGCGGGTCGTGCTGGTCGGCGACCGCGGGATGATTACCCAGGCGCGCATCGACAAGGAACTGCGGGACGTCGACGGGCTCGACTGGATCAGCGCATTGCGTTCCAGCCAGATCGCCCACCTTATGGAGCAAGGGGCGATTAGCGAATCGCTTTTCGATCACCTGGCTGGTCGGGCCGCCGCAGGCTGTCCGGCCAGTTGCTGCATGAGGATGCCGCCAAAGGCAAACGCAAGCCACGGTCCAAAGCGTAAAACTCATCGTGGATTACTCGGTTGGCGTCTTGCCGCCTTTACGCCGGGCGGACTGTTCGCCGGGGCTCTGTTGAAGGCGGTAGCCGCGTTCGAATCTCCAGCCACGAAACAGTGATGCCTGGCAACGCACATTCAGACACTGAAGAACCTCGTAAAGGTGGGTGCGGTCGGTCGCAACTCCCAATAAAGTTGTCCTTCCTTTTCCGGAATAGCGCGGCGGTAGTGCTTCCGGATAGTGTTGGGACTATTTCCCATGTTCTCTGCGAGTTCTGCTCTATTTTTATGCACTACCAGCCAGTACGACCCGTAGCAGTGCCGCAGTATATCGCTGACCCAGTCTTCGCCTTTGTCGTTTTGCAGAAGGCGGTAGCCCGCCTCTGCTCTGACCTCCTGCCATTTTCTTCTAAAGTTTTTTCCGATAATCGGCCCGCTTTCCTTGCGGTATTTTTCAAGCCATTCCCGGCAAGTTGGATCGATCGGGACGTACCTGGTGTCCAGCACCTTTGAAATTTCCCACGGAACCTTGATTTGATTCGCGGCCCAGTTAATCCACTCCCAGCGGTATAGATCGCACTCGCCAGGCCGAAGCCCGGCGAACAATCCCAGGATCAAATGGGGCATCACGCATTCGGCATGTTCAGATTCGAGAGCCACGCCGAGAAGATGCGAGCACTCGGCGACTTCGAGTACCTTCACCTCTGTCTCCTGGACACTGATAATAATGCCCGCCGTCGGATTTTGAATCGGATACTCCAAAACCTTAATGCAGTAGTTATAGAACTGGCCGAGCTTGGTTTTCAGATTCTTCGCATACTGTGAATCTTCAACGCGATCCAGGAATACCTCGATGTCCTTTCGAGTGAGGTCCGAAACTCGCTTCTCTTTCCAAACGGCGGCGAAAAGACGAGCCCGCACCCGCAACTCATCCAATGTCGCTTTCCTCAGTTTCTTCGGGCGAGTCTGAGTCTCCTTGCCTTTTATCCATTTCTCCAGGCATTCCCCGATCGTGGGCAAAGCGAGTCGTCGTTGTTCCTGCTCCAGGAATGCTTTGTAATGGCGAGCGGCATCAAGGATCGTCTTTTCAAATGGTTCGAGGAGAGCGTTCGCCTCAATCGCCATCATGCGCAATGCGGTCGGAAATTCGACTGCTTCCACCCCCTTTTTGACGCGTTCAGTAGCCACTTGGTCGGCGCGAGTTTTTGCCAGCGCTTTCTCTTTGAAATACTCCCGTCTTTTATAGGGGCGAGGGTCAACCACGAAAAACAGTGCTCCATCAATCGTCGTCTCGCGAATCCGCGGCCAATCGCATCGGATGATCGCTCTGCGCTTTCGGTTCTGCTGTTTTTTCGGCATTCGTTTCTTCTTGGGTATTTGTTTAATCATGTGATTCTGAAGGCTGGCTCGGCATCCCCCGCAACCAGCGTTTTCAGGTGCAAGATACTGCCACACTTGGCTAGTAAAAAGTAGCTACGTAGGTAACGGCAAGGTTTTCTAAACCCTGGGTCGCAGGTTCAAGTCCTGCCGGGCGTGCCATGCGTAAGTAGCTGCTTTCCAAGGAGATACCCTGGAAACCCTATGAGGGGGATGCCGACTTCACTTCCGCCAGCAAGCGAGCGAAAACTGCAGGGCCGGTCTTGCTAACAGTCCCCGTTTGACCACGGGAAACAGCGAAAAAGGAGCCCTTTCCCGAAAAAACTTCATATTTTCCGGAAAAGAGATTAACCGGGGCGATGCTGTTTTCGGTACGCGAACGGGGCGATGCCCATGAACATGGAAAAGGTCCGGGTGAAATGGGCGTGATCGCAGAACCCAACGCTCAAGGCGATATCGGTGATACCTCTGTCGGTTTGCGACAGGAGCCGGCGGGCGGCGTGGACGCGGGTGAGCAAAAGGTAACGGCGCAAGGTCGAGCCGAAGAGTTTGCGGAATAACCGGTCGAACTGGCTGTTGGAGATGCCGACCATCGCGGCAAGCTGGCGGGTGCGGCATAGTGGTTATGAAGATGCTCCACTGCGCGCGAAAGGCGTCCGTAAGATTTCGGCGTGGTTCGCATTCCCTCCACTTCGCGGTGGATGCCGGCAATCCCGATGATGCGGCCTCGCCGGTCCCGGACCGCCACCTTGCTATAGACAATGAGCTTGTCGGAACCCTCCCCCTCGGGGGCCGGTGCGATGGCATTGATGATGGGGATGCCGGTGCGCATGACTTGCCTGTCCCCCTCAATGTAGAGGTCTGCCCGGTCCTTTGGGTAGAAGTCGTGCTCCGTCTTGCCGATGGTCTCCCTCTCCGAACTCACCTGGCAATACTCGTAACCACGCCGATTGTGCATCACGAAACGGCCGCGCCGGTCTTTCATAAAGAAAGCGACATCCGGCAGAAGATCGAGAAGTTGGCTGAACGGTTGAACGCCCTCCATTTTATGCAGGAAGTTTTGTCAAAACACTTCAGGATTCTTGCGCGAAAAATACAAACAATAAGCACATCGATACAAGCTTGGTTTTGAAAATGCGATTAGACCATTGAGCCATGCAACGACGACACTTCATCAACACCACCCTGCTCAAGGGCGAAAACCGCGGCAACGGCGGAAAAGATGTTCATTTTTCGCGTATCGGCCTGATCCATCACGGCGAGGCGTGGGCGGATAAGATCGTCCCGTGGGCTGGACGCTCAACTCAAGAAGTAAGGGATCTTAGTCAAACCAGCAAAAGCCAAGGACTGCTTCGAGCAAACCGGACGTTTGGGACAAAATATCGGCGCGTTGCACAGAATGTTGGTTGTTTGATCTATTGCACGCCGTAGGGTTGGATCCCTTGACCCACCGAACCCCCATTCGCCGAATTTTGTGAACTGCCCTCATCAGGTTTCCACGCCCTCGAATCCCGCCAGCACGTTCCCGGGCTCATCGATAGACGAGAATCCGGGATTTGCGAACAAAGCCGCCGGGCGATCTGACGCTGCACCCTGCTCGCCGGTATCCAGAAGATTGTCTCGCTTTCAGCCAATCCCCTTTTAGAAGACTTGTGATGCGAGTAAACACGTGTCTTCAGAAGCTCCAACGGTAAGAATTCATCGAAAAATGACAAAACTCCAACCAAGTATGAATAGTCTGTCAATCGCATTTGTCGCACTGATGTTCGCCGCTGCGGCGGCGCGGGGGGAACTGAAATTGCCGCCGATCGTCTCCAGTCACATGGTCCTGCAGCAAGCCCTGGCCGTGCCGATTTGGGGCACGGCGGCGCCGGGCGAGGACGTGACGGTGGAGTTTGCAGGGCAGAAGAAAACCGCGAAAGCCGATGGCGAAGGCAAGTGGAGTGTGAAGCTCGCGGCGATGCCGGCAAACGCGGAGCCGCGGACGATGACGATTCGTGCAAGCAACACGGTGACGCTGGACGATGTGTTAGTCGGCGAAGTGTGGGTCGGGTCGGGACAGTCCAACATGGCGCATAGCGCGGGAGTTTGCGCGAAGGAGGACCCGGTGATGGCCGGGATGTTAAAGGAAAAGTATCCGCTGCTGCGAAAGTTGAATCCGTCGAGAGGCTGGGAGGCCGCCGATGAGAGATTCTCAGGGCTGATGTTTGGTTTTGGCGTTCGTTTGCAGAAGGAATTGAATGTTCCCGTGGGTTTGATGGTCGGGGCGGTGGGTGGAACGCCATCGGGATTCTGGTTGAGTGCCGAGGCGTTCGCGGGGGCCGAGGGATGCCGGCAAGCGATTGCAAAAGCCAAAGCGAAATATTCGGTAGAGGATGCAAGAAAGCCATATGAGCAGGCTTTGGCAAAATGGGAATTGGCGACGGCCGCCGCGGAGCAAAAGGGCGAGACGAAGTTGCCTCGCAAGCCGGAACCGCCGTTGACTCCCGGGGAATGTCGCGGGCAAATCGGACACCTCTATCAAGCCTGTATTCGACCGTTCATACCCTATGGAATTCGCGGCGTTTTGTGGGACCAGGGCGAGTCCGGAACGGCGATTGGAGATGTGGATCAATTCACGCTCATGGGAGCGTTGATCCGCGGTTGGCGCAAGGAGTGGGGACAGGGTGAGTTTCCGTTCCTATACGTTCAGAAACCGAGCGGAGAGGGATGCGCGTTCGACATGTCCGATCCGGTGACGAAAAATGCCGAAGCCTTCACCCCGTTGCCCATGACGGTGCCGAACGATGGCCAGTATCGGGAGACCCACCTCCGAATTCGCGAATATCCGAACACGGCCATGGTCACAAGCAGCGATCTGGGTCGTGGCGTACATCCGATCAATAAGTCCGGCTATGGCGCACGCGCTTCACGGGTCGCTCTGGGGTTTGTCTATGGACGCAACATTGAAATCTACGGACCGGTCTATCGGTCGCACAAGATCGAGGGAAACAAAGTTCGCATCAGCTTCAGCAATGTCGGGCAGGGGCTTGCATTCCGCGGCGGCGACAAACTGCAAGGCTTTGCGGTGGCCGGCGATGACAAACAATATGTTTGGGCCGATGCGGCGATCGATGGCAATGAAGTGGTCGTATCGAGCGACAAGATCGCCAAACCCGTCGCGATTCGCTATGCATGGTCGGCTCGGCACCCTTGGGCGAACCTCTTCAACAAGGACGGTCTGCCGGCTCTGCCGTTCCGGTTGGAGAAAGATTGTGAAAATGAAACCGCAATTAATTTGCATTAAAGCAATGAAACCAAACGTCAAAATAGTTGTGCTCGGCATTCTTACGCTGGGTTCGCTTGCTGCCGCGGCTCCCGTCGAAATTTTTGTTGCGTCGGGGGGGAAGGACTCTGATTCGGGGACGAAAGGGCATCCGCTCGCAACCCTCGAAAAGGCGAGAGACCGTATCCGCGATCTCAAAGCCGCGGGAAACCTGAAGGAAGGAGGCACAGTCCTGTTGCGAGGCGGCATCCACGAACGAAAACAAGCCTTTGTGCTGACCGAGGCGGACTCCGGCACCCCGAGCGCGCCTGTTGTCTATGCATCGGCTCCGGGGGAAACGGCTCGGCTCGTGGGAGGCGTCACGATTCCTGCATCCGCATTCAAGCCCGCCGATTCCAAGTTTTGTGAAGCGATCGTCGATCCGTCCGCGCGAAGTCATATTTTGCAAGTGAACCTCAAGGACTTCGGCGTCACCGATTATGGCGAGATTCAGGAGATGTTCGCGGTGGATTTTGGATCGCCCACGCATTACCTGCCGGCGCCGCTGGAATTGGCGGTGGATGGCCGCTCGATGGTGCTGGCACGCTGGCCAAACCTGATTGAGGAACCTGCCAAGGTCCGGCTCGGATACATCGACGCAGTCCGGGCTGTGTGCCGGTACATCGAAGGGTCCGACAACCCAAAGACCCAACCAACGAAAGACTACCCCACCGTCAGCTTTAAGGAGGTCAAGCGTCTGCATCCTGATTTCGATGTTAATGATCCATCATACACCGAGGCCGCGCCGGAGCGTATTCCCAAGTGGCATCTGCCGGGGGATGTCTGGTTCGGGGGTGGGCTTGTTCACGGCTATTCTTATTCTCAGCACAGTGTCGCCTCGTTTGATGCCAACACTTGGGAACTTAAATTCGTTTCGCCTGTCAAGGTATGGGCCACATGGGGAGGGAAAACGATGGAGGTGGGTCAAACCTTCTTTTTCAATGTGCCGGAGGAACTCGATGCACCCGGGGAATACTACGTGGACCGCAAGCAGGGCATTGTCTACCTCTATCCGCCGATGACGTGGAACGCCCAGTCCGAAGCGACGGTGTCGGTGCTGAACGATGTGATCGTCTCGCTCGAAGGCTGCTCGCATGTGCGCCTGCGCGGCCTGGTGCTGGAATCCACCCGCACCTCCGGCGCCTATATTGAAGGCGGCGAGGACAACGTGCTGGAGAACTGCACCGTCCGCAACACGGGCGTGGTTGGCGTGCAGATCGGATATGGCTGGCAGGAGCCGCCCAAGGGCGCCCCACGAAGCAATAACGGTGCGCCGCTCAAGCGGCTTCCCGGAGCCTACCGGCACAGCCTCAGCACGGGGATTAACGGTCAGGGCACAGCATTAAACCGCCATGGCGGAAAGAACAACGGCGTGGTTGGCGGAAAGATTTACGACACCGGGTGCGGCGGTGTGCTGCTGGGCGGCGGCGACCGCAAGACGCTGGAGCCGGCTGGGAACTTCGTGAGAAACGCCGAGATTTACCACACCGACCGGCGCATCCACCGGTACTCGGAGAGCGTCGTGGTGGACGG